>Ga0114925_10000850_pt1 | contig 14352 bp, 12 predicted proteins | sample SumtaG_2_FD_87287 | JGI IMG/M metagenome (GOLD analysis project Ga0114925, IMG submission 87287) | Deep subsurface microbial communities from Indian Ocean to uncover new lineages of life (NeLLi) - Sumatra_00607 metaG | ecosystem: Environmental > Aquatic > Marine > Oceanic > Sediment | place... | reverse complement strand
TATGAAATTCTTATTCGGTTCATATGTAATATATAGATATAAATCGCCTGGAATCGCATTTCGAGAAGGAATATGTCCAGCACCTTGGCTTTTTAGATGTATTCCATTTTCAATACCTGGGGGAATGGATAAATGAATAATTTTTTCTTCAGGAACCACTTTTTTCCCATTACAGCTTTTACACTTCTTTAAGATTTTTTCTCCTGTTCCATGACAATTACTACACGTGGTTTCCCGAATAATTGTACCAAAGCCAGATTGTGTCATTTTTCGCATACGTCCTGTTCCTTGGCATACCGGGCATTTTTGTATACTTGATTTGTCTTCTGCGCCAGTTCCCTCACACATGTCACAAGGAGTATATCTATGGATTTTAATATCTTTCTTAACTCCAAACATAGCTTCTTCAAAATTTATTTCAAGATGATCTTCGATATCTTGTCCGACTTCCCTACGTGGAGCACTACGACGGCTTCTGCTACTTCCAAATCCTCCAAAAATATCTCCAAGACCCCCAAAACCGCCGCCCCCAAATATTGATCTTAGCAATTCATCGATACCAGGTATTCCACCTCTGAAGAAGTCATTCATATTAATGTTTACGCCCTCAAAACCGTATCGATCATAATTTTTTCTCTTTTCAGAGTCGATCAACACTTCATAAGCTTCTTGCAATTCAATAAACTTATCTTTTGCTCTTGGATCATCTTTATTTAAGTCGGGATGGTATTTTCGGGCTAATTTCCTATAAGATAATTTAATATCATTTTCAGAAGCATCTCTGCTTACTCCTAATACTTCATAATAATCTCTTTTATTCTTCTTTGAGCTCATTTTACGATTATTTATATAGTTTGGTTAGAGAACAATATATTAAATATTAAAAACCTTGTTAAAATATAATTTTTTAGGGTAATTAAGTTTTTAAAATTTTAAAAAAATGATTAATAAATTAAAATGAAAAATCTTATATGAGATTAACCAATTTTTAGATTAGGGACTTCTATTCATCTTCATCCCAGTCAACGTCGACTACGCGCTTCTTTTCTTTCTCATCTTTTTTTTTATTATCTGCCTCAGATTTATAAGACGCACCACCTGTTCCAGCCCCTCCCATGCCTCCTGGCGGCATTCCCCCCATACCTCCCGGTGGTATACCTCCCATTCCTCCAGATCCTTGAGCGGCTTGCTGAGCTGCATCAGCAGCTTGTTGATAGCTTGCTTGTTGGGCTTGTTGTGCGTAAATCCGCTGTGAAAAGCCATACATTGATTTTTGTAGATTTTCTATTCCTAATTTTATCCTTGAAACATCTTCACTCTTTATATCTTCCTCTAAAGATTTAATTGCGGCTTCTATATCTTGCTTTTCATTTTCTTGCATATTATCTTTGTTCTCTTCCATCAATTTCCTTGTTTGATAAATCATTGACTCTGCATTATTTTTTGTTTCCACTTTTTCTTTTATCTTTTTATCATCTTCCTCAAATTGCTCGGCGGTTCTTATTTTTTCTTGTATTTCTGTTTCGGTTAATCCTTTTGCGCCAGTTACTGTAATACCTGTTTCTTTTCCCGTACCTAAATCTTTTGCAGATACATGAACAATACCGTCTGCATCAATAGTAAATTTTACTTCTATTTGAGGCATACCTCGTGGCGCAGGTGGAATTCCTGTTAGATGAAACATACCTAATGAGATATTATCTTTAGCCATGGCTCTTTCTCCTTGAAGTACATTAATGGTAACTGCTGGTTGATTATCAGATGCCGTACTAAATGTCTGTTTTTTTTCAGTTGGGATAGTTGAGTTCCTTTCAATTAATGGAGTAGACACGCCTCCTAATGTCTCAACGCCTAAGGTTAGTGGAGTAACATCTAATAAGAGTAAGTCTTCCACATCTCCAGCAATAACACCTGCTTGTATAGCGGCCCCTAGAGCAACACATTCCATAGGATCTACTGAATGCTCTGGTTCCTTACCAAAAAACTTTTTAAATCGAGCTTGAACAGAAGGCATTCTTGTGGGTCCCCCCACCAATATGACCTTTTCTACTTCTGCTACGGAGATTTTAGCATCAGAGACAGCTCTTTGCATAATAGGATCAAGTCTTCTTAAACTTGGTTCTATTAAGGACTCTAACTTAGCTCTTGTAAGATCCATCTCAATATGAACGGGTTGTCCTTCTTTTTGTGTTATATATGGAAGATTTATTTGAGTTGATAATGTAGTGGATAATTCAATCTTAGCTTTTTCAGCACCATCTTTAATTCTTATCATCGCTTTACTATCTCCACTTAAATCAATGCCTTCTCTATCTTTGAAATCATTTACAACCCAATCAATAATCGCATTATCCATATCTGTACCACCAAGCTGAGTATCACCCGCAGTCGATATAACTTCTACTACTCCTTGCCCATACTCCATAAGAGTGATATCAAAAGTTCCACCACCCAAATCCAAAATACAAATCTTTATAAGCTTATCTTTCGTATCTTTATCTAATCCATAAGCCAGACATGCAGCAGTTGGCTCATTTATCATTCTAACTACTTCAAGGCCCGCAATCTCCCCCGCGTTTTTCGTAGCTGTTCTCTGAGCATCGTTAAAATATGCTGGAACAGTTATAACTGCCTTTTTTACTTCTTCCCCCAAATATGCAGAAGCATCATTCTTAATCTTTTTTAAAATCATTGCGCTTATTTCTTCAGGAGTGAATTCTTTCCATTCACTTCCAACTTTGACCTTTGCTTTATAACTAAGTCCCATTTTCCTTTTTATTGCCGTAACCGTTCCATCTGGATTTGAAACAGCTTGTCTTCTCGCCGGCTCACCCACAATCTTCTGACCATTCTCATCAAAAGCAACATAAGATGGAAACGCTTTTCCGCCTAAGGTTCTTCCTTCTGAGGCAGGAATAATTTCAGGTTTCCTAGATATTGTGTTTAAAATTGCGCATGCACTATTTGAAGTTCCGAGATCAATTCCAATTATCTTTTCCTTTTTGGTAGACTTTATTTTTTCTTCTGACATCTTAAACCTGCTCTTTTCTTAATTTAATTTTTTCTTTTATACTTATTATTAATAATATATTTAAAAATTAAAAATTTTTTTATAATGATCCCTATATCATAGATTTTAACTCTTAAATTTTTTTAATGTAATACAGTTCAAAAAATTTTTATCACATGAAAAATTTAATTTTAATAACATAAAAATTTCTAATGTGTGATTGAATAATGACTCATAAGGATAGTAAGCAAAATTCTGATACAAAAAAAGATTCAGATGAAACTAAAAATGAATTAGAACAAGAATCTGCGTCTGAAATTGTATTGAAGGAGGCTAAAAAAGATTATGAGCTTGAAAATAAAAGAGAGGAAGTGCTACAATTAGAAGAACAAGAAGAATGTCTACAATTAGAGTTCTTTTCAAGAGAGGAATTATGTACAAAAATTGAAGAGTTAAAAGAAACTTTAAAGGAAAGAGACGAATCACTTAAAAAAATTACACTAGAAAATGATAATTCTAAATCAAAATTCATGCATCTTCAAGCAGAATTCGAAAATGCTCAAAAACGATGGCATAAGAGTCGTTTAGAACTTCGAACGCAATACACCGCTTCTGTTTTAAAAAATTTTCTGTCTTTATACGATTCATTTAAGAAAGCATTAGAGAGCGATCCTGAAAATGAGACATTAAAATCATTCTTTAACCAGTTCTTAAATATATTCAAATCTTACCAAGCTGAACCTATCGACGTGAATATCAATGATAGCTTTGATTATTCTATACATGAGGCGTTAAGTTCAATAGAAAAAGATGATCTTCCTGAAAATAGCATTATAGATATTATTCAAGATGGTTGGAAAATTGGAAAAGACGTCCTTCGATACACGAAGGTTGTAATTTCTAAAAAGCCAAAACCTCCCGAACCAGAACCAGAAAAGGAAAAAAGTGAAGTAAAAGAAGATTCAGAAAAATCCGAAGAAGAAAATTTAGAAAATAATGAAAACTCTGAAAAGAACTAGGTGATAAATATTATTCAGAGGATATAAAAAACTTATAACTATGATTCTTTTTTATGCAAAATCAAAAAACTTATGTTTTAGTTTTGTCACAATATTTTTAACCTCTTATGTTTTTATTTGGTGATTTATATTTTTTTCAGAAAAAAAATCAATTCTACTATCATTATTAACCAAGACGAGCCACAATTCCCTCCCTTGCCGGATATTGGGGAACATGTAATAGGTAAAAAAAGGGATAAATTAATTATAAAGGAATACACTATAATTAAATGTAGGAAATGTCAAACCGAGCGTACCCAACCCTTTAAGCCTGGTGATTATATCTTTAAAGACTTACCTAATGAATGTGAGAAATGTCACAATAAAAGTTCTTTATCAATTGTCTCTATTTACTCAGAATTTATTGACCTTAAGAAACAGAAATTATGATTTCAGAGGAATTACAAGAACTTATTGATAAAGCCGTTTCTAGAGACTTTATTATTCATAAAGTGTCCGAAGAAGATAAGAATAATAATTCCTATAAGGCTCTAAAGTTTACTTTAAACTTTAACAACGTAGATATTGAGTATGAAAGAAAAGTCGAAAGTGAAAAATATCCTGTTATTCCACGATTTCAATTTTTATTCGGATTTAATCCAACAGAAGGATTATGTGTCTTTGTAAATAAAGAAGAACACAAGACTGCTCTATGTGATGGTCCATTGGAAGAAATTAGTAAAACTTGCTCAATGGTACATTCTTTAATGTATCTCATAGTTCCTGCTGATAGATTCGATGTATATTCATACTTACCTGCATGCTGTGAATTAAATTGTGCCAATAGCCCAAATCAATATGATTTGCGTATCAATTTGTTTGAGAAATAAATCAATTTGATTTGCGTATAAAAACTATAATGTAATAAATAAAGACCAATATTATATTGTTATAAAGATTAATAGCAAAATTTCGAGAGTGATCCGAGTTACTGAACCTCCAATTGAAAAGTTTCCATATAATAGAAGTAAATTACAGGCCTTATTGAAATGGTACTTTCAAGAAGCTGGAGAGAAACTAATCTCTGTATTGGTTGTTAGCAGAGAAGGGTTAATCACCGAAATTTTAACTAGAAATTCTCAAAAATCGGAAGAAAATAAATTTATTGGAGCTTTTAGTTCTTTAATTGAATTAGTTTTAAAAAAACTTACAAAAGAATTTGATTTAGGAACTTTTGGGGCTGGAACGTTTGATACAGATAAATACCGTTTTATTTTTTGCGAGTCTGGAGATGAACATGTATTAGTGTCAATATTTGATGCTCTTACAATGGTTGATACTGTCTTTCCATATACATATATAGCCGCTGAAAAAGTTGCTCGAATTATGGATGGAAGTTTGCCGGTTAGTCCAGTCATACCTAAATTAAGTCGGAAAAGAAAAGCTGAACTTATTAGAAAAAAAAGTTTTGAACTAATTAAAAGGAAACAAATGTCATCCGATTATATTTACAAATTAAGCTTACTTGGCGATGGCGGAGTCGGAAAAACGAGCATGGTACAACGTTACGTTCATGGTATTTTCTCGGAGGCTTACAAAGCAACAATAGGAACCTATATAAGTAAGAGAGAGATTCAATTTGACGAATTAGATACAAAAGTGCGATTTGTAATCTGGGATCTCGCAGGGCAAGAACAATTTAAAAGAATGTGGCCAGATTATTTGGCAGATTCAAATGCGGGGCTCATAATTTTTGATGTTACAAATCGAATATCTTTTGAAAATGTAAGAAGATGGTATGATCAAATTATAAAAGTCGCTTCAAAAAATATTCTTGTCTTAATTCTTGTTGGAAATAAAGTAGACATGGAAGATTCAAGAGTAATTTCTGTTGAAGAAGCCGAAAAATTAGCTAAGGAATTCGATGTTGAATATATTGAGACATCCGCAAAAACAAATGAAAATATGGAGGAAGTCTTCGAAAGAATTGCATTAACTTTATTGGAAAAAGCTGCCCAAGTAAGTCAAGTATTTGATGATGTTGATTTAATTGCTAAAAAGCAAGCAAGTTATATTATTAATGAAGGACAATTACAGTTTTTAAGACATTTCTTTGAAAAACAACTGGAAATCATTATAGACAAAAAAGAATACACAAAATATATTAAATACCTAGATCTACTTCGTGATATAGAAAGAAAATCTATTTAGATCTTGATATAATTATAAAGTTAGTTTTTATCATTCCTAAGCATTTTCATTATTAGGTTTGCCATTGAATATGGATCAAGCTTTTTATCTATTACTTGTTCTAAATATTTTTCAATTTCTTCGCTATTAAGTAATTCCTCGACCTTTTTAGTTAATTTATACTTTAAAATCTGAAATGTCTCAGTTTTTATTCTATTTTTCCTATAATTTATAATTACACCAGTGGTTTCTAAGAAATTCTTATGTTTTTCAATAATTTCAAGTAAATCTTTAAAATTTTCACCGGTTCGCGAATTAATTTTAATAATTTCGGGTATCCACTCATTTAAATTATCAGAATTCGGTAATGTAAGTTCAGGTTCCCAATGTTTTTCTTTAATATATCTCGTTTTTTTAATAGAGTTATATTTATAGTTCATGTTTAACTCTAACATCTGAATTATTTCTGATACTTTCCTGTCTGCTCCTGGTAAATCCATTTTATTTACAACAAAAATATCTGTAATTTCCATTATCCCTGCTTTTATTGCTTGAATATCATCTCCTAAACCAGGTACTAATAAAACAATAACGGTATGTGCGGACCTAAAAATATCTACTTCAGATTGTCCTACTCCAACAGTTTCCACAATGATGATATCACAACCAAATACATCCAAAATTTTAATAGCATCTTCAGTTGCCCTTGCAAGTCCTCCAAGTTGTCCTCGATTAGCCATACTTCTAATAAAGACATTTTCTAGGGAAAAATGCTCCTTCATCCTAATTCTATCCCCTAATAAAGCACCTCCCGTAAGGGGCGAACTCGGATCAACGCAAATTATTCCAATTTTTTTACCTTGGGCCAATAAAATTTTTATTAAAGTCGATATGAATGTACTTTTTCCGCTCCCTGGTGCTCCTGTAGTGCCTAATATGTATGCATTTCCAGTCTTTTCATATATCGAATTTATAATTTCTTCTGCCGCATCAATATCATTTTCGACTATAGTAATAAGTCTTGCTGCTGCTCGAGAATTCCCTTCTGTTAATTTTTTGATTAATTCAGAGTAATCCATTATATTACTATCTTTTCAAATTGTTTTTAACAAATTCTACAATGGTTTTTAACTCGGTTCCCGGTCCATGAAAGCCACTTAACCCATGTTTTTCTAAAAAAGGTTTATCTTCATCTGGTATAATTCCGCCAACAGCAATAAGAACATCATCTATATCATGTTCTTTTAATTTTTGCATAATAATTGGGCATAACGCTTTATGAGATCCGGATAAAATACTAAGCATTACAGCATCAGGATCTTCTTGGATGACGGTATTTACAATGTCATCTGGCGTTTGGTGGAGTCCCGTATAAATTACTTCCATACCACTATCCCGTAAAGCCCGAGCTATGATCTTTACGCCACGATCATGCCCATCGAGCCCCGGCTTACAAACTAATACTTTTATTCTTCTTTCTTCAGTCATTTTAACACCACTAATTAATAAATAGAATCTTCTCGATATATTCCAAATACCTCTTTTAAGGTTTCCATAATTTCACCTATAGCGGCATATTCTCTAACAGCATCAATAATATAAGGCATTAAATTCTCAGTTCCTTTCGCAGCCTCCTTCAATTTCTCTAAAATTTCTTTGATTTTCTCGTTATTTCGTTCTGATTTAATTTTATTTAATTTTTCAACTTGTTCTTCTGCAACTTTTTCATCAATTTTTAATAACTCTATAGAACAAGGTTCTCGAGGTTTGTATTCATTCACAGCAACAATAATTCTTTCTTTATTTTCGACTTCTTTTTGATATTTATAAGAAGCATTTGCAATTTCTTTTTGGAAGAAATTTGCTTTAATTGCAGGAATTACTCCACCTAGCTCTTCGATCTTTTCAAAATAAGCTTCCGATTCCTCTTCCATTTTGTTTGTAAGCCATTCTACATAGTATGATCCGGCTAGGGGATCAACAGTATCAGTTACACCAGACTCATGAGCTATGACTTGCTGAGTTCTTAAAGCAATTCTTACTGCCTTTTCAGTAGGTAAACATAACGCCTCATCAAATGAATTAGTATGAAGAGATTGAGTTCCGCCTAAAACTGCTGCTAATCCTTGTAATGTAACTCTTACAATATTATTTTCAGGTTCTTGAGCTGTTAGCGAGACACCTGCAGTTTGAGTGTGAAACCTAAGTCGCATTGATTCAGTTTTTTTTGCGCTATATTTATTTTTCATTTTTTTAGCCCAAATTCTTCTCGCAGCTCTATATTTACAAACTTCTTCAAAGAAATTGTTATGAGAATTAAAGAAAAAAGAAAGCCTTGGCGCAAATGAATCAACATCCAAACCTCTTTCCATCGCAGCCTCGACGTAAGCAAAACCATCTGCTAATGTAAAAGCTAATTCTTGCACTGCTGTTGAACCAGCTTCTCGGATGTGATATCCACTAATAGAGATGGTATACCATTGAGGAACAAATTTTGTACAATATTCAATAGTATCTACTATTAATCGCATTGATGGTTCAGGAGGGAATATCCAAGATTTTTGAGCAATATATTCTTTCAATATATCGTTTTGAATGGTTCCTCTTAGTTGCTCTGGAGAATGCCCTTGTTTCTCAGCTGTTACGATATACATTGCCAGTAATATTGCTGCCGGCGCATTTATAGTCATTGAAGTGGAAATTTTTGATAGATCTATTCCATCAAATAATGTTTCCATATCTTTCAATGTATCAATACTTACGCCCTCTTTTCCTATTTCACCTAAAGCTTTGTCATCATCCGCCTCATAACCATAAATGGTGTGTAAGCTGAAAGCAACGCTTAAACCAGTTTGACCATGTCGTAATAAAAATTTATAACGCTGATTTGTTTGTTCGGCCGTACCTAAGCCTGCAAATTGTCTCATAGTCCATAATTGTCCTCTATACATGTTAGGATAAGGGCCTCTCGTAAATGGATATTGTCCCGGAAACCCCAAATCAGACCCATAATTTAAGTCTTTTATATCATTGGGCGTATATAATCGCTTAATCTCTATATCTGATAGACTTCTAAAACTTTTTTGCCTCTCTTGTTGAGCTTTTTCTCTTAGGCAATTTTTTTCCCATTCTTCTTTTTCTTGCTTAATCTTATCTATTTCTGTCATAAAAAAAAACCAATTTAGTTAGTTAAAATCAATTGTAATTTTTTTCCCATTCTTCTTTTTCTTGCTTAATCTTATCTATTTTCAATTAATTTAAATATTGTATTTTTAAACGAGAGTCATTCTTTAGGAAAAATTAATTAAAAAAATAAATAATTATATATTTACTGAACAGAAATTATTTCATATGCTACTGTTTTAGTGAAGTTTTGCCAGAAATAAATAAATTTCGTTAACATTAATGAGCGAGTCCTCGAAAAATGGAAATGACAGAAAAGCTGAAATTTAAGCTCTGTATATTGGGAGATGCTTCTGTAGGAAAGACAAGCTTAATTCATCATTACTGTGAGGGCTATTTTAGAGAATCTTATTTATCCACGATAGGTGTAGCTTTTCTGACGAAAACATTAGATATGACAATAAATAATAGAGATTTTAATGTAACTCTCCAACTCTGGGATATTGGAGGTCAATCTATTTTCCAGAAAATAAGGGCAAATTATCTAAAAGGTAGTCAAGGAGCGTTTATTCTATTTGATGTATCCAATAAGAATACTTTAATGCATATTGATGATTGGATAGTTGAATTAACTCGCGCATTAAACGTAAAAGACATGTCTAAGTTGCCATTAGTCGTTATTGGAAATAAAATTGATTTAGACTTTGATTCCAGGTTAAAAAAAAGAGCGGCTGAATTTCTAAAAAAACAATATAAAATTGAAATTCCAATTACTTATACTTCTGCTAAAACAGGGAAAGGTATGAACGAGGTATTTGAATTAATTACAAAATTAATGATAAAAAATACAAATATCCGATAAAATGGGATTAATAAAATGGAATTTAAGGATTTTGAGAAACAATTAGGTGAAGAAACACTTTTATCAGAAAAATCTAAAAAAGATAAAATATCGTCTGGTATTAGAGAATTTGATGAAATGATTGGTGGGGGTTTTATTCCCGCATCATTGAATTTAGTTCAAGAATCTCTAGGCTGTGGTGGTGATATTTTATTATATTGTATCGCTAGGGCAAATTTAAATTTGTCAAATAAGGTTTTGATCATATTTTCTGATCCACTATCACGATATTTAGTTGATAGATTAAAAAAATTTGATGGAGATTGCTCTGAATCTTCAGCTGAAGGAGAGAACGTTAAATTTTTTTTCGGAAAAGGGCATGAGTGTGGAGAAAATCTCTTTATTTTGGATTTAGTCAAACTTAGCGAGCAAGATCAAACAATTATGGAAGATAGACATGAATTACAGTTAAGTATTTCAACCGCAATTGATCAAATGCTACAAGAAATCGAGGCTTCTGGAGATGATTATTCAGATAAATTTGTAATTCATTTCTCATTAAATCCATTTTTATTGAAGTTAGGAGCCTCAAGTCTTGATATCTTATATAACAGCCTTATTGAAAGTGTTAAAAGTAATTATGTTCAAATCGTTTTAATGCAAAAAGATATCATTTCTCAAGAATTAAAGGCAAGAATCCAGTCTATGTGCCATTTAGTTTGCGATTTAACAGCCCAAGAAACTGGAGGATTAACAAAACATAACATAAAAATATTAAAACATGCAGGTACTATTCATGATATTAAAGCTGAACCATATACAGTCGAGTATGATCGCCATTTAGATAGATATTCCTTTTTAATTCGTGGAGCCTTTTTAACAAGTTTTGAAACTCTTAGAAATCTTCTCAAATATGAAGATGGCTCTATCTATATGGCAAGCGCGCCATATCTAATTGCGCCACTGGAATATTTTAATAATCTTTTAGAAATGCCATTGAATTTATCTTTAGAAGGCGGGAAAAGGGAGATTCATGAAAAGTCTCAAGCGATTGGAAGAAGATTGACCAATTCAACAAAAGCACTTTATTATCTGTTCGATCTAGATTTATTAAATGCAACTTTGCGACAATTAGCATTATTCGGTTTTGGAAATCTTGAAATAGATGTATACGAGAAAGAAGAGAATTTACTAATGGTAAATATTACTTTTCAGAGAGAATTTCATGAACGCTCTTATAAGTTATTTTTAAAAGGGTTATTAGAAGGAATAATAAGAAGATCTTTAAAGAGAAGCATCCGATCAATCCGAATAATTAAAATTGAAAAAGATGTTTTAGATAAACAGTTAAATAGACACCGTTTCAAGTTGATTATAAGATTATCCCCCCTAATTGAAGAATAGAAATAAGATTTAGATCAAATTTTATACTGCTCTATAAGCTTCATTAATCGCAGAACAGCCCCCACATCTTACGCAGCCCGCTTTATTTTCAAAAGGGTTAACACCAAACTCTTTCATCTGCTTTGCAACATTGCTATAAATTTCTAATAAGGCATTATAATTCATGATTGGCATATTACCAGATGCTTCATCGGGAAGTGGTCTAACAGGAGTAATGTAAGGAATAACTCCAAGAGAAATAATTTTCTTAACATCGGCTATTATATCATATCTAGATTCTCCAAATCCCGCTAAAATATAAGTAGATACTTGATTTTTCCCAAAAACTTCAATTGAATGTTTCCAATTATCTTCGAATAGACTATATGGAATCTTTGCTTTTCCAGGAGTTATAATTTTTCTTAAAATATCCCCCATGACTTCGATGTGAATTCCTATAGTGCTTGCTCCTACCTCTTTTAATTTATTTATGTAAGTTAAATCTTCAACAGGTTCAATTTGAATATGAATCGGAAGTTTAGGATGCACTTCTTTAATCTCTTTTAAAAGTTTTATATATTTATTAGCGCCTTTATCATCATCTTCTGTTGTACCACTAGTTAAGGTCATATGTTTACATTTATTTTCCTTTTTTGCAGCTATTATTACTTCATTCATTTGAGTAGAGTTTTTCTCTAAAATCGTAGAACCATCGTGTAAACTTAATTCAATTCCACAAAATTTACACGATTCTCCACACGCCCAATATTTACATTTTTGATAAATTGTACTCGCTAAACAATTAATTCCATGAACCAATGCTATCTTCTTCATTAAAATGCCATCCGTCGTTTTTAAATCATAGAATTTTGGATGATCAATTAATTTTAAATTACAGAAATGTCCTTTTTCTCGGGCATCATATACTTTAAATGAATTTCCTACTTTTTCCCTTAAAACTAGATTTGTATTTTTCCTCGTATCCCATAAAGCTACATTTACTAGTGTTTTATTATCTTCTAAAAGAAAATACCTTCCACCTAAAGGGCCAGCCCCTCCCTTTCTACCTTGGATTTCAATACCTTGTTCTTTATAATGATTTTTTAAAGTTTCGTCCAAACACACTCCTTTACATAGTAGTTCCGTCTTTTTTTTTAGGATAGTGTGAATATTAATCATAGCTTTCTAAACGAGATTAAATTTTATTATACATTAATTATTTTTAATTATACCTCATGAGAATAAAACTTCTTAGTTATTTAATTTTATTTCTTATAAGATTTAAAAGTAAATAAGATTGAGTGAAAAGTTATTCTGCTCATATCTTTATACCATACATGATTAATGTCATTTAAAAAGTAAAATTTATTAGAATTCTTTCATGTTATTTCTTAATTAATGATTTTTAATTTTGATAATTTTTGACCGAATCATAAAAATCATAAAGTTAAGAGGTAAAATATAGTGGCTCATAGACGACCATGGCATTGTTATTCAAAGTGGAGTCGTAGACCATTCCAACATAAACGTTCTGCGAATCATCGTCGGGAATATGCCCGGGGGGGCGCCCAAAGTAAGATCGTTAGGTTCTGGGGGGGTAATAAGAAAATCCCTTGGGAGGACTGGGAATTAGTTATTGGCTTAAAAGTTAACAACCAAATTCAGATCTCTTCAAATAGTTTAGAAGCAATTCGTATTACTATTAATGGTGTTCTTCAAAGAAAGATAGGAAGAAATAACTTTCGATTACGTATTCGTCCAAAACCTTTCCAGAAATATCGGGAGAATCGCATGTTAGCATTTGCTGGAGCAGATCGAGTACAGAGCGGTATGCGTAATAGTTTTGGGAGAAGTACTGGTGTTTGTGCGCGAGTTAGAGCAGGAGCAGTTGTTGTTGATGTTGGAACATATCTTAAAAATCTTCCCTTAGTAAGAGATAGACTTCGTATAGCAAGTATGAAACTTCCTAGTTCTTGTCAAACAGTCGTATTAATGTATAAAACACTTGAGGTTTTTAAGCGTTCAGGATTACCATTATATGATGATAAAAGGCGTAGAGAAATACCAATATACGAATTAGCTCTTACAGATTAACTAATTAATCTTCAATAAAACGACCTTGAAAAATCTCGAACCTTTTTTTAATCCTAAAAGTATTTTAATTATTGGCGTCTCAAGAAAGGAATTTACGTTTAACTCTACAATATTAAAAAACTTACTTGAGATTTTTTATAAAGGTAAACTCTATATTGTTAATCCCAATGCAAGTGAAATTTTAGGAGTTAAATCTTATCCATCTTTAGGAGATTTACCCGAAATTCCGGAATTAGCTGTAATTGTGTTAGGGAAAAAAATCGTAGAAACAGTTGAAAACCTAGGTAAATTTGGAGTTAAGTATATAACAATTCAATCAGAACTAAAAACAGGTGTGAATGATTCAGATTTAATGATCCATTTAAATAGTATCTGTGAAAGATACGGCATAACATACTTAGGTCCTTCAATGATTGGAATTATTAATTTTATTGATAATTTTACGACCTCTATGATCCCTGTCAGACAATATATTATACGTGAAAATAAAAATATAAAAAAAGGCATAAGTTTTATTGCTCAATCTGGAGGATTGGCTGGGGCTTTAGGGTGGTGGACATCTTCTCAAAAATTACCTATTTCAAAGGTCATTCATCTTGGAAAAGGATATCATATAAATGAAGCGGATATCCTTGAATTTTTCTTAAAGGATGACACAACAAAAGTAATTTCTCTATTTTTAAGAGAAATTTCGGATGAATTAATAACTTCTG
>Ga0114925_10000849_pt1 | contig 14359 bp, 14 predicted proteins | sample SumtaG_2_FD_87287 | JGI IMG/M metagenome (GOLD analysis project Ga0114925, IMG submission 87287) | Deep subsurface microbial communities from Indian Ocean to uncover new lineages of life (NeLLi) - Sumatra_00607 metaG | ecosystem: Environmental > Aquatic > Marine > Oceanic > Sediment | place... | reverse complement strand
AAGTATCACCGCCGCTGGCGGCATTTTGACATGGCGGTGCGTCCCAGCGATGGTCTGGCTCTGGCCGTACGGTTAAAAGCACCGATTCTGGCGGAGGAACACCTGCTCAGTACGGCGGCTCTTTGTTCCTTCATGTCGTATCTACGCGATCCCTGCAAAGGCTTGATCTTCTTTCCTCCCGACGGGCAGTCCGGGCTCGAAACAGTAGCAAATTTTCAAAGAACGCACTCCGTGCACCAGCCGTTTCACTGAATCGAAGCCTTCTCGAGGCGAAGCAGGGCCGGAAACGGCGCCCAAACAGATGCTGATGATCCCCGACAATTGACATCCCTCTGCCGGGTGTGAATAATTCTACCCATATGAGTGGTAAATATATCTTCGTCACCGGAGGGGTGTGCTCGGGCCTCGGTAAGGGGGTGGCTGCCTCCTCCATGGGAAGCCTGCTCGAGCACCACGGTCTCAAAGTACGCATGATCAAGATCGATCCCTACATCAACGTCGATCCGGGAACCATGAGCCCGTACCAGCACGGAGAGGTCTACGTCACCGATGACGGAGCTGAAACGGATCTCGATCTGGGGAACTACTCCAGATTTACCTCTTCTCCTCTGCAACGGATCAACTCGGTAACCACAGGGCAGGTCTACCAGGAGGTGATTCGAAAGGAGCGGGAGGGGCGATTTCTCGGTCGTACCGTCCAGGTTATTCCCCACATCACCGATGAGATCAAGGCTAGGATCTTCAAAGTTGGAAACCAGCCCGATGTAGATGTGACCATTGTTGAGATCGGCGGCACCGTAGGTGACATCGAGTCGATTCCCTTTCTCGAAACAGCCCGGCAGTTCGTCCATGATCTGGGGAAAGAGCGGGTGTTGTTCGTACATCTGACCCTGATTCCCACAGTATCCGACGGGGAGATGAAAACCAAACCAACGCAGCACTCGGTGGCCTCCCTTCGTCAGATTGGTATCCAGCCCGACATCGTGTTGTGCCGCGCACCGGTACCCATTTCTGAAGCCTTGCGGAGGAAAATATCTCTGTTCACAAACGTAGAAGATGAAGCGGTGATTTCCGCCTACGACGTCCATTCCACGGTATATGAAATCCCTCTGATCTTTGCCGAGCAGAAGCTGGATGAGATTATTCTGAAGAAATTAGGGCTGCCTCATACTCCCTGCGATCTCAGCGACTGGAAGCGGGTCGTGGACGCCTACAACGAAGCGCAACGTACGGTCCGCATCGGGCTGATAGGCAAATATACTGAGTTGCTCGATTCCTACAAGTCGATCTACGAGGCCTTGTATCACGGCGGCATCGACAATCACTGCAAGATCGAGCTGGTTAAGGTGGACTCGGATCAACTCATCGCCAACCAAGACGGCGGCGTGGAAAAGGTTCTTCAGGACCTGGACGGAATTCTTATTCCGGGTGGATTTGGCCAGCGGGGAATCGAAGGTATGGTCCACGCCGCAGGCTATGCTCGGGGAAAGTGCATGCCCTGTTTCGGAATCTGTTTGGGCATGCAGGTTATGGTGATAGAGTATGCCCGAAGTGTTTTGGGCTGGGAGGATGCCAACAGCACCGAGTTTGCTCCCGACTCGAAACATGCCGTGATCAGTCTGCTGGAGGAGCAGATCGATGTCAAAGTGTACGGTGGGACGATGCGTTTGGGGGCCGGTACGTCGCGGGTAGTCCCTGGATCGCACCTTCATAGGATCTACGGGCGTGATGAAGTGTCGGAGCGGCACAGACACAGATACGAGGTGTCGAACATCTTTCGGGAGGAACTGGCCGGGGCAGGGCTGATCTTCAGTGCCTTTACTCCCGACAACAGTCTGGTGGAGGCCAGCGAGTGGCCGGACCACCCATGGGGAATCGGGGTTCAGTATCATCCCGAGTTCAAGTCAAAACCCATATCACCGCATCCTCTGTTTTCCACCTTTGTAGCCGCATGTATGGAAAATGAACAAGGCTAGACCCTTTCTGGTGCTGCTCCAGCTGCTCTTAATTTCCTGCAGTCTGGACTACGAGCAGGCACGGGTAGCGGAGAGTATCCCCGGCCAGACCCCGGAAACGATCCTGATCGATTTTACCCACACGGTAGTGTCCGGCGGCAGGGTCTGGGTCATACTGGAAGCCGATCGGGCTGAAACCTACAGCGAGAGAAAAGAGATCGTTCTTGAAGGTGTCTATTTTCGCGAGTACGATGAGGAGGGCTATCTACTCACCGAGGCCCAAGCCGAAAGGGCGGTGTTCAGCACGGACAGCGAAGACGCGACGGTCAGCGGATCGATCGTGATTTACTCTCAGGAAGAAAAGGCGTCCCTTCAGGCCAGTCAACTCTTCTGGACACGGGAAGGACGAAGGTTGGTCGCCGAGGATGGGCAGACGGTTCGCCTGCAGAAGGACGATGGTTCCTTCGTCGAAGGTCAGGGATTCTCCGCTGATTTTCGCAGGAAGAAACTGGAGTTCGCCTCTCGCGTACGAGGCAGTTATGTTTGGGAAGAAGAAGAGTAGGAGTACGGTTCTTCAGTTCCTCTTATTGCTCCTGTGTTTCGGTCCCTCCCTTTGGGCCCAGACGTTTTCCTTCCAGGGGGACAGCATGGAGACCGTTCTGGCAGAGGGAAAAGAACGAACAGTGCTGACGGGAAATGCGGAAGTCCAGACCGAGGACAATCTCATTCGAGCCGACAGGATCGAGTTGTACGGGGAAGATTTTCGCTACGTTATCTGCGAGGGAAACGTCTGGATCGTCAATGAGCAGAAAGGTATCGACATTACCTGCGAGCAGCTGTTCTACAACCGCCAGGAGAAGGTAGTGCGGGTCCGCGGAAAGGTGGTAATGCTCGACAAGAAGAACGAGGTCGTGGTCAAGGGAGGATTTCTGGAGAATTGGGAGGAGAGTGACGAAACCGTGGTTCAGATCGGGGTCCGAATTCTTAAGGAAGATCTGGTTTGCCGGGCAGAATATGCCCGCTACCTACGAAACGAGGAGAAGCTCGAGCTTTCCGGTATGCCCGTTGTCAACTGGAAGGGGGACGAGTACCGGGCGCTGAAGATATTCATCGACCTGAATACCGACACGATTCGTCTGGAAGGAGATATCCGCGGCAAGGTGAGCACAGATCTGGGACAGAGTGAAGGAGCCGAGCCGTGAACGTGGACAGGACTCCCGACGGCTTCATCCCTGGTGACGAATCCACGACCGACGGCCGGCTCTTCGTCGAGGGATTGGCGAAGTTTTTCGGCAGGAAGCAGGCCGTTAAAGACGTTACTTTCTCCATGCGGGTGGGAGAAGTGGTGGGGCTTCTCGGGCCCAATGGGGCGGGGAAGACTACGATCTTCTACATGATCGTGGGATTTATCAGACCCAACAGTGGAAAGATCTACCTGAACGGTCGAAACATCTCCGGCCTGCCGATGTACAAACGGGCCCGGCTGGGTATCTCTTATCTGCCCCAAGAGCCGTCGGTGTTCCGCAAGCTTACCGTAGAGCACAACATCTCGGCTATCCTCGAGACCCGCCGGGATCTCAAGCCTTCGGAAAAGAGGGAAAAGCTGGAAGCCCTGCTGCAAGAATTGGGGATCAGCCACCTGCGGAAGCAGAAGGCCTACACCTTATCCGGGGGCGAACGGCGACGGACGGAAATCGCCCGCTCCCTGGCGATCGAACCTCACTTTCTGCTTCTCGATGAACCCTTTGCCGGAATCGATCCGATCGCAGTCTACGAGATCAAGCGCATCGTCCTGGATCTTTCCAAAAAAGGGATCGGGGTGCTCATCACCGATCATAACGTTCGGGATACTTTGGAGATCACCCATCGGTCCTACATCATCAACCTTGGCGAGATCGTGGTCGCCGGTCCCAAGGACGAGCTGCTGCAGAGCGAGATAGCCCGCAAGATTTATCTGGGCGAAGAGTTTCGAATGTAGCAAGTATTCTTGAAAAGTCACCGTTGACAATACCCACCTTTATCATTCAAATTTAAGAGATAGAACAAGGAAAGAGAGGAAGAGCAGTTTTCGCAAGCGTATCTCAAAGCCATGGACCAATCACAGAAGCTGGTATTGAAACAGCAGCAGCAGCTGCGTATGACCCCTCAGTTGTACCAGGCGATAAAGATCATGGCGCTTCCCCTGCTGGAGCTGAAGGATACCATTCAGGAAGAGCTGGAAAAGAATCCGGCTCTTGAGGTAGTAGAAGAATCCTCGCCGCTTTCCCTCGACGATACGGGTAAGCGGACTTCGGAAGAACAGGAATATTTCGAGAACACCTCGGATCCGGGGTACATCAAGGTACAGGGTGGAAGCAGCCGGGAGGACGCTCACAGAAAGTTCATCGAAGGCGTACTCACGCGGCCGGAGTCCCTCCACGAGCACCTTCTCTGGCAGCTGCGGGTTCAACCCATCAATGATGTGGAGTTCCGCATCGGTGAGTACCTGATCCGGGATCTCGATGAGAACGGCTTTCACATAGAGAATCCGGATAACTTGATCCGAAATCTCGACGCCAGGGGCGTACCCCTCGAGAAGCCCGAAGAGGCGGTCAGTCCCGATAAGCTCGCCGCTATGAACCGGATCAAAGAGCTGATTCAGGGATTCGATCCGATCGGCACGTGTACAAAGGATTACCGGGAATCGATTCTGGTCCAGATCAAGCTTCATCCCTCTCCTGTTTCGAGGGCGGCGGAGGTCGTGGATAAGTATCTCGAACTTTTGGAGCGGGAAAAAGTCAAAGAGATCGCTCGCAGCATGCGAACAAGTGTAAAGGAGGTGGAAAAGGTCAAGGAGTTCTTACGGGAGCTGGATCCTCTGCCGGGAAGAAATTTTTCCAGCGAGCAGCCCCGTTATGTAATTCCCGATGTGATGGTGAAGGTCCACGAGGGGGAGTTCGTCATCGTGATAAACGACGAGGAAATCCCTGTCTTGGGCATCAACTCCTTTTATGCCAATATCCAGGATCATAAGGAGCAGTACAAACAGAAAGATCTCAAACGGTTCGTCAAGAACGGCGTTCACGAAGCCCACTGGTTTATCAGCAGTATCAGGCGGCGGAACCAGACCCTGCTGAAAGTGTGCAAAGCCATCGTTGAGTTCCAGAGGGAGTTTTTTAGAAAAGGCTCTAAATACCTCGTGCCCCTGTGCCTCAAGGACATTGCCGCTGAAATCGGCGTTCATGAAGCCACGGTCAGCCGGGTCACCAACGGCAAGTATGTACAGACGGAATGGGGCATATTTGAGCTCAAGTATTTTTTCTCCAATTCAGTCCCCGGAAGCGGCCGGTTCTCCAAAGAAGGGGTCAAACAGATACTCAGGGAGATCATCGAAGAGGAGGGGAGCAAGAGGAAGCTCACGGACCAGAAAATCGGAGAGATCCTGGAAGGGAAAGGAGTCAGGATTGCCCGAAGGACGATTGCCAAGTACAGAAAAGAGCTCGATATTATGAGTTCTCACCACAGATAGGAGGATCTATGAACATAGAGATCAAAGGGATTCATGTCGAGATTACAGATAAGATGCGGGATTACATAGACAAGAAGTTACATCGCCTCGAATTCGTTGCCGAGCACATCATCGATTTACTGGTGTTTGTTTCCCAGGAGAAGAGGCGGTACAACCTCGAGGCGAATATTAATTTTCGCTGGGGAAACTCGAATCATATGCGGGCAAAGAGCTTCGATATCTTCGAAGGAATCGACAAGCTCTTCGACAAGGTGGAGATGAAGGTGCTCAAAGAGAAGAACAAGATCCAGGATCATAAGGGTCATGACAGCGTTCGCAGCGGGGAGGCCGCCGGTCCGGAGTCATGAAAAAGATCACAGTTCTGGATCTGTTGCAGCTCGATCTCAGGGACAAAGACTCTCTCAACTTCAAATGCATCGCCGGCCGCGCGGGGCTGGTCCGGGAGTTGAAAGTTCCGGAGATCAACAGGCCGGGTCTGGAGCTCAGCGGGTTTTATGACAATTTTGCCTTTCAGCGCATCCAGATCTTCGGCCGCGGGGAGAAGGCATATTTGGACAAACTGGCCAAAGAAGGGAAGACCGAAACGCTGGAGAAGTTGTTCTCCTGCGAGATTCCCTGCTGCGTCTTTACCCATCAGCAGCAGCCGACGGAGGACTTCCTGAAGTTGGCCGAGAAGACCGGTTGTGCGGTCTTGCAGACGGATCTCGCCTCTTCTGAGTTTACCACTCGGATTTTACGGGTGTTGAGCAACATCTTCGCCCCCAAGCAGAGTGTACACGGGGTCCTGGTGGAGGTATTTGGTATCGGAGCACTGCTTCTGGGAGACAGCGGGGTCGGGAAAAGCGAGACCGCTTTGGCCCTGATCGAACGAAATCACAGGTTGGTAGCGGATGATCTTGTGGAAATTCGCCGCGTCGGCGGCAACATCCTGATTGGTACCGGGACCGGAGTCTCGAGTCATCACATGGAGATCCGGGGTTTGGGTATCATCAACATCGCCCACCTGTTCGGAGTAGGCGCTATTCGGGACAAGAAGCAGATCCAGATGGCGGTCAGACTGGAGGATTGGGACGCAAACAAGAACTATGACAGGATCGGCGCCGAGGAGAACTTCATGGAAATTCTGGGCGTGCAGGTACCCTATATCGTTATTCCGGTTAAGCCGGGCCGCAACATTCCCGTCATCATAGAAACCGCCGCGATGAACGAACGACTGAAGAAGATGGGCTATTATTCGGCAAAAGAGTTTTCCAAGAATGTGGTGCGCTGGCTGGAAACCGAAAGCGCCAAAGCGATTTTCTTGAGCGAGACCTGACCCAAAGCGCCCGGTACACCAAAACATGGTAGAAAAAATCATAACCATCAAGAACCGGGCTGGAATCCATGCCAGGCCCGCCGCTTTGCTCGTAGAGACAGCGAACAGGTTTGCCGCCAGTATCTTCTTGGAGAAAGACGGGGAACAGATCAACAGCAAGTCCATCATGGGTATCCTCACCTTGGCCGCTACCTACAATACCCCTATCAAAATCATCGCCGACGGCAGTGACGAGGAGGAGGCGGTTCAGACGATCAGCAGGTTGTTCGAGAACAAATTTGAGGAGGAGTAAAGCGAAGGGGTACATCCCGATTCTAGTGTTCCTGCTTCTCCTGACTCCGGTGCCTTCCTCTGCCCAGGAGGCCCGCGTGGAGGCGTCAATCCGGGGCCAGAGAGTGTACGGCTCCGTCGAGTATGTCGGTTCCCACAGCCAGGAGGTCTTGGCTTCTCTTTGGGACGGACTCAAAGCGGAGATCACCTTTCAGGTCCGACTGTATAGACAAAACAGAGGATTCTTCGCCTTTATCGGTGACCGCCTTCTGGTCGAACGACGGGTGTCGCAGATCGCTTATTTTGATTTTTTCGAAAACCGTTATAAGATTCAAAGGGATGGAGAGCCGCTGGGAGAATACGCCGCGGAGGCGGAGTTTTTGGATTCGTTTTTCTCCCTGGCCTCGGTTGAACTTGGCAAAATCGAGCCTTCCGGTGCTCAGAACCACTATCTATTGGGCCGGGTGAGGATGATGCCTGTGAAAATCATTGCACCCTTGAATATCATCACCCTTTTCTCTTCCGGAACGGCCTTCACCACACCCTGGATCGAGGCCAAACTGAAGGCCGGAGTCGAGGAGCAATGAGGCTCTTTCAATCCAGCACAACCTCCGTAGGTCTCCTCGTCCTGATACTGATTTTTATCCTTCTCATCGCCCTGATCGTTGTCTTTTCCCAACAGATACTGGTCAATCTCGCCGGTGTCGATGAGCAGGCGAATATCGTAGTCTACGTGGTGGCCATCGCGTTTCCCCTGATCCTGTTGGGGCTGATCGTATTCCAGATCATCCGCCTGATCCGAGAGCGGGCTACCAGTAAGCCCGGTTCACGACTGAAGACCCGGCTCATCATATTCTTCATGCTCATTGCCCTGCTCTCATCGATTCCTCAAGCGCTCCTGTCTGTAAACTTCATCAACTCAGCCATAAACTTCTGGCTGGAAGCGCGACTTGGCGATGCTCTTCGGGGAGGACTTTCCATCTCTTTGGAGTACTACCGAGGCACCGTGGAAAACCTGCGCAGCTTCAATCAGAGCTCGCTGATGCCCTTCGTGCTGCAAGATCTGGACAGAAATCCGGAGAGACTTTGGAAGAACGTCAGAACCGTAAACTCGGAAGTCCAGTTCATCCAGATTTTTGCCGAAGATGGATCGGAAGTACTGTTTCGTGGAGACCAGGAGGGCCGGCTTCGCAATCTGGTTCGTTTCGACGAACTTACCGGGGACCTGCCCAAAGAGGATCGGGAGGATGTGAGCATCCTTCGAAACGCTTCGGTGTACGAGCTGGGCGGACGGCAATACACGGTGGTGGTGGGACGTCTGATGCCTGAAGATTTCGACAACAAGGCGCGGCGTCTGACCGAGAGCCTGGAAATATTCAATCAGCTCAACCGGTATAAGCGGCTGTTTCGCTTGGTCCTGGTCTTTTTTTACTTCTTCTTCTCCTTTCCCATCTTTCTGCTTTCCATTTTGGTGAGCTTTCTCCTAACCGAAGAGATTATCCGTCCAATCGTCAGCCTGGAGGAGGCAACCCGCAGAGTAGCGGAAGGGGACTTTTCTTTTCGGATCCTGCACCGTTCCGCCGACGAACTGTCTCATTTGGTAGGATCTTTCAACCGAATGGTCTCGGAGCTCTCCCACTCGAGGGAGAAGCTCAGGCAGAGTGAAAAGATCTCCGCCTGGCAGGAGATTGCCCAGCGCCTTGCCCACGAGATAAAAAATCCTCTGACTCCGATTAAACTCTCGGCCCAGAGAATACTGAAAAAATATGCTGCCAGTCCTCAGACAGAGAGCGAGGAGTTTCAGAAGGTGTTGGAAGCCTCCATTCCTGCGATCGTCCGGGAGGTGGACAATCTCAACGATCTTCTGGTTGAGTTCCGGGAGTTCGCCCGTCTGCCCATGCCGCGGCTGCAGTCCATTGCCCTACGGGAATTGGTTGAGGAGGTCGCCGAGATGTACACAAACCTCTCGGCCAACGTGACCATTGATTCGAGCCATATCAGCGAAGACAGCCTGATCCGCGGAGATCCAAATCAAATCAAGCAGGTATTTGCCAATCTGCTGAGGAACGCGATTCAGACTATGCCAAAAGGAGGTGAGATTTCCGTTCGTTCCGCGGTAGTGAACAAGGAAAATCGCCGATACTGCCGAATCTGGATCAAGGACAGCGGCGAAGGGATACCGGAGGAGATCAGGACAAGGGTGTTCGAACCCTACTTCACCTCCAAACGGCAGGGCACGGGGCTGGGTCTGGCTATTGTCGAACGGATCATTTTCGATCATGATGGCAACATCTGGTTCGAAACCCAAGAAGGTGTGGGCACGACATTCATCATAGATTTACCGTTGGGGTGAGGGATAAGTTTTGAGCAGCATATTGGTTGTAGACGACGAACAGGGAATTCGTCAGGTATTACAGGATGTCCTGGGAGATGAGGGCCATCAGGTATTCGCAGTTGAGGATGGGTTTCAGGCTCTCGAGATTCTGGAGCAGGAGGCCGTAGATCTGGTAATCCTGGACGTCTGGCTGCCGAATATGGGAGGAATCGATGTTCTAAAGCGGGTTCGTGGGGGTTGGCCCGATATCGAGGTGGTGGTCATTTCCGGTCATGCCAACATCAACATGGCGGTTCAAGCGGTGAAGATCGGAGCCTTCGATTTCTTGGAGAAACCCCTGTCCCTCGAAAAAACAATAACCGTTGTCGAGAATGCCCTCAAACTCGAAGAGCTGAAGAGAGAAAATCGAAGCCTCAAAGAGAGCATTTTCTTCGAGGATGAGATGATCGGTTCCGGAGAGGGGATGAGCAAAGTAAGGGAGCTGATCGACCAGAGCGCAGGCAGCGATGCCCGGATCCTCGTTCTGGGGGAAAACGGTACCGGAAAAGAGCTGGTTGCCCGAGAGATACACCGGTGTTCCCGACGCGCTAAGGCTCCTTTTGTCGAGGTGAACTGCGCCTCTATTCCCGAAACCTTGATAGAGAGTGCGCTGTTCGGGCACGAGAAAGGGGCCTTCACCGATGCCCACGCCCGGCGCAAAGGCAAGTTTGAGCTGGCCAACGGCGGAACCCTGTTTCTCGATGAAATCGCCGACATGTCTCTCAGTACCCAGGCCAAAGTCCTCCGCGTTCTGCAGGAGATGAAATTCGAGCGCATCGGCGGGGAGAAATCGGTAAGCGTAGACGTGCGGGTGATCGCCGCGACCAACAAGAACATCCAGGAGGAGATCCGGGCAGGGCGTTTTCGAGAGGACCTGTACTTCCGCATCAATGTGATCCCGATCTTCGTTCCGCCCCTGCCGGAGAGGACCGAAGACCTCCAGACGCTGGTCGACTATTTTATGGAAAAATTCAAACGGCCTGCCGAGGGGGAGGCGAAACGCCTTTCTGAAGAGGCGGTGCAGCTCTTAAAGACATATTTCTGGCCGGGGAATGTCAGAGAGTTGAAAAATTTCATAGAGCGTATTAACATTATGACTGAGGAAAAGGTGATCTCTCCGGAATCAGTCAGGCGGTACCTCACCAGCCGTACGGATTGGGAGAAAGACGAAGTCCTCAAGGGTTTCGAGAGCATGAAGCTCAATGAAGCGAAGGACGAGTTCGAGCGGGAGTTTCTGGTAATAAAGCTCGAGGAAAACGAGCAGAACATTGCCCGCACCAGCAAGGCTCTGGGCATTACCCCGTCGCACTTGCACAACAAGATCAAGAAGCATGGAATAGAGATCAAGAGGTAGAATGAAGGGCCTTACGGTTCGGCAGAAAGAAGTCTTGGAGTTTATCAAGACCTTCATCCGTACCTACAAGTACCCTCCCACCGTCCGGGAAGTTGCCGATTATCTCAAGGTTTCCGTAAAGGGAGCCTACGACCATATCAAAGCTCTGCAGAAGAAACAGGCTATCCATTGCAACCTCAACCGGTCCCGAGCCATCAAGGTTCTGGGTGACGGAGATCTGTATCAGGAAGATCAGTACCGATCGGTACCCATACTCGGCTCCGTGGCTGCGGGGAAACCTCTGTTCGCCGAGGAGAACATGGAAGGCCACCTGGCGGTGCCCCAGGGCTATCTTCGCTCCGGGAAGTACTTCGCCCTTCGGGTAAAAGGCGACAGCATGAAGGATGCCGGCATCTTCGACGGCGATATTACCGTGGTTCGCCACCAGGGCACCGCCGACAACGGCGATATCGTTGTCGCCCTGGTGGACGAGGCGGTTACCCTGAAACGCTTCTTTCTTGAAAAGAACCGGGTGATGTTAAAGGCGGAAAATCCCGCCTATCCCCCCATTTATACCCAAAACGTTCGTATCCTGGGAAAGCTCTTCTTCCTTATCCGCAATTATGAGTAAAAGCGACGCCCTCTACCTCCTGCTCGGACCGGAGGAGGGCGAAAAAGACTTATTTTTAGACCGATTGATCCGGCGGATCACCAAAACGATCGGCCAGGCCCCCGAGGTCCATCGCTTCTATGCCTTTGACAGCGATACGCTTGAGATTCTCGCCGCCCTACGCAACGGCACGCTGTTTTCCCCCTACAGGGTGGTGCTGCTTCGAAATGCGGAGCTGTTGAACAAGAAAAGAGATTTGGATCAGCTGGCCGAGTACTGCGATCGCCCGGCCCCTCAGACCTCTCTGATCCTGTTATCGGAGGAGATCGGACGGATTGACAAACGTCTGGAAAAGATGGTGCCGAAGGAGAATAAGGTCATTTTCTGGGAGCTCTTTGAGAATCAAAAGATGGGCTGGATTCTCAATTTCTTTAGAAAGAGTAATATCCAGATCGATCCTCAAGCCGCCTCTTTTCTGCTCGAAATGGTGGAGAACAATACCAAGGAGCTGAAAGACACCTGCGGGAAATTGAGGGTGTATTTCGGCGAGGGCAGCAGAATCGAGTATGCAGACGTGGAAAAGATCCTCTACCACAGCAAGGACGAAAACGTCTTTACCCTTTTTAATAAGATATCGAGCAGAGATCTTGACGCTTCTTTGGAGGTATTGACCAAGCTGCTGCTTACCCGCGAGGCAGATCCGGTGGCGCTGCTGGCGGGCCTGCTCGCTCAGGTACGAAAACTTAAAAGATTGAAAGGGCTGATCGAGCAACGCTACTCCCACGAGGAGGCGTTCTCCCGCGTGAAGATGAGCAGCAAGCGAATGCAGAAGATCTACGCCGAGGGTGCTCGGCAGTACAGTCTCGATGAGCTTCAAGCGATCGTGCTGCTGATCGCCCGTTTCGACTACCGCGTTCGCTCCCTTAAGAGCAACCTCCACGCCACCCTGCTTCAGCTTTTTCTGTATTACCTTGTCGTCAGAGGCGGCAGCGGAGATTTTAGGTTCTAAAGAAAGGTTCGTTTCTCTACCGCTCTGTCCCGTCCAGCCCGATATTCCAGCGGTTTGTGATATAGATCAGCGGATTGATGATCACTTCGAAGTGCAGATGTTCCCCTGTGGTGATGCCGGTGTCTCCCTGCCTTCCGATGACCTGTCCCGCCTCAACTTGATCGCCCTCGCCCATGTAGGTGCTCGACATATGTGCGTAGAGCGTATGGGTTCCGTTCAAGTGATCGATGACGATAAGCCCGCCGTACATCGGATGTCCTTTGTAGTATCCATTGGGTGCCGGCCAATGCTCGACAACCACTCCGGAGGCGGCCGCCTTTATCGGTGCACGATGCGGCCCTACCATGTCGATTCCTTTGTGTAGCTGGGATTCACCTTTACCGCCCATAGGGCGCCTGCGATAACCCGAGTCAGAAGAGATCCAGTAGCTGTCCATCGGGGGCAGCAACTCGAGGGACCATCCCACCACGGCCAAGAACAATAGAAATACGGTAATGTAGATACGTTTCATAACACTTTCCCACTTCGTTCAATATTTGCTCGTTAATATACTTATGAATTTCCCGATCGACAAACTTGTTTTCCGGTAATTTTCCGGGGGTCGACCGGGCCTGAAGCGGTTTGCCTGGCCTAAGAGTTAGATTTCCAGCTTGGACAGATAGGTGAGCAGCGCCCGGGCTTGCTCGAGACCGAGGGAGGCCGCCCTGGCAATCGTCTCCGGTTTTTGCTTGCGGATGCCGGCCAGCGATCCGAAGGCTGTCAACAGAACCTTGCTTCTTTTTTTCCCGATCCCCTTGATGCTCTCCAGTACCGAGGTGTTCAATTGGGTCGCCCTGACCCGTTTGTGGAAGGTGGTGGCGAAACGGTGGGCTTCATCTCGTACCGCCTGGAGCATACGCAGTGCCTCCGAGGTCTCAGGGAGTATCAGGGGTTCTGACCTGTGCGGCAGGTATAGCTCTTCGTGCTTTTTCGCCAACCCCACTACAGGAATCTGCGGGATTTCCAAGGCCTTGAGCATGGTCACAGCGGAGCTGACCTGGCCTCTGCCTCCGTCGATCAGGATGAGGTCGGGAAGATTCCCCTTTTCGTTGAGCTGCCGCGTATAGCGGCGAGCCACCACTTCTCGAATGGCTTCGAAATCGTCGATGCGCCCATTGAGAGATCGGATGTGATAGTGTCGGTAACCGCTTTTCCGGGGCTGCCCGTCGCGATAGGTCACCAACGAAGCCACTGTTTGTTTTCCCGATAGGTGGGCGATGTCGAATCCCTCGATACGCCGGGGGGTAGCTTTTAGCTCCAGGGTTTGCTGCAGATCCTTCAATGCCTGCCTTTTTCGTTCCCCTTCCGCTTCGAGGCGAAAGCGGGCGCTCTCAGTGGCCATGGTGATGAGTCGGGCGTGCTTTCCTTTTTTCGGAAAGCCCACAGCAATCCGCGAGTCGGTGAGATCTTTTAGATAAGATTCAAGCAGTCCCTTGGAGTGGGTCGACTCGAGCTCTTTCGGTAGATACAGTATATTCGGCTGACTGGTCCTGCCGCCGTAGTACTGGCCCAGGAAGGCGGGAAGGAACTCCTCCTCTAATGAGTAGTTCTCCAAGAGCATCGAGTCCCTGCCGATCAGCTTTCCTGCCCGCAGTTGAAGCACTGTCAAGCGTACCCGCTTTTCCTCACTCCAGTAGCCCAGGTAGTCTCGAGCTTCATTTTGAAAATCGACGACCTTCTGCTCCTCCGACAGGGACTCCAGAGCCTCGAGCTGGTCTCTGAACGAGGCGGCTTTCTCGTACTCCTGCTGTTCGCTGCCCTGTCGCATCTTTTGACGCAGCTCCCGGGCAAGCTCATCGGTTTTGCCGGCCAACAGCATCTTAACCTTTTTCACCCGCTGCCGGTACTCTTCGTGGGTGATCTTGCCGGTGCACACGCCGGCGCAGCGACCGATCGAATAGTAGAAGCAGGGCTGCTTCTTTTCTTTTACCCTGCCTCTGCATTTT
>Ga0114925_10000848_pt1 | contig 14360 bp, 15 predicted proteins | sample SumtaG_2_FD_87287 | JGI IMG/M metagenome (GOLD analysis project Ga0114925, IMG submission 87287) | Deep subsurface microbial communities from Indian Ocean to uncover new lineages of life (NeLLi) - Sumatra_00607 metaG | ecosystem: Environmental > Aquatic > Marine > Oceanic > Sediment | place... | reverse complement strand
TTTTTTAAATAAAAACTAGGATGTAAATATCATGAAGAGTAAACATAAATTTTATATATTACTTGGCTGCTTCCAAATCATTTTGATTTTCTTGGTAGTTTTTACTTCCAATGGGATAATTACTCTTGTAGCAGCTCAGGTTCCTGATACATTTGATTACTATAATTCTGCTACGAGTATGGTACTGGGAATTGCAGTTGCAATTTCTGTAGGCGCTTCAGTTTTAGGAAGTGCTTGGGCTATGAAAACAGTAGGAACTGCAGCGATAAGCGCTCTTTCAGAACGAGAAGAAGCCTTTTTTAAAGCATTCCTTGTGGTTGCGTTATGTGAAGCACTGGCAATATATGGATTGATAGTAGCAATCTTGCTCTGGACTAAGATTCCAACGCCACCAGCTTAGATTGTTTTCCTTTAATTTATAATTATACTTAATGGTGAATGCTAAACGAGTATTGTAATACCTTCCTATGCGTACACTTTCATCAAAATTGGGTTTTTGAAACAATTAATAATGGATGAAATAACACTCGAAAAATTAAAAGATATAAAAGATATTAAGCAATTTATTGAATTCATTAGCATCTATTATCCCGGTCTTGATCCTCCATCTTATACAATTGAGGAAATTGAAAAAGCGCTATTTCATACATACATTAAATTAATTGGAAAGATCATACTTATTTCTCCAAGGAATATGAAAATTTTTTTGAAAACTTATCTAATAAAATACGAGATAATGAATATCAAACGTATTATTTTAGGCACTGTTCTTGGAATGAGTATTCGTGATAAATCATTATTAGTTAATAAATTAGTAGAAAAGTATTTGGATAACACTAAATTCATAAATGAATTAATAGAGATATCATCTTTAGAAGAAATTCAACTATATATGAAACTTACAAAATATAATAGAGCAATAAGGGAAGGAATCCTCTACTTTAAAAATACGAACGAAATTTTTGTTCTAGAAGCATTTTTAGATCAATTCTATTATGAAAATATGAAAAAAGAGATAAAAATGTTAGCTAAAAAAGAGAGATTTATAATTTCCTTGTATTTGAAGTATATATCAGAGATTTACAATTTAAATATAATATATAGGGGTATTAAAAACAATATTGATAGAAATTTATTACTTCAGTTCTTAGTTGATAATTATTTATTTTTAGACAAAAATAAACTATTAAATTTATTGAATCTGACAAATATTGACAATTTCATCTTAAACCTTAATCAATATTTAAGTAAAACAAAAGAAATCAGATTACTATTTCTAAAGTTTAATCTTGATAAAAATCATTTAATTTGGTCGATTGAGAAATTATATTTGGAATATTTTTTTAGCAAATTTGATATCAAGATCGATGATATTGATTATCAAGCAATTTTTAAAATTATAGAAGTATTAATTAAAAAAGATAAAGAAATTCGCTTATATATTTTGCCTAGGCTTGTAGAGATTGGGCATGATCGTTATAAAATATTAAAATAAGATAATAATTAAAAATAAAAAAAGAAATTTTAATTTTGTTGGTTAGATGATGGATCTTTTTGAGTGGATAAGAGATATTCAAAATGTTTATGAGGATTTAGTCAATAACGCAAAGAATATCAATTTGAAAGAGATTGAAGAATATAGAGAAGAACAAGATAAAAAATTTGAAACTTTTCTTACTAAAATAAATGTACTTGTAAAAACTGCTTTAGGAAATTTAGCAGTAGATATTGATAGTAAAACTAATATTTTTGAAAAAAACCAAAACCACGCTATAAAAAAAATTGAGGTAGAATTTCAAAAAAATATGAACAATTTGGAAAAATTAATTATTGAAGAAGTAGGACTTGATTTTTAATGGTAGCTCAGAAAATTCATATTTTAGGTGAAGAAGAAATGGTATCGATGTTAGGGCTTCTAGGTCTAGAAGGTACTATTGTTGGAAATGAAGAAGATTTTCTTAAACGATTCACAGAGTTAACAAAAAGACCCTCAATAGGTATGATAATTGTAGCATTACGTTTATCAATTGAGATAATTGAATTTTTATTAGATTTTAAACAAAATAATAGATTTCCCTTTATTTTCATTTTACCCGATATATTCCAACCGAATATTGAGAAAGAAGACATAATTTTGAATAAAATAGTTAACGCAATAGGTAATATTATTTCAGTATAATGAGTTGAGTTAAAATTTCAGAAGAAAAAGATATCAAAAAACAGTTTGGCAACTTAGGGTATTATTTAGTAGAGAAAGCGCAAACCGAAATTAAAGAATTAAATCAAAAAACACTATTTCAAAAAGCTGAAATAAAAAAAAGATATTTAGAAAGAAGTCATGAAAGATCATTAAGATTAAAAGACCATCTTACAGAGAGCTATGAACAATTCTTAAATCAATCCTTTTCATCAACACTTTTAAAGGGAAAAAAATTTTTTTTAAATCTCAAGAATAGATTGATTAAAGAGTTAAAAATCAGTTTATTTAATCTTATTAGAGATAAAATTGAAAAAAATTATTCTGGTTATATTACCTATTTATTAAAATCAATTAATAATCTCAAAAATCATGTTGATAAACCTCAAGGTATAGAATTAATATTAAATTCTAAGGATTATAATTATTTTATAAAAAATTTTGATAAAATTGCAGGTCTATTTAAGAATCCAGTTGAAATTAATAAAGATAGACACGATTTTATAGGCGGTTTTAAAATATCGCTTATAGAAGGTATTATCTCTTATGATTATACTATAGATAATTTAATAGATAAGTATTCTTCGTTTATTCAAATCAAGATTTCTAAAATTGTAAATGATTCAGAAATTAAGGAAAGTGAAAAAGAATTTGAAAATTATATACAGAATCAAAAAGAAAAAATAACAGAGTATTTAAGATTATATGAGCAGATCCAATACTGAAACCAATTCTCAGGAAGGTTATATTTCCGCAATCGTCGGGTCATTAATCAAAATTAAAGGATTAGAGACTAAAATTCGACTTCATGATTTAGTTAAAATTATTAAATATAATATTTTGGGAGAAGTAATTCATATATTCTCTGACCACGTCGTTTGTCAATGCTTCGAAGACACAACAAAATTACGGATTAATGAAAAAGTTGTCAATTTAAAGGAACAGCTTTCAATGGAACTAGCACCAGGGTTATTGGGAAATATTTTTGATGGAATTCAAAGACCTTTGCAAAAAGCTTTTGTTCAAGATAAGAGTGGAGGATTGCAAAGGGGATTAGAAATTCCTTCATTATCACGTACAAAGAAATGGCATTTCATTCCTCAAAAAAAGGTTAACACTAAAATAAGTGGAGGAGATGTGATTGGCACTGTCCAAGAAACTCCAATAATTGAACATAAAATAATGATTCCTCCCAACACTTCAGGAAAATTAACTTTTATAGTAGAAGAAGGAGATTATACCATCATTGATGAGATATATACAGTAAAAATGAATGGTGAAGAGAAATCTTTTTCGATGCTACAAAAATGGCCAATAACAATAGCTCGACCTTTTAAGGAGAGGAAAATTCCAAATGAACCATTAATTACAGGGATACGTGTTATTGATTTATTATTTCCTATCACTAAAGGAGGTACTATAGGAGTTCCAGGAGGTTTTGGAACTGGTAAAACAGTAATACAACAATCTTTAGCAAAATGGTGCGATGCTGATATAATTGTATTCGTAGGTTGCGGGGAGCGTGGAAACGAGATAGCAGATGTTTTAACTCAATTCTCTGAATTAATTGATCCAACGACTAATCAGCCTTTATTAAATCGAATTATTCTAATTGCAAACACTTCAAACATGCCAGTTTCCGCACGAGAAGCTAGTATTTTTTCAGGGGTAACTATTGCTGAATATTATAGAGATATGGGATATGATGTTGCTGTTCTAGCGGATAGTACATCAAGATGGGCAGAATCCTTAAGAGAAATCTCTGGATTATTAGAGGAAATGCCTGCCGAAGAGGGATATCCCGCATATTTACCATCTAAACTATCTAGTTTTTACGAACGCGCAGGTATAGTCAAATTAATTGGAGATAATGAATCGGGAAAAGAAAGAATAGGATCTTTGACTATAATTGGATCAATCTCTCCTCCCGCGGGAGATTTTAGTGAACCCGTTACTGCTACAACTAAACATTTTGTTCAAGGGATTTGGGCTTTAGATGCAGGATTAGCATATTCAAAACATTATCCTGCAATTAATTGGTTGAATTCATACTCTAATTACCCTGATTATATTTCAGAATGGTGGTATGAAAGGGATATTAATTGGTCAGAAATAGAGGTTGATTGGTTCGACTGTCGAAAGCAAATGAATGATATATTATCTCAAGATAATGAATTAAAGTATATTACTCAATTGATTGGCGAAGAAAATTTACCAGAAGACCAACAATTAACTTTATTTATTGCGAAACTAATCAAAAATGGATTTTTAATCCAAAATGCATTTGATGATATTGATAATTTTACAACTACAACAAAACTTTTAGGAATGATTAAAATTGTTCTCTTATTGTATAAGGAGGGTATAGAATTATTGAAACAGGGCTTTCTTATTGATGATATTAAAGAACTCAAAACTATAATTGAGATTTTAAGAATTAATCGCTCTATTCCCAATGAGGATTTCGATAAAATAGAAGAATTAAAAAAAAAATTGATTAATGAAATAGAATCTCTAAAATTAACCAGTGGTGTATTTAAAAAAAAATGAGTGTAATATATAAAAAGATTCAACAAATAATTGGACCCCTAATATTTCTTAAAAATGAGCATGATGCTCAATATGGAGAAATAGTGAAAATTAAAACAGATGATAATAAAATTCGCACTGGACAAATCGTAAAAATGAGTGAGGAAATGATCGTTGTTGAAGTGTTCGAAGATACTTCAGGAATATCTTCAGAAAATGCAGAAATTACATTTACAGAAGATATCTTCAATGTAAAAATCTCTAAAGACATGATTGGTCAAACTTTTAATTCATTAGGAATACCAATTGATATAAAAACCAAAATGATTTTAGAATTTGATATTTTAACAGATGTTCAAAGAGATATTAATGGGATTACGATTAATCCATTTGCTAGGGAGTATCCTATAGATATAATACAAACAGGAATTTCAGTAATAGATGGATTGTTTACATTAATAAGAGGTCAAAAACTTCCTATTTTCAGTGCCCAAGGATTACCCCATAATAAATTAGCTGCTCAAATAGCAACTCAATCTAAAGTTATCTCGGAAGAGCCTTTTTTAATTATCTTTTGTGGAATTGGGATAATTCATGATGAGGCAATCTATTTTTTAAATCGGTTTCAAGAAAGTGGTACTCTACAAAATATTATCTCTTTCATAAATTTTGCTGATGATCCCATAATTGAGCGTTTAATTATTCCAAGAGTAGCCTTGACAACAGCAGAATACTTTGCTTTTGAAAAAGATATGCATGTACTGGTTATTTTAATTGACATGACAAATTATGCTGAGGCTTTAAGAGAACTTAGTTCAGCGAAAGAAGAAATTCCTAGTAGAAAAGGATATCCCGGATATATTTATTCTGATTTTGCGTCTATTTATGAGAGGACTGGAAAAATTAAGGGAAAGAGAGGGTCAATAACTCAAATACCAATATTAACAATGCCAAATGATGATATCTCTCATCCCATTCCTGATACAACAGGATATATTACTGAGGGACAATTAGTTCTAAGCCGAGCTTTACATAAAAAAGGTATTTATCCCCCTTTTGAAGCTTTAGCATCAATATCGCGATTAATGAAAGATGCGATTGGTAAAGGGAAAACAAGAGATGATCATGCTGATATTAGCTCCCAACTATTAGCATCATATTCTAATTATCTTGAAGTGAAGGACCTTATTTCAATTGTAGGAGAAGATGGTTTGAATTATGAACAAAAAAATCTATTAAAATTTGGAATTGATTTTGAACAAAGATTTTTAAATCAAAAAGCAGATGAAACTCGAGATTTCAATAAGACTCTTGATATCGCTTGGGATGTGTTATCTAATTTAAATCAAAATCAATTATTTAGAATTCATCAGAAATTTATTGATAAATATTATTCAGCAAGGGTGTAGATCTATAAGTTTTAGAGAAATAAAACCTAGTAAAACCAATTTGATTAATTTGCAAAAAAGATTAAACTTTGCAGTAAAAGGAGAGAATTTTTTAGAATTTAGAAGAGAACAGTTAATTTTCCAACTTAGAAAATTATGGAAAGAGTATGTTATAACTAGAAAAGAATTTCTCTCTTTATTTAAAGAATCACTGAAATTATTATATTTCACTTATGAAGAGATGGGTAAGAATGAACTCTTATTAATTAGTAAGCTAAGCAGAATTCAATACAAACCTGAAGTAGAGATTCAACATTTAAAACAAGCAGGAATAATGATTCCAAAGATTAAATATAAGTTAATCCAAGAAGAAAAACTTCCTGCTTATACATTTGAAAACACAAGTCATTATTTGGATGATTTAATTAATGTATTAAAGATGTGTTTTGAACAATTAATCCAATTTTCTGAAATTGAAGATTTAATTCTAAAACACGCAACAAATTTTAAGAAAATCAATCGTAGGATAAATGGTTTAAAAAATATGATAATTCCTAGGTTGAAAGTTAATATCAAACAAATAAAAGAGATATTGGAAGAAATAGAAAGAGAAAATTATATTAGATTAAAAAAAACTAAGGATCTAATTATTAAGAAGTAATATTAAATTTGAGTTTGACGAATATGGGGAAAAAAGACGAGTTTAGTTTAATGAAAGCAGAAATCAATCAAAATTATAAAGACCAATTTCTTATAGAATTATCAAACATTAACGCAGTACATATAAAATCAAAGGAAAAATCAAAAGTTAAGGAAAAATTGGAAGAAAAAACCCCATTCATAGAAAAAATTAAAGATTTGAGGAAAAACTTAAACACATTATTTAGTAGACTTGATATAACTGAACATGATCTTTTAGAATTAAAAATTGATAAAGAAAAAAGAATTGAATTCGCAGCTAAAAATTTTCGTGAATTAATCACCCATTTACTCGAAGAAATAGATTTTTATACAAATAGGGCTATAGAATTAAAGAGTTATATTTCAAAAATTAGAATTGAATTAGAAAATCTAAAAGTTTTAAGAATTAGCTATAAGTTTTTAGAAAAATTAAATTTCAATAAAAAAAACCTAGAAAGTATAACACAATTTAAATTCCGAATTTTTACTACCTTTTCTAAAAATATAACCAATCTGCAAAATCTTTTTGAATTTTCAGAATTCCCTAATTTTTATAAGACATTTGAAATTTCTAATGATCGAATTGGTTTTTATATAATCTATCCAAAAGATAGGCAAGATGAATTTAATGGTAGAATTCGTTTAATTCATTCTGAAGAAGTTCTAATATTAAAAAAATATTTAACAAATGAAGGAATTAATTTTGCGAGATTAAATAAGGAAATTAAATTTATAGAAAACTTAGCAGTTAGATATGAAAAAGAGCTAAATAGACTTAAACAGGACAATTTGAGAAAATTTGTTGGAATAAATGAAATTGTACAAAACATTGAAGAATACACATGGGTAGAACAACAATTTGAAAAATCATCATCAAATCGTCTTATTCTCAAATTTTTTGTCCCTCTATCTGAAAAAGAAGAAATTCTGCATTCTTTATTCAACAGTTTTAAAGATAATATAACAATTGAATCAATAGATGTATCTAAAAAACGTCCTATTCCTGAATCTTATTCATCAAAAACAGATAAAATAAAAAAAGGTAAAGTAAAACCAATATTAAAAGAAGAGCAAACTGAAGAAATTGAAACAGACGAAGATGAGGAAAAAAAAGAAGATTTAAGAGAAAAAGCTCCTACAATCATGAAGAATTTCTTTCTTGTAAGACCATTTGAAACAATTACTAAAATGTATGGTACTCCTACATACTCCGAAATAGACCCTACTCCTATTATTGCTATTACTTTTCCAATCCTTTTTGGTTTAATGTTTGGTGATATTGGACATGGATTAGTTTTAATAATTTCAGGATTAATAGGGGGATTGGTATTAAGGAAGCGTGGGAAAGATGTCGTAAATCTATCTTGGATCATATTTTTTTGTGGATGGGCTGCTTTTTTTGTTGGTTTTTTATATGGAGAATTTTTTGGGAACCATGAGATAGAGATTTTCGGAATGGTTTATTTGCATTTAGAACCAATAACCATCCCTCTTCTCAACATTACTTTATACAATCCGTTAGGTAATATAATGTCTGTATTTTACTTTGCAGTATTAATTGGAGTTTTTCATATAAATTTAGGTTGGTTTATCCAGTTTTTAAATTATTGGAAACAACATCGAAAATATTTAGCATTTAGTGATTCTTTTATCAAAATTCTATTATTAACTGGAGGAACTATTTTAATTTTCGGATATGGCTTTGCAATATATACTTGGTTGGCGTCTCCTTATCCAATTTTATTAGTTTTAATCCCTGGGCTTCTCTTATTGATGTTAAAACCTCTTGGGAAAATATTTAGAATTTCTTATTTACAGAAGGAATCTTTTGGAGGATTATTAGGTGAAGGTTCAATTGAAGCGTTTGACACTGTTTTATCAGTTATGAGTAATGTTGCATCTTATATTAGATTGTTAGCTTTAGCACTCGCTCATATTGCATTATTATATGCTATAAACGCAATGTCAACATTAATTGAGGGAGAAGGTTTGGGAGTAGAAATTGTAAATTTTATTGGCTCAATATTTGGAAATATATTAGTAATCTTATTAGAAGGATTATTAGTTTTCATCAACACTATGAGATTACACTTCTACGAATTCTTCTTTAAGTTCTATCAAGGGGCAGGTATTGAATATTTTCCATTCTATTTAGATAATAATTACTCTATTATGAGATTTAAAGGAGAAATTGAAAAGGATATTATATTTGAAGAAATTGAAAAAGCATTTGATACTACAACAATAAAAGAAGAAATTGACAAAGCAAAAATGTATATATCAAAAAGATATGAATAATATATCACGAAAGAAGCTAAATATAAAGATAATTACTATTTATGTCAAATGAAATAACAAAAAAAAAGACCATTCGGAAAAAGTTAATTGTTCGGCTCGTCATGTTAGTAATTTACTTAATCATATTACTATATTTTTATTATCTTTTTATTAATTTTGGAGCTAATCCTTTTATAATCGCTTTATTAATTGTATTTATATTTTTAACGACTATTGGTCCTTTTTTAAGAAAAAATAAAAGGTCTCTTTATTCTAGAATGTTCCCAGATAGAAAAAGAAAACCAACATTAAATTATAAAAAAAAGGAAAGAACAATTACAAAGGAAAAAGAATTAAAGCTAACCCAGCCAAAAATTTTCAAACCTATTGATCTTAACTTTAATTATCGCAATCCTATAATTAAAAAATGTGAAAATTGTGGAAATATCGTGCCAAGTTTCGTAAAAACTTGTCCATTTTGTAAAAAACAAATATTACAATAAAATTGTAGAATTTAGAGGATATTAAATGTATATTAGAAAGTCTAATGATAAGTTCAACCGTGGTTATATCTCAGCTATAGTCGGATCACTCATTGAAATTAAGGGTTTAGAAAATCACGTTCGTCTAAATGATCTTGTGAAAATTTCTACACATGAAATCTTAGGTCAAGTAATACAAATATATTCTGATCACATTATCGTACAATGTTATGAAAATACCGTAAAAGTAAAACTAAATGAAGAAGTTATTGGTTTACACGAACCACTTTCAATGGAATTAGCTCCAGGGTTAATATCACATATTTTTGACGGAATACAGAGACCATTAGAAAAAATGTTTGAAACCATTGATACTGGAAGCCTAGAGAGAGGTATTAGATTTCCTCCATTATCAAGAACTAAAAAGTGGCATTACATTCCAATGAGAAACATAAATGAAGAAATTAGTGGAGGAGATATAATAGGTATTGTTCAAGAAACACAGTTTTTAGAACACAAAATTATGGTACCCCCTAATATATCTGGGAAATTATCTTTTGTCGCAACCGAGGGTGATTACACAATTGTTGATGAGATATACCGGTTAATCATAGATAATAACGAGAAGTCTTTTACTATGATACAAAAATGGCCTGTGAATAAATCTAGACCTTATAAAAAGAAAGAAGACCCAAAAGAGCCTCTGATTACGGGGATCAGGGTGATAGATTTATTATTTCCACTTGCAAAGGGAGGGACCACAGCTATTCCTGGTGGGTTTGGAACAGGAAAGACAGTTATTCAACAATCTATAGCCAAATATTGTAATGCGGATGTTTTAGTGTATATCGGGTGCGGCGAACCGGGTAACGAGATTGCTAATGTTTTGAAACAATTTTCAGAAACAAAAGATCTTAAAAGTGGAGCCCCTCTATTAGAAAGGGTGGTCCTTATAGCAAATACTTCTAATATGCCAGTTTCAGCTAGAGAGGCTAGTTTATTTTCTGGGGTTACAATTGCAGAATATTATCGAGATATGGGATATGATGTTGTGGTTCTTGCAGATAGTACTTCAAGATGGGCAGAATCCTTAAGAGAAATCTCTGGATTATTGGAAGAAATGCCCGCAGAGGAAGGATACCCTGCGTATTTACCATCAAAATTGTCAAGTTTTTATGAAAGGGCTGGTGTTGTAAAAACACTTGGAACCGATCATCAAGGAAATGAAAGAAATGGGTCATTAACAATTGTTGGTACGATCTCACCACCAGCAGGGGACTTTAGTGAACCAGTAACTGCAACAACAAAGAGATTAGTTCAAGTTTTTTGGGCTTTAGATTCTAAATTAGCTTATTTAAAACACTATCCTGCAATTAATTGGATGAATTCCTATTCAAATTATCCCTCTTACATCGCAAATTGGTGGTATGAAAGAGATATTGATTGGCCGGAGATTGATATTGAATGGATGGAATGTCGAAAGCAAGTAAATGAGGTTTTATCTAAAGAACAAGATTTAAAATACATAATCCAATTAATTGGAGAGCGGAATTTACCCGAAAATCAACAGCTCATTCTTTTCATAGCAAAATTAATCAAAAATGGTTTTTTAATCCAAAGTGCTTTTGATGATATTGATAATTATACTGATACTGAAAAATTATTAGGGTTAATTAAACTAATTCTCTTAATCTATAATGAAGGTAATAATCTTATAGATCAAGGGATTTTAATTGAAGATTTGCTTGATCCAGAACTTCTTAATGAAATTTTAAGAATTAGGCAGACTATAGAGAATGATGATTTTCAACAAATTGAAGTATTAAAGGATAAATTAATAAGAAAATTAAGAAGCTTAACAATCTAATTAAGATTTTCTTCATTACCATACTTATTTCTTAAGGTTTGAACCACTCAAAAAAATAATAACTGCACGTAAGAGGATTGGCGATTACAAACTTTTTCCTCACTGAAGTTGCGAGTCTGCCCGCTCTAACCATATCAATAGCTGAAATTAGTGTATCTTGGCGAAGAACATGAACCATGAAGAGAGAATGTTCAAGTCCAGGACCTTTTTTATAAGTTACAAAATCCGCCCCGAACTTTAGCCCAGGTCTCGGAATGTATCCTTTTTCTCTTAAATCTTTATAAATAATATATTTTTCTTCAAATTTATGATGAATTTTTTCTGCCATCTCATAAAATTTTTGTGGATTTAAGAATTCTTTGTTCTTTACATCGAAGATCGTAATTTCATTCTTTTCTAACAGATAATATGCTTCAATTAAAGATAATTCACTTGGTTTGGAAAAATATTCTAACCTTGGCTTATTTATTCCTAATGGGCTCCCGAAAAACCCTTTCTTAACATATAAATACGAAGCATATAAAGGATTGAAAACGATAACCCTTGAATTGATAAATTTCGTTGGAATTTTATCAGGTACTTCAATATCATCAAGAGAGATTTGTTCATCGTTTACTTGGTTCATTACTATAGAAGTATTAAAAATAACTTAATAATTCTTTCAATTTTACTCTAATTAGATGAAATTATATAAATTTCAACATTAATAATTTTAATAGTATAACTAAAAAATGGTTGTGTTAAAAAAAATGGTCACTCGACGGGCTGTTGTGGCAGGTCACTTTTATCCACGCTTCAAACCAGATTTGCTTAAAATAATAAGAGATTCCTTTTTAGATAAAGAATTTGGTCCAGGCGAGGAATTTAAGACCTTAAATAAAGATGAGAGAACAATTATAGGAGGTGTATCACCTCATGCGGGATATGTGCACTCTGGTTGTGCCGCAGCATTTACCTTTTTGAATTTATTCAAAGAAAAAATACCCAATACGATAATTGTTTTAGGCACTGATCATATCGGCTATGGAAAAGTTGCTTTAATGAGTGAAGGAGAGTGGGAAACACCTCTAGGGAACATAAGAATTGATAAAGAATTATCTGAGAAAATAATAGAGAATAGTAATATAATTATAAATGATGAGTCAGCGTTTATTGGACATCCTTTTGGAAGAGAACATAATATCGAAGTACAGTTACCATTTATTAAATACTGTGCTCAAGAAAAAGATGTAAAATTTATACCAATAAAAGTTTCTATTAAAGATTTTGATGTCTTGAGTGAATTATCAAACGATATTGCAAAAGCAATTGAATCGTACGATAAGGATGTGGTAATAGTTGCCTCTTCTGATATGACTCATAAACAACCCAGGAATATTTCAAATCCTAGTAAAGATTTGGAAGATATGCGTAAACGGGATCAAGCTGTTATTGATGATTTTGTAGATTTAGATCCTAAAAATACTTTAAAAGCAGCCCAAAACACATCTGTATGTGGGGCCCAGACGATAACATCTCTCATGTTAATTTGTATAAAACTCGGTGCAACTAAAACAGAAGCACTGAAATACTATACGAGTTATGAAAAGGGTGGTGGTTCTGGTCCTTGTGAATATTCAGTGGGATATTTCTCAGGAATATTAATAAAATGAAAATGAAATGAAATAAAATAAATCAATAAATATTCAAAAATATTCAAAAATTAGGATAAAAAAAAGTTTTGAGAAAAAATGCCGGAAGATAATGAAAAAGTTGAGGATTTTATCAGTCTTTGGAGGAAAAAAATGGAAAATGAGATAAAACCTTCAAGCGCCATCGGAGAAACACTCGAAAAAATTAAAGAGGTTGAAGATGAGAATGAACTATTGAGAAATAAAATTAAAGAGAATATAGAATTAATCACAAAAACTGAGGAAATTATTAGGAAAACGATTGAAGAAAACGAGAATTTAAAAAAACAAGTAGGAAAAGCGGGAATGATTGGTGAAAAAAAAGTAAGTGATATTCAACAAGAAAATATTATGTTAAATAACGAAATTACCGAATTGAAGATGAAATTAGAAACAGCTTCAATGACATCAAAACCAATAGAGAGTCCTCCTACGGAGAAAGATTCTGAGGTGACCACAGCTTTGATTGATAATTTACAATCTGAATTATCGAAAAAGAAGACTCAAATTGATGATCAAGAAAAGAAAATTAATGAATTAAAAGAGGAAAACGAGGCTTTAAACCAACAATTGGTAGAAAAGATGAAAAAACTCCCTATTGATTATGTAGTTCCTGTGGAGGCACCAAAACCATCAGTATTAAAACCCCAGTCAACAAAACCCTCATCAGAAACATTAGAAATATTGTGTCAAGATCTTCAATCAGATCTTAATAAATATAAACGAATTATTGAAAAATTGAATAACGAGAAATCTGAACTTGAACGAACAATTAAAAGTGGAGGGTTCCAATTAGAACCGAATGAACTAAAAGATCTTAAGAGAGAGAATGAAGACCTCAAAAATGAGCTTTCGCAGATACAGATATCCTTACAAAATAAGTAGAAAGAAGCAATACAGTCAAATCAAATTAACGAAGCAGAAAAAAAAATAAATAATCTTCAAGAGCAATTAGAAGAAAAAGAAAAAATGATTGTAGAATTAAAAAATAAACAACAATCTCAACCTATTGTTCATGAAGGACCCATGTCAGGTTTAATTGATGACTTGCAGAATAAAATAAATAAGTTAAAGATAACAATAGAAGAAAAGAATAAAATTATTGAAGAATTAAAATCATCATAAATGAAAAGTAAAAACCAAAATCATTCCACTATTTTTTTTGCAGGACACTTTTCCTTTGATAATATAATACGGTTTAAACGCATAAACAAGCCCAGTTTAGGTGGAAGTGTGTCTTATTGCTCTCTATCGTTAAGAACTTATGCT
>Ga0114925_10000847_pt1 | contig 14363 bp, 9 predicted proteins | sample SumtaG_2_FD_87287 | JGI IMG/M metagenome (GOLD analysis project Ga0114925, IMG submission 87287) | Deep subsurface microbial communities from Indian Ocean to uncover new lineages of life (NeLLi) - Sumatra_00607 metaG | ecosystem: Environmental > Aquatic > Marine > Oceanic > Sediment | place... | reverse complement strand
CCACATCAGGACCTTAATCCTGATTTTCTTGCCCAACAGGCAAGAAAATCTCTGTAATCTTGAATGTGGTCTTCCCACATCAGGACCTTAATCCTGATTTTCTTGCCCAACAGGCAAGAAAATCTCTGTAATCTAAATGTGGTCTTCCCACATCAGGACCTTAATCCTGATTTTCTTGCCCAACAGGCAAGAAAATCTCTGTAATCTAAATGTGGGTTTCCCACATCAGGACCTTTGAGTTGAATACCTGTAAAGAAAATCACATTTTATTCTGCTTATTTACTTTTACTATGCATTGCTGATGTAATAAGAAATTTTTTCATAATATCTCTCAGTTCGTCTTCTTTAATATTATTTGCTGCCTTATCGATCATATTCAAAGTTTTTACAGTTAATTTATTATTTATATTATCTTTTTTATCTCTATTTTTCTTTTCACTTCCAACATATCCTGATCTAAAAATAATCTTTTCAATAATAGGCAGCCTCAGAGCAGTATTCAATTTTCCTACCAGCTCATTTTCTCTCAGAGATAATTCATTCGCTAAAACTGTTGAATCCGTATTAACAAACAACACATTATTCTTAATAAGGACAGTCTTTGTATGAAGTTTTATATAGTTATCTACAACAGTTTTCCATATCATTAATGCTTCTTGTGATTTAATCCTGTATTTCATGTGTTTGTGCTTTGACAGGTATAAATCCAGGACTTCTCTTATTGAATAAGTACTTTTATTCTTTTCCATGTCATATTACCAGGTAAATTTAAATAAAATATTTTTATATTGTATTCCACAGAACACATTTCCTTTATAAATTATATAAAACACCCTATCACAAGAAAAAATTCCAGGTAATTTAAATCTTTCTGTTGTAGTAATAATCTTCAGACCGTCTCTATCTAACAGATATAATATATAATACTTTTTCCATATTTTCCATGTAACTTTCTGGTCTGTAGTATTACTTAAGGACTTGGAAATGGGGGGGTTGACTCCCAAAAGGAAGCCCCCTGCTTTGCAGGTGGTGGGTTACTCCAGTTCCTGGAGTTGGCGGTTTTCTCACTTCTTACTTCATTCGATGCATAAAACTGTAATGTATTAACATACTAATAATTAACTTTACTCTTACTCAATTTGTGAGAAAACCGCACTAAAAACAAAAAACATTACCTTTACATAAACCGCAATCAAAAGTATATTTTTTATGAAGAAATGAAGCCTTAAATAAACTTAATTTATATGAATCACATATTAATCTTCATTGGCATTATAAGGTTAATATAATTATCTTCGTCTTCTCCCCGTACTGTTAAAACCCTCTCTGAATTCTCAAAATCAATTTTGACAGTATCCGAATTAATCTCTTTTAAACAATCAATCATATAGATATAGTTCAGTGCAATATCAATATCCTCCCCAGTATATTCGACAGGAATTTCTTCAACTGCCCCTCCCAGTGAAGGATTTTTTGAAGATATTAAAAGTTTATTTTTCAGGATACTCAGTTTTACCTGATTATAGCTTTCATCAACAAGAACAGAAACCCTTTTTATTGCATTATAAAGAAGATTTTTATCAGAGATAAAATAATTATCCCTCTGCTCAGGAACAATCTTCTTATAATCAGGGAATTTCCCTTCAATGAGATTGGATGTGATATGAATATTATCGTAAAAAAAGAATATCTGATTCTTACTGAATCCCACACTGATTATATCCCTTTCAAAAGGGTATTTAATAATCTCAGTAAGAACAATTTTTGGAATAATAACTCCGTCATGGGGTATGTGAAAAACATCAGCCTTTATTTTTAGATCATCCTTTTTTCTCCACACCATTGACAGTCTTTTCCCATCTGTTGAAACCATATTTAATCCGTCATCGTTTTTTTCTAGAAAGACCCCTGTTAAAGAATATTTATTTTCATCGGTTGATACAGAGAAAATAACTTTTTTAATCATCTTTTTGAATTCATCAGCTTTGATCTGAATATATTCATCTTCAGGTTCTGTTTTAACTTTCGGAAAATCCTCTTTTAAGATTCCTGCTATTACAAACTTAGCCTTAATATCAGTACTTGTACTCTTTATGGTTAACCTGTTATGCTCATCGGTTTTTAGGTTCACATCCTGATCGGGTAATTCCCTGATAATACCTGAGAGTTTTTTACCATTAACAGCAAGGGCCCCGGGTTCTGACATATCAACAGTATCAGTAACACTTATACCTGTTTCAAGATTGGATGATTGTAGTGAAAGTATATTATCTTCTGCATTTAATAAAATGTTAGTTAAAACAGGAACTGTTGTTTTTGAACTTGTTATAGCATCGGTATATGATAGATATCTTGCTAGTTTTTGCTTTGTGATTGTAATGTTCATATTACTGTTCCTTATATATAAATTTAATATAGTATTAGTAGTAAGACTGTTAATATTGTTTATTCTTTGCCTAACTATTTTTATTTGTAATAGTTACAACAGAAATTTAAATGTTGATAAGTATAAAGTTATTAACATTGAAAGGGCAAAACTATTAATTGAATAAAGTTATTAAGATAAAACAAACATCTTGTACACTGGTTTTACTTGAATTTAGGTTTTCTTAAAACACCATATACACATATAGTTAACAAATTCCAATGAGCATTTAAATAAGTTTCTGAGTTTATCAAATGTATCCATTCATCTAAAAGAAATTGTGTGATATCCTGTGCCTGTTTATTTGCAATAAAATATAATTAAAGGTTTTGTTTTATCTCCTTAATAATTCTATCAACCCTTGATTTAAACATTTCATCATTCTCATACTTATTTCCTATTTTTGTTACTGCATGTATTACTGTAGAGTGGTCCTTTCCTCCAAATTCATTTCCTATCTCGGTTGTTGAGTAGTCGGTAAAATTCCTTACAATATACATTGCAATCTGTCTTGGAAGAGCGATGTTTTTTGCCCTTTTTTTACTTTTCATATCAGAAAAGCTTATATTAAATGCATTTGCAACCTTTTTCTGAATAAGATCTATAGAAATATCCTCTATACTTTTAATAGAAATCATGTCTTTTAATGCCCTTTTTGCAAGATCAATGGTAAGCTCCTCATGAACAAGGTCATGATATGCAAAAAGTTTATAGAGTGCTGACTCTAATTCCCGAATGTTCCAGGTAAAGTTTTCTGCGATAAACCGTATTACTTGTTCAGGAACAGTATATTTTTCTTCCTGTATTTTCTGTCTGAGTATTGATTCCCTCATTTCGAAATTTGGAGGCTGAATATCAGCAGTAAGCCCCCATTCGAATCTGCTCCTCAGTCTGTCTTCCAGTTTTTTTAGTTCTTTTGGAGGCCTGTCACTGGTAAAAACCATCTGTTTTTTTGCTGCATAAAGGGTATTAAAAGTATGAAAAAGTTCCTCCATTGTGCCCTCTTTCCCTTGTATGGAGTGGACGTCATCAATTAAGAGGAGATCTGCTTTCCTGTATTTTATCCTGAAACTATTCATTGTTCCTTTTTGAATTGATGTTATATAATCATTTATAAAACTTTCGCCAGTGATATATAGTATCTTCATCTCTAAGAACATATCAACAATAGTATGCCCTATTGCGTGTAAAAGATGGGTTTTACCTAAACCCACACCGCCATACACAAAAAAAGGATTCCAGTATTTACCAGGATTTTCTGCAATTTTCTTAGCAGCTGCAGCAGCAAGATCATTGCTGCCACCCACTACGAACTTGTCGAATATGTATTTTGGATTGAACATCGACTGCCTTGGATTTATTTTCTTCGTTGTTTTATTCCCTTTCGTTCCTGTAATTGATGTTATTTTAGAAGAAACAGAGGAATTTACTGATATAATTAATTTAATGTTTTTTCCAACAAGATTATTTATTTTATCATTGATTAATTTAAGGTATCTTTCAGTTATTATATCTTTGATAAGTTTTGACGGTACTGCAACTGTTATACTTTTATCATCAGATGAAAGATAGTGAATTTGGCTGAGCCAGGTATTGTATTCCTGGTATGATACTTCAAGTGAAATTAGATTCAGAGCTTCTTTCCAGATACTGGTATACATGGAAGTTTCCATCATTTCAAGAAAATTAGAAAAATGATCTAACCAATGAAATACAATAAATTAATAATTTATCCACAGGTTATTCACAGGATATATTTTCATATAATTCAATATCATTTATTAAGTTATGTCTTTCACATATAATTGAGTATATATTTTTATTAATATTTCCAATAAGTTGTGTAATTATCGTCATATAAGCAATTAAAAATTTATTGATTGCTTTCATGCTATTCCAATAATCATTTTATCTTTTAAGTAGTGAAAACATAATAAGTTACAGAGTTTTTACAAAAATTTTGATATTATTAACAAGTTATTAACAGCAATGAAGAATCAGGTGAATCTAGATATTTTCTTGCTGTTCGATATTTTAACTAATTATGGAATAATAATCAATTAAAAAATTGAAAAAATGATTTTGCTTGACTAAGAATAAAAAGAATATTTACTTATAGTAAGGTTCAATTGCATATATTCATTGCCAAAAGGAAGCCTCCTCCTTTGGAGGTAGTCTATAATATTTCTAAAAAGATTAATTCAAAGGCTATCCCTTTAAAAGCCTTTTGGCTTGGAAACCACCGACTGCTTTGCAGGTGGTCTTTTACTCATATGAGGATTAACTTGTTATGAAGCGAACCTATCAACCTAGTAATGTTAAACGTAATAGAAGGTTTGGATTTCGGAAAAGAATGAGTACAAAAAGCGGTAGAATCGTTTTAAAGAGAAGGAGACAGAAAGGAAGAAAAAAATTATCAGTCTCAGATGAAATATAGTCAGGTGTTTATTTTTATTTTAAATGTACCCTTTTTAGAGTGTAAATAGTCTTTTTAGTACCTTAATCCTGAATGTGGCTTGTCCACATTAGGGGAAGCAGATAATATTTGCTTATTACTTTTATACTATAAATAATCAAGCTTAAGAAGAGTTATATATTACTTCATTGCTGGTAAAAAAGAAAAGGGAGAAAATATACAGAAAGGAGAGGGTAAGCAAGAGAGAGGATTTTATACGGTTAGTACAGCAAGGTTCAAGGTATTATTCCAAACAATACTCAGTAATAATTGTTCAAAACAATCTGGATTATGCAAGATTAGCAATTTCTATCAAAAAAAACGTGGGAAATGCAGCTGTCAGGAATTATGAAAAGAGGGTATGTAGAGAATTGTTTCGAAGAGAAAAAGAGTGGTTCAAAAAGGGTAATGATATACTAATTGTAATAAAACATCAGACGAAAGATTTTCACAAAAGTTACAATACACTGAAAAAAATATTTCATCGTTGTTTCTCATAAATTCTCTTTCTTGATATTATTTGTTTAATGGAAGTTGTAAAGAGAAGATCATTAAAAAAAGATATTATTATCCTTATCATTAAATTTTACCAGAAAGCAATCTCTCCCCTTTTCCCCTCTTCATGTATTTACAATCCTACATGTTCAAACTATGCAATATCGGCTTTTTATAAATACGGACTACTGAAAGGCGGGTTTATGACATTAAAAAGGGTTGTACGGTGTAATCCTTTTCACAAAGGCGGGTTCGATCCAGTACCATAATGCGGTACAGACGCTTTATCCGAACGATTTATAAAAAGCTAAATAGAACATGAGGATATTCTGAAATCAATCATCATGGCGGTGTCAGCCGGACATACAAGATTCGACAAGGTTAAAAGCATATTTTTATAAGTCTCCGTGTGCTGTAAAGCAGCAAGGTTGGCTAATCAAGGTCGGCTAATATAGAATACAGATTTTTAACATATTAAACAACATATTCAATTTATTATACTGGATTTAAAAATGGATAAAAACACAATTATTGCTATTATTATCATTTTCGGCATTATAATGGCTTTTCAATTTTTATATTTACGGCCTAGACTTGCGCAGAGAAGCGAACAGGTTGTACAGGAAACTCCCGCTAAACAAGAAGAGCAGAGAAAAAGTGAAGAGCAAAAGATGGAAGAGACTATGATTGGTAGAGAGAAAGTTGTCGTTCCTGCAGAGGACGTTGAGGAGAAAATTATCTCAATTGAGACCAATAATTATTCAGTACAGATTACCTCTGCCGGAGCATCAATCATAAGCTTTAAATTAAAGAATTATCTCGATCGAAATGGTGCTCCCATTGAACTGGTAGATTATGATGAAGAAGATATTCTCCCTTTTGAAGTCCATTTTGATAGATTGGGCAACATTCCTTTTGGTGATAGAACTCTTTACTATACTGAAAAAATTTCTAATACTGCCTATTCCTTTTACATGGACTTTAAGGATGAGAATGGTAATCTATTTCGGTTTTCAAAGCTATATGTTTTTCAGGACGATGAGTATATGTTCGATTTGAAGATCAAAGTTTTTGCCTTCCTTGATGAGGAAAAACTTTATTTAAATAATGATAGTGTTTCATACACCCTGGCATGGGGACCGGTTCTTGGACCGGTAAGCGTTATTAGAAACAGGTACAACATAACCACACAGGGCTACCATGAAAGCGGGAAGTATCATAAAGTACTGAGGGGTGCAGGAGGATGCTCACTAAGGAGGGGGGAAGCCCGGTATATTGAAATAGAAAGAATTCTTGATTGGATTGGCGTAACAAACCAATATTTCTTTGTCGGGGTTATTCCTGATATGAAAAACTATATCTTTTCATTTGATCAAAGAACCCAGGAAAAATATTTCTTCGGTATTTCACGTAAATATTTCAGGGGAAATGAGTTTGAGGATACATTCAGAATATATATCGGTCCTAAAGATAGAAAATTACTGAGGATGTATGGTCATAACTTCGAGGCAATAAAGGGCGCACGAGTATTAAAACCAATAGTAGTATTCTTAGAGATCATGATTAAATTCTTCCACGGGTTCACTCATAATTATGGTGTTGCTATTATTCTCATGACTATTGTTATTAAAATCATCCTTTATCCGCTCACTCATAAAAGTTTCCAGTCAATGAGAAAGATGAGTGCGCTCCAGCCAAAAATAAATGAAATTAAACAAAAATATAGAAATAATTCCCAGCAAATGAATAGAGAGATACAGGCATTTTATAAGAAGGAGAAAGTAAGTCCCCTGGGAGGATGTTTACCAATGATTCTTCAGCTGCCTATATTTTATGGCCTGTATACACTTTTATCAGGTATGATCGAGCTGAGGAATGAATCTTTCCTCTGGATAAAGGACCTGTCACTGCCTGATACAGTTGCTACCATTAAAGCATTTGTTCCGATGCTTGGATACAGATTGGGGAATCAGGGATTTACAGACATTAATGTTTTACCGGTTGTAATGACTGCAACGACTCTCCTTCAGTCAAAGCTGACATCAGGGAATCAGACAGGCCAGCAGGGGAAAATGATGACATATTTGTTTCCACTTATGTTTTTCTTTATTTTCTGGAATATGCCCTCCGGTCTGGTTCTCTACTGGACTATACAGAATATACTTACCATCGGGCAGCAGTATTACATTGATTACAGGATGAAGAAAAAGAAAATAAAACCGGAAGGATCACCAGTTAAAAAGAGATAATGTCGCGGTATTGGAGGTGAAAATATGGTAATAAGGGAATATGAAGGGAGAACACAACGAGATGCAATTAAAAAAGCTGAAGCAGATCTGGGCGTTGATAGTGAACAATTAAAGATAGAGGTTATCACGGAAAAATCGAAGTTTTTCAGCTTTGGAACTTTGGTAAAAATCAGGGTGTATCTTGAAGTTATGGAAGAACCAGTTTCAAAAAATGTGGAAAATTTTCTATCAGGGTTATTTAAAACAATTGGAATTGATGTTACAATCGAAACCTACGAGGAAGTTGATAAACTCTATGTTGAAATCCTGTCAGACAGTGCAGGATTAATTATCGGAAAGCGGGGGAAAACGCTTGAGTCATTGCAGCTTCTCACGAACATAATTGTTAATAAAGATAGGGAAAATTGGAAAAAGGTTGTTTTAGATATTGAAAATTATCGAGATAAAAGAGAAACATCCCTGAAAGAGTTCGCATTAAAAGTTGCGGACAAAGTAAAAAAAACAGGGAAAGCTCAACTCCTTGAACCCATGAACCCCTTTGAAAGAAGAATCATTCATATGACCCTGCAGAATGACCCACAGATCAATACAAAAAGCGAAGGGGCTGGAAGTCTGAAAAAGGTAAAAATATTTTTACGAAGACGGAAAAAATATAATAAATAGAATAGATACGTATTACTCCATTTTTTATGAATCTAAAATACCCCCAGTACCTTAATCCCGATTTTCTTGCTTTTTTGGCAAGAAAATTCTTTTAATAAAGAATGCGGCTTGTCCGCATTAGGGTTCCTACTAATGCCCTTTTATGGCATATGCATGTAACCTCTATAACAAAGATCATTCGATTGCAAGGAATGGAGCGGGTGTGTAATGAGTGATGATTTTTTTGATGTAATTGTAGTTGGAGCAGGACATGCAGGTTGCGAAGCAGCACTGGCATGTGCCAGGTTGGGTGTAAGGACACTGCTTCTTACAATCAATCTGGATACTGCTGCCCAGATGTCATGTAATCCGGCTATAGGGGGACTGGCAAAAGGACAGCTAGTAAGGGAAATTGATGCGCTGGGTGGTGAAATGGCCAGGGTAATTGATAAACATGGAATACAGTTTCGTATGCTCAATACAAACAAGGGGCCTGCTGTCCATGCACCCAGGGCACAGGCTGACAAAAAAGGTTACCAGTTTGAAATGAAGCATGTAATAGAAGTGGAACCGAATATTGCTTTCAAACAGGATATCGCAACTGAAGTTTTAACAGAGAATGGGGAAGTGAGCGGGATAAAAACGATCAGGGGGAGCATCTTTTATAGTAAAAAGGTAATTCTAACAACAGGAACCTTCCTGAGAGGTTTAATTCATATAGGAAAGTATACACAAAAGGCTGGAAGGATTGGAGAGCTGTCGGCTGATCATCTGAGCTTGAGCTTAATGGAAATTGGTTTTCCGGTCAGGAGGTTAAAAACCGGCACTCCTGCACGTGTCAATAGAAAGAGTATAAATTTTGATGCACTGGTGAAACAGGAAGGAGACGAGGTACCGATCCCGTTCTCTTATGCTACAGAAAAAATCGAAAAAAAAGATACTCCCTGCTACATTACCTGTACAAATGAGAAGACACATAAGATAATTAGAAATAATCTTTCAGTCGCTCCCCTTTTTTCAGGACAAATCAAAGGCATCGGTCCCCGCTATTGTCCTTCTATTGAAGATAAGGTCGTTCGTTTTTCTGATAGAGACAAGCATCAGATTTTTATTGAGCCTGAGGGGTTGAATACAGAAGAGATGTATCTGAACGGGATATCCTCCAGCTTACCGGAAAATATTCAGAGGCAGTTTTTACGTACAATCAAAGGATTGGAATATGTAGAAATAATGAAACCAGGATACGCTGTTGAGTATGATTTTATACCTCCAACAGAACTAACAGCAACGCTTGAAACAAAAAGAGTAAAAGGATTATATTTTGCCGGCCAGATAAATGGAACGAGCGGGTATGAGGAAGCAGCAGCCCAGGGACTTATGGCGGGAATTAATGCGGTGTGCGCAATCCGAAATGATCCTCCTTTAATTATCGATAGATCGGAAGCGTATATAGCGGTTCTTATTGATGACCTGATTACGAAAGGGACAGAAGAACCTTACAGGCTCTTTACCTCAAGTGCTGAATACAGACTTAACCTGAGGCATGACAATGCGGATTTACGTCTTTCTGAATACGGTCATAGGGTCGGGCTCCTGAATGAAAAAGACTATGCCAGGGCGCGGGAAAGAAAACGGATGTTCATCGAGCTTCTGCAAAAGCTCAAGGAGAAAAAAATAAAAAACAAGAGCTGCTTTGTTTTTCTCAAGCAGAAGGATGTGTCAATTAATGATTTGGCGGAACTGGATGAGGAGATGAAGAATTATACACCCTCTGTTCTTAAATCAGTTGAAATAGAGGTAAAATACAGCGGGTATATTACAAGACAGAATGAGAAGATCCAGCAGTTCAAGAAAATGGAAAACCTGCGTATACCTGAAGATATTGATTATACAGTTATTGAGGGGATCTCGTTTGAGGCGAAGGAGAGACTTAATATGATCAGGCCACTTTCACTCGGGCAGGCATCCAGAATATCCGGCGTAAAGCCCTCAGATATGACTAATCTTTTATATTATATGCGAAAGGTGTATGAAGCTGATAAAAAGGTCTGTTGATGTATCTTGATAATGTCCACAGAGATCTGCTGTTAGGAGGGCTTTATAAGCTGGGGATAGTTAAAACCTCGACACCCATGGTTTCTTCAGAAAAAGAGGCATCCTTCATAGAAGAAAAGATTGACCTATTCTCTCAATTTATTGAAGAACTCTTCTTGTGGAATGGGAAAACAAATCTTATTGGTAGGGCCAACATAAGAGACGTAATCATCCGGCATATCCTTGATTCACTCTCCGTTTATTATTTATTGAAAAATAAAAAAGCGTCGATACTGGATATAGGAGCAGGTGCAGGTTTTCCATCAGTGCCCCTTGCGGTTGTCGATAATACACTGTCAATCTGTGCGGTGGAAAAAAGGCATAAGAGGGCATCATTTTTAAAAAATGTGGCTGTACTCTTAAGGCTTGGTAACTTTTCTGTGATTGAAGGCGATGTGAAAGATATCAAGGGCAGCTATGACATTGTACTTGCTAGAGGTGTGGGCGAGCTTTTGCTCCTTTACGAATTAACAAAGAAAATATTAAAGGAAAAAGCCATGATAATTGCGTTCAAGGGTAAGATAACAGAGATAGAAAAAGAGGTATCACGGCTGAAAAGGAAAAATTCAAATAAGGGGATGAACCTCAATATACAGCACGTAAAGGTGCCCTATCTGGATGAAGAAGAACGAAATATTGTAATTATTGAAACCAAATAGACAAACCGTATCTACCGCAAGGCTGGCAATACCTTCTTGAATCAATGAATATCCAATTTTCGTCTTGAATTGACTGTCAAAAGGAAGCCACCTCCTTTGGAGGTGGTCTTTTACTGTGAATGGTCTTTATGCCCGAGGTAAAAATACGCAGTAAAACCACCCGATACCCCTATCTCTAACCAATAACTGGTAATATTTCGTGTCATTGTAGTAGTTTTATCCAATGAAAGAATATTGATAAAAAATTAGTTATATTATATTCTAATAGGATGAAGACCTTCTTACTATATATTTTAAAACCACATTCAAAGGTTTATAGGGAATCATGAAAGACTTGAAAGATATTCAAAAGAAATCCTACCTCTCACTTGATGACCTTGTGAAACTTGAGGATTTTATTCACAGGACAGGATACATGACTCCTGAGAAAGCACGCAAAGAGGTGGAATGGTTTACTGTGGAGATTGGTATTGATGAGTATTACTTTAAAACAACTAATATTGATGATATTGCAAAGCATCTTATTGCATTGAGTGCATCTGCGCTCATAGCAAAATATGGAGGTGAAGGAGATATCCAGATAATAAATGAGCGGCCGGATGTGGCTGTTTATATTGTTGAGGATGAAACTTCAAAAGTCGAGGAGATAGAAAAGAGAATTGAAAGAAAATATTCAATGTTCAGGCTTGAGAGCTACAGGACAAAAAAGAAAACCAACAATCATTATTTAAGATTTTATATTGTTACAAAACCCTTCTTCAAGAAGAAAGAAGATAAAAGGGAAAAGCTCAGTTTCGAAGATACCGCGAATAAGGCCTTTAGGGAACAGTCAACTCCTGAAACGATAGCCAGGTATAAAAAGGCATGGGAGTCGATGAAAAACAGGGAGTCTCCCTATATATCGATTACCGATAAACCTGAAACAAACGAAACCCGCGTTATGGTTGGTATCCACGGGGAAGCAACACGACCGTTTCTCACGAACTTTTCTCATCTGATCGTGTATTACAATATGTATTCCAACAGAAAGTACAGGGAGACGTTTTCCGATCATAAGAGAATTAACACATTCTATTTTAACAAAATAGGCAAAGAGACAATCGAGGAGTTTTCAAGAGACCTGAATGCTGTTGTTATGCTTCCGGAAAATCCTATAATAAAACTTTTTCTCGATGAACTGTACTCTTCTCAGCAGACGATGTATGTAATTTCTGCAGCAGCATTTACCCACCAGTTTTTAACCGTCCTCACAGAAGAGTATCTTGCCGTGAACAGGGCATTAAAAGACCAGCCTGAAGCAAAAGGTATGCTCGATAATATAAAGATGAGGCTGATAAAAGACACCTTCTCTGAATCAAGGATCGCGCAGGCAGTGCTGGAGCAGCAGGAAATAGTAAGCCTTATTTACTCTCATTTTGTGAATAAACTTCATCCCAAAAGAGCAAAGAAAAATCCGGAAAGTATAGAAAAAGAAATTATCGGTAAAATTGAAACAGATGTTCCGTCTGTAAAAGATAAAACAATTCTTAAGTACTTCATTACTTTTAATAATGTGATATTAAAAACAAATTTCTTCATGCGCGATAAAACCTGCATGTCCTACCGCCTTGACCCTGTATTTCTCAATAAAATCGACTTTTCTGAAGAGCCTTTTGGTGTATTTTTCTTTGTCGGCAGAGAGTTTATCGGGTTTCATGTGCGTTTCAGGGATATTGCGCGAGGTGGAATACGGATTGTAAAGTCGAGAAATCTTACCTGGTATGAGAACAATCTTGATACAATCTTTATTGAAAACTATAATCTCGCTTCAACCCAGCAGAAAAAAAATAAAGACATACCAGAAGGCGGATCAAAAGGGACAATATTATTGGGATTTAAAAACCAGGACGAAGAAGATCGGGCCTTTAAGAGCTACATGGACGGGATGGTTGATCTTATAATGCCGAATGAGGAGGTTCTTGACCTCTGCTGTAAAGAGGAAATCCTCTTCCTCGGACCGGATGAGGGGACAGCAGAGCTCATGAACTGGGCTGCGCTTTATGCAAAGAGGAGAAATTATCCTTTCTGGAAGGCTTTTACCACTGGTAAGGCTCCGAAAATCGGTGGGATTCCACACAATATATACGGGATGACAACTGCAGGTGTACACGAATATGTTCTGGGTGTGCTTGAAAAGCTTCATCTGAGAGAGGAAGAGATTGTAAAAATTCAGACAGGTGGCCCGGATGGTGACCTCGGGAGTAATGAAATCCTCATTTCAAAGGATAAGACAATTGCAATAGTCGATGGAAGCGGTGTTCTGTATGATCCTGTTGGAATTAACAGGGAAGAGTTGGTGCGGCTTGCAAAACAGAGAAAAATGGTTGAACACTTTGATAAGTCCTACCTCTCCAGGAAAGGATTTTTTATTTCTATCAACGATAAGGAGGTAACATTACCAGACGGCACACTTGTTCATAATGGAGAGGAGTTCAGGAACAAATTTCATCTCCATCCTCTTGCAAAGGCGGATCTCTTTGTTCCCTGCGGAGGGAGACCTGCGGCTGTCAATATTAATAACTGGCAAAGTCTTATTGATGACCATGGAATCCCGAAATTTCGAATCATCATCGAAGGGGCAAACCTCTTTATTACAGAGGAGGCAAGACTGCGATTAGAGGAACACGGCGTCATTATAATAAAAGATGCTTCTACAAACAAAGGGGGGGTCACTTCATCCTCACTTGAGGTATATGCTTCCCTTGCACTCAGCAACGATGAGTTCGAGACACATATGAGGGTGCAAAATGGGGAAATTCCTGCAATGAGAAAAAAATATATAGATGAAATAATTTCGATCATAAAGAGAAATGCACGTGCGGAGTTTAATCTTTTATGGGAGGAACATAATAAAAAGGGGATTCCCTTTACTCTTCTAACAAATATGGTGAGTGATAAGATCAATGATATGACAGATGCTGTTTACAATTCAGACCTTTATGGGAACACAGGGGTGAGAGAGAAAATAATTGCTGAATATACTCCAAAAGCCCTGATTGAGCTCATCGGACTGAAAAATATCATGAAAAGAGTCCCTGAAAACTATCTGTCTGCAATAGCAGCCACTAAAATAGCAACAAATTTTGTCTATACCTATAGACTTGATGCAAATGAAGTTGATTTTTTTAATTATATGAGATCGCTTGCCTCTTAATGCAGTATTATTACCCGGTTTATTTCGTCCTGCAATTTAACATCACATTGCACCATAAGCTCTGCTCTTATTATTGCATGTTTAATTGTACAGGTTGTGCTTTGTGTTCTGGCTTTGCAAAAGACAAGAATATATCCATAAGACTTTATCT
>Ga0114925_10000845_pt1 | contig 14370 bp, 13 predicted proteins | sample SumtaG_2_FD_87287 | JGI IMG/M metagenome (GOLD analysis project Ga0114925, IMG submission 87287) | Deep subsurface microbial communities from Indian Ocean to uncover new lineages of life (NeLLi) - Sumatra_00607 metaG | ecosystem: Environmental > Aquatic > Marine > Oceanic > Sediment | place... | reverse complement strand
TTTCGCCGAAATCCTTTATACCCTTCTGCCATATCCATTTGAATATCTGCCTGGCACGGAAGCTTGGCAGGTCGAGTTTGGCAAACTCAGCCTCCAGTCGGGCAAGGGTGAAATCCTTGAGGTCGAGCTTCACGTGATGATCCCTCGGGTCTCTTTGATATCGGCGTGGGTGATGCGAACGCGGACGAGCGAACGAAGTCTTCTTGACGTAGGCGGGACCCTCACATCGATGTAGTTATCGGTAAGAGCACGGGTAGGGGAGAGCAGGACAGCTTGTCTTGTTTTGTCTACAAACCTCTTTCTGAACCCAAGCGACTTCTCTACGCCCAGTTCCCTCAGGACCTTTGTCCTTTCGCGAGGGCTTTGTTTGTGGGTGCGTTGATGTTTGAACATCGGTGTTCCCGCTCGAGGTGAGTAAGTGAAGACATGAAGGTGATTGAAAGGCATGGCGCGCACGAACTCAAGGGTGCGAGCAAAACTTTCCTCATCCTCTCCAGGGGTCGAGGTTATTATGTCGGTGCCTATGCACGCGTCAGGTCGCATCCTTTTGATCCTTCCGATCAGTTCAGCATAGTCCTTTGTTTTGTAGGGACGGTTCATCTGCTCAAGTATCCTATCGTCGCCCGACTGCAATGGAATGTGCAGATGCGGGCAGAATCGTGAACTTGTAGCCAGCACCCCCAGAAGTTCGTCTGAGATCGTATCAGGCTCAAGCGAGGTCAGGCGGATTCTAGGCGCCCCCCTCCCTTCTTGCTCGATCTTTCCAAGAAGACCTGCAAGACTTTCGCCTCGTTCTTGTCCCCAAATCCCCAGGTTAAGCGCCACCAGAACCACCTCTCCGAAGCCCTCGGAGTGGAGTGCATGGAGTTCCTCAAGAATCGTCTCTTTAGGCTTGGAGCGGACAGGGCCGCGGATCCTTGAAACCACACAGTAGCTGCACCTTCTCTCACACCCCTCGCCTACGCGAAGAAAGGCGCGGTTCCGAGAGATGACGAAGACATCACAGCTATCCTTTCCGTAACGCAGAGGTAGGATCAGGTTTTCCTTTTCCTCATATTCTATGATCCGGGTTACACCAGGAAGAGCGGCCATCCGTTCGGGTATCCGTGTGGCACCGCAGCCGGTGACCTTTATCTTTGCATCCGGGTATCTGCGATGGAGCCGGCGGATAAGAGCCACAGAACTCCTGTCCGCCCGTCCTGTTACGGTACACGTAGTCACGAGACAGACTTTGACACTGGCCTCTTGCCGTGCATCTTCTGCGAGCTCGTATCCATTTTGCACAAACCAGGCTTTCCAAAGGTCGGCCTCGGCCTGATTGAGCTTGCAGCCTGTGGCGGCCACCAATACCTTAGGTCCAGGCATGATTGATCCTCAGAATCCGGGGATCTAATAACTTCAGGCAAGTAAGGATGATTCCTTACTTTCCCCCTGTCTCTTCCTTCTTCTTTCTGGTGCGCTTCTTTGGTTTTTTCTCAGCCTTCTTGGCTTCGGCGTCGACGTCCGGTTCGGCTTTCGCCTCACCGTCGGCTTTCGCCTCACCGTGGGGTTCTTCCTTTTTCGCGGTCTTCTTCTTGGTAGTTTTCTTCGGTTCGGCTTTCGCCTCACCGTCGGCTTCCGCCTCGGTAGTGACCTTCTTTTTGCGAGTGGTAGCCCTTTTCTTCGGTTTTTCTTCCTTTTTTTCTTTACCTTCAGCCTTTGCTTCGGTTTTTTCTGCAGTTGTGGTCTCTGATTTGTCCTTGGCAGTTTCTTTGAGTGTGGTCTCTGGTTCTTTCTTCTTGGGTTTTTCGGCGGCTTTGGTAGTTTGCTTTGTTTCCTCTGTGCTCTCAGCCGCTTCTTCCAGGGTGCTTAGGGCATCGGCAAGATGGTCCTTAAGTGAGAAGCCTTTGGGGGCTTGGATGGATTCGGCGTGACGACGTTCCTTTGCCTCGGTTTTCTTGTAGTAGTCGCGTTCAGAAAGGATCACCCTGCGGCCCTTGAGGTCGATTCGACGTATGATTAGCTGTAGCTCCTCGCCCAGCCTGTAGTGGTCTTTGATCTTCTTTATCTTGCGCTTGCGAAGCTGCTGTTGAGGAACGAAGCCCTCGATCTCCTCGGTCAGTGCCACCACTACGCCGGAAGAGGGCATGTCTATGATCTTGCCCAACACATGAGCACCCTCTTTGTGTTCCTTGGACCAGCTGTAGAATGGGTCTTCCTGGGTCTGCTTGAGGCCGAGGGTTATCCTGCGGCTCTCCTTGTCCACATCCAGGATGATGGTTTCGACCCGCTCTCCCTTCTTAAGGATCTCACGGGGATGCTTGATCCGTTTGGTCCAGGAAAGATCCACGTTGCGCACAAGGCCCTCGATCCCTTCCTGGATCTCAACGAATGCCCCAAAGTTCTTGAGTGAGGTTACAGTTCCTTCCAGGCGCTGACCGATATGGTAGCGTTCGTCTATCATCGACCATGGGTCGGGCGTAGTCTGTTTGAGACCTAAAGAGATACGTCTGTTATCCTTGTCCATTGATAAAACGATTGTTTCTACTTCATGACCGATCTGCAGTATCTGAGCCGGGTGACTTACCGTGCGGGTCCATGACATCTCGCTGATGTGGATAAGGCCTTCTATTCCTTTCTCCAGCTCAACGAAAGCACCGTAGTCGGTGAAGCTCGTGACTGTCCCCTTGACGCGAGAACCTATGGAGTAGCGCTTGTCAACGTTATCCCATGGATGCGGGGTAAGCTGCTTTAGACCTACGGTTACGCGACCTGTCTCCTCGTTCTTCGTGAGAACCTTAACCTTGATCTTCTCGCCAACCTTCAGGACCTCAGCCGGATGCACAATCTTCTTCCAGCTGATGTCTGAGATGTGCAGAAGTGCATCAAGGCCACCCAGATCGATGAAGGCGCCGAAGTCCACGATGTTCTTCACTATCCCTTCGACCACCTCATCCACGTTAAGCCTGTCGAGGGCCTCCTTGTGGAGTCTGGCGAGTTCTTCCTCGAGAAGCATCCGGCGCGAGACAACGATGTTGCGTTTGTTCCAGTTGACCTTGATTATCTTAACCTCGATCTCCTTACCGATGTAGGCGTCGAAGTCGGTTACCGAGCGAATGTCAACCTGGGAGCCGGGCAGGAATGCGTCGAGGCCGAAAACCTCCACCTGCAGACCGCCCTTAACCTTCTTGCGCACCAGGGCAGGACAGGATTCCTCGGCCTCCAGCTTGCGCTTTATGGTATCCCAGGCCATCTGGAAGTCGGCCTTCTTCTTGGAGATCACAGGGAGCCCTTCGCGGTTCTCAAGTGACTCCACGAACACAATCACATCGTCGCCTACCTTGATTGCCTCAGGCTCGTTAAACTCGGTGATGGAAAGCACCCCTTCAGACTTCCAACCCAGGTCAATAAGCACTGAGTTGCCCTCAACCCGGGCTATCTTCCCAGTGACTATCTCGCCTACATGCAAGCTCGATAGCGACTCGGAGATTAGTTTTTCGAGTTCTTCGCTTGTTGGATCTTTGACTACGTTTTCTGCCATTAGGTTTTTCCTCCTAGTCTAGAGATTCACCTGGATATCCCAATCTGCCTTTTTGCGCACAGAAAGGGTCTGGTTTTCAGTGTTTACAGGTTTAAGTGGAGCTTTGCTCGCTGCTTGACCGATTCTCTTCGAGTTCACCCTGCCGTGAGCGATGTCCGCCAGGCGGTGCACCTCGCGTTCGATGCGAAGGGTGAACTCCTCGTAAGCTTCCTTGTCCTTGGATGGGCCCTCAGGGTAGATAGGCTCTGCGAAGAAAACCTCCACCATTGAACGTCTGGTGAGCCACTCCTGCCAGGGACGATTGGTGTTCTTTATGTATGCCGGAACCACCGGGATTTTGTAGCGCAGTGCAAGCATCCCTACTCCTGACTTGAACGGCAGGAACGTTCCATTAAGGCTGCGTGTGCCTTCAGGGAAAAGGATTATTGCTTGTTTTTTCTTGATGAGTCTGTATGCTTCCTTAAACAGGTGCATGTCGAAAGCCTTGCCGCGTTTGATAGGGATGGCGTTGAAGTAGGCGATAAGCCAGCGGAAGAACCTCGACTGGGCAAACAACTCCTCCTTGGCCAGAAAAAAACACTCGCGTCCGGCTGCGTGACCCACGAGTGGGGGATCAATGAAGTTCATGTGGTTGGAGGCGATGAGCACTGCTCCTTTCCGTGGAACGTAGGAGCGTCCATGCACCCGTACTCCAAACAGGAATTGTAAAGTGGGACCGACTATCGACCATCCAATCATCCAGCGCAACCTCATCACCCTTCTCCCATTCTTGTCATTACCTCTTCGTAGATAATATCTACTTGCTGGTCTATGGTGAGGTTGGTGGTCTCCACGTAGAATGCATCCGGTGTGTGAAGAAGCGGGCTTATCTTGCGATGGGAGTCTGTATCGTCTCGCTTTGCCAGGTTTGCTTTCACCTCTTCGATATCGCGGGAGATACCCCTTTCTTCCAGCTCTTTCTGACGGCGGCGGGCGCGCTCAACAAGATCACAGCTCATGAAGACCTTGAGGACTGCGTCAGGGAAGACCACCGAGCCGATGTCCCTGCCCTCGCAGATCAGCTTGCGGCGCTTGCCTATCTCGCGCTGTTTGGCCACAAGGAACGCGCGCACTGCCAGGCGTTCGGCAACAGGGGAGACCCAGCGATCTACCTCGGCGCTGCGAAGTTCATCTGAAAGATGCTTGCCGTTAAGGTAGACGTAAAGCTTGTAGTTGCGTATCTTAAATTCAAGCGGGGCATCCAGGAGGGCCTTTTGAAGAAGCCTGTCCGAGGCCTCGAGGGCGTCTTCTTGCAATAATAAATAGGTAACCGCACGATACATCGCGCCAGTATCCAGATAGACAACTCCCAGCTTTTTTGCGAGAAGTCTGGCGGTTGTGCTTTTGCCTGAAGAGGCGGTTCCGTCAATGGCTACAACACACTTCAAGTCAAGTAGTTCCTCCTTTTTTTAATCTTCACTGTCGACGGGCTGTTGCTGCCCGCGCAGTTTGCAATTATAGGCGATTTCACACACCACGTCAACCCCCGACCAGGAGATTCCGTGAAGAAGTACAGTCCGGCGAAGTGCCACCGTCTGGCGGAGGATTAAGGTGGGAGTGATCCCCCTCCCCTTTATCCCCTACCCTATGAGTGCACCAGGCACTCAAGTGGCACACTGTCCAATCAAGGGAGGGGAAACACCCCGTCATTGCGAGCGGCTGGAAGCCTGTTCTTTAATATCTGCTCAGCCTGGAGAGGCTGAGCCACATTATCTTTTGCGATCTTTTACCCCTCCGGGGCACACGTGCCCTTCGGGCAAAAGGAGCACAATTACTTTACCAGCAGTATCTTCTGTGTGGCGGTGAAGCCCCCGGCCTGTATCCGGCAAAGGTAGATGCCTGCACTCACTCGCCTGCCAAGATCATCTGTGCCACCCCAGCGAACAGAATATTGACCGGCCGGGATTACTCCGTCCACAATGGTCTTTACCAGGCGACCTGAGGTGTCCAATATAACCAGGTTCGTTCGCGATTCCTTTGCGATGACATAGCTGATGGTACCGCCTTGATCCGTGACCCCTGTAACCTTCAGCTGGAACCCTAAGAATTGAGACTCTCTTTCAGTGACACCCGATGGAATCAACACACTGCGGTCGTAGACCGAAATCTCAGTGGAGTCCATACTGCAAGGAAGGCCTGCCGAATCGGCCAGGAACGTTGTCCATCTTGAAAGATGGTTGTTGTAAAGGCTACCCTGGCGGTCTGGATCGGTTTCGTCAGGGTCCTTGGCAACCGGGGTAAGGATGAACTTGGCCGCATACCAGGAGGAGGCAACCGGGTCGGTGGAGGCGAGAAGCATCTTTGTGTTGGTAAGATAAGCCAGATTGTTGGGCCCTTCGCCCGAGGTCCAGGTGGCGTCCACTATGGTCAAACGGGGCCAGGTAACCGCCATCACTCGCGCCACCAGAGCGTAGTCACTGAAGAAGTAATTGTAATGCATGGCGTTGGAACCGCCGTAGCGCTGCTGTGCGTAGGCGGTGGTAAGCACCCCTATCCAGTTCTTAACACCGATGGTTGAACCGGCCAGGAAATGAGCCTTGAGCACCGGGAAGTCGATTATGCACAGCTTCTCCGCGTCGTAGGACTCGGCATCGGAATCCCAGATGCCGTACCGCAACGAGATGTAGTAGTTTCCGGAAGGGGAGCGGAACTTGGGGTAGGTGATCTTTGTCTCGGCTTCGTAGACGTATCCGTCGTTGTAGTCGCCTTCAGAATATTCTGAGGCCACATCGCCCCAGATGTATTTCCAGTCCAGGGTATCAACCGGATAACCCTTGGCCTTGAAGGTCGCAACGACATCCACTATTGATTGTTCCGGATCGTCGCCGTTGTTGTCTTGATCGTTGATGCCGGTGCCGATCTGCTGGGTGTTGTCGCACACCAGTATCTCACCAGAGAAGCCGTCTGGATGATTGAGAATCTGCCAGATGAGCCCCTTTATCCTATCGGAGTTGGTACCGTTCTGTGCGTTCCACTGGAAGTTGGCCTTGATGATTACTACATTGTCCGCGCCAACGATGCCTTGAGGGTGTTCAGCGGTCCGGTGCAGGAAGATATCTTTGGCAGCAAGCATCGCCAGAAGTGTGTCTACTGCCGGGTCTTTCAAGTATGGGTCTGGAACGGATGCGTCGCCTGGGGCCAGTGAGCCGGACGTGGATGGAATGGAATCCATCACGAAGACGGTTGATACCGGGTCTGAGACCTCCCAGGTGGGCAGTGATGAGGGTGCCTTCTTGGCCCCGGCAAGGCCGGGTGACGCTCCCAAGAACATGACTCCTACCAGCAAGATGGAGACTGCAGAAAGCTTTGCAAATCTCTTTAAAAACAAGCCCCCGCCTAAAACCGCAATCACTGCCAGAAACCAAGTTGAAGCAAGAGGAAACGCCATCTGCTGACAGGGATAAGTTAACCGCTTGGGATTTGTCCCGCTTCTGAGCAGGACCCAGAGAAACGCAAAGAACCCGGCTGTCCAGAACCACCAGTGCCGATTTTTGAACCCCTTTTTGCCTGAATCCATAATTAGCTCCTAACGATTGATCTATAACAGATATATTCTAGCTTTCTTTGCCTTCCCGTCAAGGTGGAGCAGTTCGTCATCGCGGGTACCTTGCGCCCCCTCGCGATAACACCCTCCCCCTACCCCCTCCCGTCAAGGGAGGGGTGTTTAGTTATTGCAAGTACCTGACCAGGGCGCAGGCGGGGTATTCTCATGATTACTCCGAGCTAACGCTATTACCTTAAGGGAACAACACCCGTAACACACCTACCTCCCCCTTGATGGGGGAGGATAAAGGAGGGGGTGGTTATGGGCTTTCACCCTCCCCCTGCCCGACAGGGGCACGCTGTCTTGTCAAGGGAGGGGAGCTTCCTCGTAGCCTGTTCTTTAATATCTGCGCAAAGGAGTTCCTATAGTGGAGCACACCCTCTCAGGGTGTCCGGACAGGCTGGAGAGAGAAGGGCACGGCATGCCGTGCCCTTACAATTACTTTACCGGATGATTTATTTTGACTCCATCCACTTCGGGGCGGTGTTATCCTCGCAATGACAGGTGGCTACAGCCTTCCCGCCTGAATCTCTTTCCTTATAAACGCGTTGAATGAGGAGCAGGCCTCGGCGTCCCGCTTCAGCCCTTCCGGATCTTGCTGCGCTCTTCTGGTCATGTAGGTGTTAACCCTCTGGCGAAGTTCGTCTGGCAGTGGGCGGTCGTTCCCTCTACCATACCTGCTATCGGCTGGGTCGCCGAACATCGGGCGAACCTTGCGAAGCTTCTCGTTTGCCTCCGCGGCACTCAGCCCTTCCTCTTTCGTAAACCTCAGGAAAAGTGCGTACACAAAGACCTCATCCACCTTACTCATCATCCTGCGCTCAAGATCGTGCATGTTCCACCACCACCGGATGTTCTGGTCACGAACACCTTCTGCCCTCTTCTTGGCCAGTACGGTTTTGACTTTTTTATCTGTGGGTTCTTTTTCTAAAAGCATATCGCCCAGGTCAGGCGGCAGGTTCATGGTGTCTTCCTTTCCTGCTTCTTCGGTTACCTTCCTGAACAGGTCTTTGAAGGTTCGCTTCGCCTTTGCCATGGACATCCCCATCATCTTCTGGAATATGGGCAGGTATTGATCCCTCAGATGTTTTTCAAGCGTGGATGTTTTTGCCATGTCCGTCTCCTTGGATACTAACCTACACCTGATCGGGGTCTTGTCAACGTGCCACTTGTTCTTCGAGTTGACATTCGCATCCTCACTGTTATAGTTACGTTATGGCTGATGCTGTTATGATCAAGGAGTTAAGCACTGAGGAGATGTCTCTTGAGATCAGACAGCTGGCTCGTGAACGACAGGCGCTTATCCTTGTTCATAACTATCAACTGCCGGAGATCCAGGACCTTGCCGATTATCTCGGCGATTCGCTTGATCTGGCCCGGCGTTCTGCCGAGGCCACGCATCCTGTAATATTATTCTGCGGTGTGCGTTTCATGGCCGAGACCGCCAAGATCCTTTCCCCGGACAAGATGGTTCTTCTGCCCCGCCCAGATGCGGGCTGCCCCATGGCCGACATGGCCGATGTTGAAGGTCTGCGCAACCTGAAGGCCGAACATCCGAATGCCAAGGTGGTTGCTTACGTCAACACCAACGCTGACCTCAAGGCCGAGGTCGACGTCTGCTGCACCTCTGCCAACGCGGTAAAGGTGGTCGAAGGGGTGGATGCCGAAGAGATCATCTTCGTCCCTGACTGCAACCTTGCATCCTGGGTCCAGCGTTTCACAAAGAAGAAGATAATCCCCTGGGCAGGATTCTGTCCGATTCACCGGCGGTTCACCGTGGAGGAGGTTAAGGCCGTGCGCGAGCGCTATCCCGATGCACTTATCATGGTTCACCCGGAATGCGATCCTGAGGTTATTGATCTGATTGATGAGGTTACCTCAACCAACGGGATGGTGAGACTTGCGCAATCATCCGATCGCAAACGCTTCATCGTGGGAACCGAGGAGGGGCTCATCTACCGTCTCAAGAAGGAGAATCCTGCCAAGGAGTTCTACTCGCTCGGTACGCCCAAGGTCTGCGAGAACATGAAAAAGATAAGGCTTAAGCACGTTCTGGAGGCACTAAAGAAGGATCAGTACCAGATCCAGGTTGATCCTTCCATCGCTTTCCGGGCACAAAAAGCCCTGGATGAGATGCTGAGATACGTATGAGGTTCCACGAAGTTACCCTGTAAATTTCAAAATGCACCGAAGGTCGACGTTTACGAAGCACCGAAGGACGACGGTTACGGAGTAAATATCAAATTGAAGATGCAGAGGGTTGAATATTGATAAAGAAAAACCTTCCAACAATCACAGCACTTGGAGGTCAACTGTTCACCGTCAAACAGTCAAGACAAATTTGCAATTTGAATTGAGCGACACCCTCGTGCACAGAGGCAGGTGAGGCTGTTCAACATCTTTCCATCACCCCTCGGCATCTTTGACGCCACACACTCTACCCTGACAACCATCCCTTGACCCACGAACAGACCCCCCTTGACAGTCAAGCATAAATGGTGTAAAATTCCTGACATTAAGTTGATTTAAGGTAAAGAAGGAGGACCGTAATGAAGAAGAGTGCAATTGGTGCACTACTTGCGATTGTGTTCGTGGGTTTGACTGTCACTGGATGCGACGCCCTGAGGCGAACCGTTGAAATCCCCGATCTGACCAACTCTACTCTCGAGAACGCGAAGATCTCCCTTGAGAAGAGAGGGCTTTTGATCTATGTGGTGGACGAGATTGAGTCTGACGAGGTAGATAAAGGCCTTATCGCCAAGCAGGAGCCTCTTCCCCTTTCTGAGGTCAAACGGGGTTCCTCTGTAAAGGTGTGGATCTCCAAGGGTTTAGTCAGGGTTGAAGTTCCTGCTCTTGAGAATGTTGCTGTGCGTGAGGCACGCGCCAAGCTGAGCAGACTGAGACTTGATGTTGACGTGGAGGAGGTATACTCCGAAGAGATCGCCAAGGACTTTGTGGTGTCATCGGATCCTTCCCCAGGAATGATGGTCCAGAAAGGCACCACCGTGAATTTAAAGGTAAGTATGGGTCCTGAACCGCCCAAGACAGCGGTGGTACCTAAAGTGATTCGCATGGGCAAGAGCTCAGCGCAGAAGAAGATAGAGGCGGCAGGCCTTAAGGCGAAGTTCGTTTATCGTGTCCACACCGAGTACTACGAGGGAACCCTCTACTATCAAACACCCAAGGCGGGCAGCGTGGTTCCAATCGGCTCGACCGTGACCGCCTACATCGCTACCGTTCTGGATTAGAGAGGACAAAGGATATCAAGGGGCCGGCTAAACCGGCCTCTTTTTTTTTACCCCCAAACGCTTGCGAAGCAAGCGCTTGGGGACCCCTTTTAAGAAGGATGTAGGTTCGTCCCTCGCCGCAAGGGAGCACCAGACTCTCCATCCGCGACTTCAGCCCGTAGCGCTCGATCAGCAAGTCCGCCTCATCCAGCTCAGTCCTGCCTCCAGGTCCCTTGTAGAAGAGAACCCCACCCTTCTCTTCAAGATGATTTATTACTACGGGTAAGACCTCAATAATCGTTCCTATTGCTCTGACGGTGATAAGATCAAAACGCTTTTCTAGATTCTCGCCTCGATCAGGGAATACCTCTAGATTGGTTGGTTGGAGTTCTCTTATCACCCGCAATAGGAATGCGGCCTTCTTTTGACGCGATTCCACTAAGGTGACGTGAATATCAGGCCTTGCTACAGCCAGAGGGATGCCAGGCAGTCCAGCACCTGATCCCCAATCCGCTAATTTGGAATCTGCAGGAATCATATTTACCGGGGCGAGTGAATCTGCGAAGTGCAGCTCCTCAAGACGAGAAAGATCTCCTCGAGAGACCAGATTGATGCTTTTGGAAGCATCAAGGATCAGCTCTTTGTATCGCTTGAGCTTATCCTGTTGATCCGTTAAGAGTATGATTCCTTTGCTTGTGAGGAACTTCTCAAGTTGCTGGTTCATACATTGTTCTTAAAGTTCAGGTCTCACGTAGCGTCGGAAGAAACGCTTCAGTGTTACGGGTGTTATGGGTGTTACGGGTGTTACGGGTCACACGTCGCGGTCAAGGTAGGTGTCGTGTTCCAGGTAGGGATGATACTCGCTCCACCGCTCGCCCGCATTGCTGCGAGCCGCAACCTCCTCATACATTGCACGCTTGGCATCGAGGTTGTCAAGTTGGTGCAGGATCTCTGCTTCCAGGAACAGCGGCCTGCGGGGCGAGCCGTACTCCATAAACCCGTGATGACTGATAACCATGTGTAAGAGCTTCCATGCAAGCTTTTCAGCGAAGCGAGGGATGCGTTCTATCTCGCGTTCGATCATCCTTGTTCCTATCACGATGTGCCCTAAGAGTTTGCCCTCGTCTGTATTATCTATGGTGCGCGTGTATTCGTACTCCCGTATCTTGCCTATGTCGTGCAGGAGTACCCCTGCGAGAAGCAAATCCTTGTCCAGATCTGAATTCAGTTCACAGAGCGCTTCGGCTGCGGTAAGCATGTCGTATGTATGGACGCACAACCCACCGAGATATGCGTGGTGAGCTCGCACCCCTGCCGGGGCGAGTTTGAACTGCCGCTCGAACGTAGAGTTGTTGTAGAAGGCGGTTAGAAGTGCTGAAAGTGGAGTACGCAGTCGATTTGCGGTCTCACGGAGCTCACGGTAGCAAGCTTCAACGTCTCTCGTTGTTTTTGGCAGGAAATCTGTGTAGTCTACCTCTGCTTCCTTTATCTGCCTGATCCCCTCTATCTTCAGGTTAAGACGTCCGTTGTACTCTGAGAGACGGCCTCGCACACAGGCAAAGATTCCCTTGGGAAGATTGCTTGAAGATGTAGGTTCAAACATGATTGCTTTTAAGATGCCGGTTCGGTCGCGTAGCTGGAAGATTAAGAAATTCTTGCCCTCGCGTGTCTTCCGGGTCTCCTTGTCGGCTAGGTAGAAAACGTCATCTACATCGTCGCCGGAGCGTAAGTTCTCTATGAACTGTCTCTTCATCAGAAGCAGTATGAGAGGGAGATGCGGTGGAAGAATCCCAGGTCAAGCCCCGGGGTGATCGCGTAGTCAACCGATACCCCTGCCAGATCGTGTATTCCCAGACCCAACGAGAATCCGGCCAGGATGTCAGCACCTTCCCCTGTCTTCCATGCCGAGCCCTGGGTTGAGTATCCTCCCCTTAGAGCCAGGATGTCAACAGGGAGGAACTCGATCCCTGCCCGAACGATTAGCGGGGCATCAAAGGGTTTGGCCACATCCAGACCCAGAAGAAGATTCTTCACCCCTGCGTAGCTTACCCCGCCTCCGATCCCTAGAGGCATCGCAGAGCGCTCTTCTACGAAAGGTGTAATCTCGTATGCGGCGTTCTGCAATGCAACGCCTATAGCTAGGCCGGGCAGAAGATCAGTATACATCAGTCCAACATCAGCAGCGGCTCCTATCTGGGTGTTTGAGTCAGCCACAGCAAGATGGATCTTCAGATTGGTTCCCGCACTCAGGTTCTCAATAATTGAATAGGCAACGGTTCCGCCCAGGTTGATCACATGATAACCGAAACTGCCGAGATCCTCGTTGGTCGGCGAAGTCTTTGTCATGGTTCCCGAGTTGAGATAGAAGGCTCCGGCTGAGAATCTTAACGGTCCGGATGACGCGGGCTTGAATATAACCGATCCGATGTGTATGCCTGCTGGATAGGGGAGATAGTTGGCAGCAAGGATCATATTTTCGCTTGAGGATAATCCCGCCGGATTGGCAAAGAAGGCCTGTGGATTGTTTGCTACTCCCAGTGATGCACCGCCCATCCCCTGGCTTCTGGCATCGGGCTGGATGCGCAGGTGGTTGAGTCCGGTCTGGCCCACCTCTAAAGCCATCACAGCTCCAGCGATGAAAAGGATTAATGCTATTGTGCGTTTCATCACCTGAGTTTAACGCGAAGTAGACTGATGTCAACCCGTAACGGAGCTCAGGAATTTATCCGCAGATTGAAACTCGTTTCCCTTCGGAACGCAGATTGCACAGAGTTCAAATCAAATTCATATCTGCGTCATCTGTGGATTATTTTACCTTAGCGTAGGGACTTATTCCAGTTCGTAGGTGACATTACCTCATAACCTCCTTAACCTTATGTCTTGTTGTACTTCGGATTCTTACCTTTGTGGTTCCTGCGGTACTGCTGGATTCTTTCCTGCTCCCACTTCTTTGCAGAATCTTCGGTGACCACAGGTGTTATAACATTCATGCTGGTAAACCTTTTACCCTCTCTGTCATGCTCAGTTTTCCGTCTTTCAGGGGCATCAGTTACACCAATATACACGATTTTACCTAGATTCCTTAGTTCATACCTATAGTGCTCTCTCTTCTTTGCCATGTTCTATTCCTCCTTTCTTTTCTCCCTAACCTCTTGTCTGAGGCGCGTCATAGAGATATCTCAATCTGCTGGAGTCCCACAAATTTAGGGAGGTCTTCGGGTGCACCCTTCAACTCCTCAAGGCAAAGCTCCAGAACCTCCTTGAGGTTTTTTTGAAGCTCATCAAGGCTTTTCCCTTGAGTGTGTGCGCCAGGGATGCCGGGAACCATTCCGACGTAAAGCTTAGTCTCCGGATCCCATTCCACGTAAGCTGTAAATGTCTTCATAACACCAGTATAGCACATGGGTAGTCCGTGTCAAGACAGTCCCCCAAAAGGCTAAGACCTTTTCTCGCTGAAGGAATCGTTGATCAGCCTACTCCAGTTCGTATGTGATGTAAACGGTGTAAGAAAGATTTATTTCTCCCGGCTCAAGAGCAACAGGAACTCCACTCTGAGAAACATATACCTTTTCAGCAGTGCGGCCCCCCTGAATATGAAGACCTGCGGCCATAGCTACAACTCGTCGGTATTGCTGAGCCTCGAAGGATTGTGGAGGTGGAAATTCGGATACGCTGATAGGTTTACCTAGTTCTACACCCGAAAGCTTTGCTATTTGTGAGGCTTTGGTCTGAGCCGCTTTCATTGCTTTTTCCAGAACCTCAGCTTCGTACTTTTTTGGCTCATCAAGGGTGAACGTGACGTTGGTGATCTTTGTTGCGCCAGCTTGTATTACTGCCTCCATGATCGGTAGAATCTTTGTGAAGTCTCTGATTTTCACCTTCAGTCCTGTGGAGATATTGTACCCCTCGAAAACATGTTTGTTTAGAACCGTGCGGCGATAGATCGGTTTTGCAGTAAAATGGGTTGTCTGGATGTCCTTAGCCTCTATTTCACTATCATCCTTCAAGACAATGATGATTCGACTCATGATATCCTTGTT
>Ga0114925_10000844_pt1 | contig 14372 bp, 13 predicted proteins | sample SumtaG_2_FD_87287 | JGI IMG/M metagenome (GOLD analysis project Ga0114925, IMG submission 87287) | Deep subsurface microbial communities from Indian Ocean to uncover new lineages of life (NeLLi) - Sumatra_00607 metaG | ecosystem: Environmental > Aquatic > Marine > Oceanic > Sediment | place... | reverse complement strand
AGCCATTTTACCCAGAGCTTTCATTCCACCTTTAAAGTTTAACTTATTAAGCATTCCAAGGTTTTGTTGGAATTTTTTAATAACCTTTCCAGCATTAACACCCATCGTTTCTGACATATCCCTTATGTCTTGAACGACTTCAGCTGATTGTAAAGCCCCTAAACCAAAAGCTTCCATTTGTCCAGCTAATTGAGCCATCTCATCTGCACCTAACCCAGCAGCTTTCGCAGTTTTTGCCAGACCAGCATAAGACTGTTCACCTAAAATAACTTGTCTACCTGTTTCATCAGCAAAAGATTTTTGCATTTTATAAGTGTCCTCAAGTTCGAACCCCATTTTTATAACAGAGGTTTGACCTTTTAATATAGCATTATTCATACTCTCAAACCTAGCACCAGATAAACCAACATTTTTAATTATCTTTCTTGTTTCATGGTCTATTGCTAACATTTTTTGCCACGCTTCAGCCATATGTTCAGTAACACCCTTCCATCCAGCTTTTAAACCGGCTCTTATAAGTGTTTTAGCGTTAGCTAATTCTTTATTAACATCCTTTAAATATTGTAACTCTTTTTGTAACTCTTCACGTTTTGTTTTAGCCTCAGCACTTTGGTCTTCTTTTAATGTTAAAATTTCCTTTTCTATTTTTAACATCATATCGGCATTCTCAGTTATTGTTTTTTGAGCATCACCGTATTGTTTCCAACTATCGGTTTGAGATTTTACAACCTTCTCAATCCTTTTTTGGGTTTCTAAATATTTTTGTGCGTCTTTATTGTCTTGTTTAAAATCTGCCATATCTATTTTTTAGGTTTCCCTAATTGACCATAATGATTGTTTATACTTTTACCAATGTCAGTTTTTCTTGGATATGATAAAATTATTAAATTGTCTTCACTAGAAGAATTTGAAATATATAACTCACCGTTCTTTATTGCTCTATTAAGTAAATCATTGATAGTATTATCCCCACTTATTTTAATACTACTGCCATCCATAACCTTACCATCTTTCCACTTAATCTTAATTTTTGCGTCAATAGGTTTTAATTCAGAACTAGGTTCAGCTTTATTAGAACCACCAGTAGGTTTATTACCATAACCAGGTAATATACTGACATCATTTTCTTCACTAAATTCACCAACTCCCCCTATTTTAGGTGCTTTTCCTGTGAATTTTAAAATTATTGCATCTATAAAACCTCTTTTAATTTCACCCCTAGATAAAGCACCTCTCGACTCAACCTCAGCCTCATCTTCATGAGCTGTTTGTAGTTTACCTATTTTTAATAATAAATAATCTGGATATTTTGGGTTTTTAATATCTATAACCATACCACCTTCTTCATCTGTTTTGAAATCATCATAATCTTTCTCTTCATTATCAGCTTCACTAATCACTTCATTTAATATATTCATTAAAGAAATCTTAGATTCTTGTTTTTTACCATAAAATTTACCCCAATATTCGTTTGTCTTATCTTTATCATAACCTATCTTATAACTTCTTTTAGAAGAATCTTTACCAACACCTTTAACAGGTACGGCAAACCAAGATTTTACCGCTAACATAAATTCTCTTATATTCTCATCTAATATATCTATAGTATCATTACCAATAACAGAAACATCAAAAACCTTACTCCATCTTTTATATTTATCAGCATTTTCAACTTCTAATATAAAATTACGTTTAAAACTTTCTTCAAAAGTTTCTTTATTCCAACTTAAATTAAATTCTGGAAAAGCCGATTTTAATCTATTTAAAAAATTATTTGGGAAACTTTTTCTCAATGCAGCAATCATCATAGAGTATTTATTTCTACCAGATTTATCTCTAAACTCTTTTAATTTAGACTTATCTTCTTTACCTGCTCTTACGGCTCTTTGTAGTCTACCATATGCTCTAGCCTTTTCTTTATCATCAAAACCATCACCATAAACCACACTACCATTATATTTACCATAATTTTTTAATAAAAGTCTGAATATTTCATTCCTATTTTCTCTTATTTCATCTGGTATATCTACATCGTCACCACCTTCTTCATCATCACCTTCTTCACCCTCAACACACTCGCCAGTTTCATTGTCTCTCACCATACCTTCTGGACATTCGTCTTCTGGGTCTATTATAATATTTTCATTTATTTTAACTTTATATGTTAACCCTTCTTCTAACATACGTATTAAGTTCTCACCATCCTTACCTGGTGGTAACTTACCCTCTTCATCACCTAATGTTCTTTTTAATTCATCTACATCAAAAAAATAGTAACTTATACCTTGTTTTGTTTTAACTACTACACCACCATCTTTATCGTCATCTGTTATTTTACCCCTAGTATCAATACCACTCATTTCTATAACTTTACCACCTTTATTCGTTAAATTCACGATACCACGTTCACCCCATTCATTTTCTTTAGGCCATATTAAAGTATAGGTAAAACCAAAAGGAGCAACTTTTAACTCTGCAATAGTTTTTTGTTTATCTAAGTCATCGACATCAAACCCCAAGTTATTTAAATTTGTTCTTATTTGTTTTAATAGATAATCTGCTTTACCAGACGCGGCACCAGAAGTATCTTTCATACCAGAAACATCAACATCACCGGCTTTAGGGTCTAAATATTCACCCGTAGTCATCATAGAAAAGGCATCTTTAGCGGCACTTGGTTGTTTTTCTATTAAATATTTTTTGGTATATTCTTTTAATATATTTTTAACTTTTGACATTCAAAAATTCTTTTATACATAAATATGCCCTAAAAATATTTTGTTACTTTCTTGACTTCCTTTTAGCTTTAGCATACTCCTTTTTTTGTTCCTCTACCTCTTTTTGGAAATAATCTAAATATATTCTACGTTCATAAATAGGCATAGACATAACACTCTCATAAGAAAATCTCATGTGTTTAACCATATAATAAATTTCTTGGGTTAACCCTAACTTATACTCTTGCGTTAGGCCAAAAAAAGTTGAGTCCAAGGGGAACTGGACTACGAAAGTTCTCCCCAGAGGGGCCCTCCACGTCCACCTCTAACTCTATTCCTGGGTCTATGTCATCCGCATATTCTCTAAATTTAAGTGAATCCATTGCGGGTAATACTTGTATAAATCTAGAAATATAACTTGGGTCACGATTACCATCGATTTCTGTTATTTGTCTTTCTAATCTATAAGTTAATGTGTTTGATATTAAAGATTTAGTTGCCTTTTTTCTTTTCTCAGTTTTATCTACAATTTGTCTCTCATCACCAACAGTTAATAATTTAAATTTTATTTGTTTTTTACTAACTGGTAAATCAAATGTAAATTCATTATTTTCATTTGGGTCTACAGTTAATGAATGTGTTTCAAGTGAATTTAAATCCACCTCATAATCAAATTCTTCTGCTGTAATTGGGTCGGTAAGTCTGACAGGGTACATATGACCATATCCAGTTGCTCTTAACCATATCATTATCGCGTTCCTATCACCTAATAATAGTTCACTAAATGGTACTGGTGAGTCTTTAACCTTTCTTTCTAATAACACATCCAAAACTTTACCACTCTTGAGTAGGTTTGGTGATGTTAGTATGTTTTCATCTGCTGCCGTTAAATATTCTACTTTAACTGTTGATTGTTTACCTGGATATAATAATCCTTTAGACGGTAACTCAATAACATCAAATGGCACTTCAAAATGAAATTCATTATTTGTTTTTGCGTTTGTTTTTGCGTTTGACATTATAAAAACGATTTTTTATATTTGTTATTAATATAACTTTATAGATATTATGTATAAAGTAAAGCTTGTAATTATAAATAGAAAAAAAATGAATTTTTTTGTATAATTATTTGGCCATTAAAAAAATTATGTCTATATTTGTATAACAATTTAAAAAACTATGACTGAAAATAAATTAAATAGATTAAAGGAAGTCCTCTCGGTTCCAACCCATTCAAGAGAAGAAGAACTTATGGTTCAATATCTAAAGGGTGTTTTGGAAGAGAAGGGTTTCGATTATACAATCGATGGACACAATAATGTGTATGTAACAAAAGGTGAAGCAGAGTTTTACCCTTGTTTTGTTTCTCACACTGATACCGTTCATCAAATTAATCACAACCTAAAAGTTGTGGAATCAAATGATAAAAATGGTAGCTTGACCTTGACTGGGATTGACAGTGAAACTAACGAACCATCAGGTATTGGTGGTGATGATAAGTGTGGTGTCTTTCTTTGTCTTGAGATGTTGGACAAATTGGACAATGTTAAGGCCGCCTTTTTTGTTTCAGAGGAAATTGGGTGTTTGGGTTCTCGTTACGCGGACCCCAATTTCTTCAAAAATGTCGGTTACGCCATTCAATATGACTCTCCAGAAGGTGACTCTATGAGTATGTCTTTAATGAGTAAAGATTTGTTTGGTCGAGATACCGACTTTGGTAAGAAAGTGAGCCCTTTAATACTTGAACATGGTATTAATGATTGGGCTAGACATCCTTATACTGACATATGGCAGTTAATTGAGAAGTTTGATTTCTCTTGTCTGAATTTAGCGGCGGGGTACTATAGGTACCATACAGCTAGTGAGTATGTTTTGGTTAAGGATGTTGAAAACGCTTTCGAATTGGGTCTTAAGATAGTAAATATTTTAGGTGAAGTTAAATACGATAGACCCAATGAACCAAAGAAATTGTGGTCTTCCATATTTGGTGGGTCCCTTGTTTCAGAAAATCATTCTGACAATCAAGATTACGGTTATGATGATTTTGAGTGGTTGGATGATGACAAAGAAGGTGAGGATACTGTTGAAGATATTACTAGATTTGAAGTTGGTAATGATTTCGATGATGTATGGGATTATGATGATTTTAATGGTGGTTATTCAGTGAGACACTATGATTCACCGAATGACATAAAATTCGATTGGTAACTAAGGGGGGTTAAACCCCCTTTTTTATACATTATAAAATGAAAAAACAAAATAATAAATTATTTGTAGCGTTGGTAATGACAACATTGGGTTTAATTGTTGCTATACAATTTTTCTACATATTGTCTGTATTTTAAAGCAAAAAAAATCCTCTTAAAAGAGGATAATTTTTTTAATAATTTTTTTAATATTAGAATACATGTACTGCTCTGTCAAATCGAAGTGTAGCGTTTATATCTGCTATATCCGAAGAAGAATAATCTAAATCATTAAAGTTAACTCCAGTTAAGAAAGTACCTTGTAAAATCCATTTTTCAATTACAACACCAGTTGGGTCTAATAATTCTAATTCTACGTCTTTTTTATATCCTGCTGCATAACCCATTCTACCAGTAACAGATTCTGCATGTAAACGAACCCATTCCATAAGTGCTTGAGCCGCTGAAGGGCCAATTGGGTCACGAAATGTAACATCTATTGTTTCCCATGTAAATCTACCAGCAACAAATGTTGAGGTATTTAAAAATTGTATTTCTGTTTCTTCTATAGTGACACTAGGTCTTGAACCTGATGCTACAAACCATTCCTGAATACCAAGAGGTGTTGGGAATCTAAATATAAACCTATTCTTTTTCTTTGGTTCATACGGTACGGGCATCCTCATCAGCAAATCTGCCATAATCTATTGTTTTTAGTTTATTTGTTATCTTTTTATTATAAATATGCCAATAATTAAATTATTGCATTAAAATTTTAATTCTTTTAAGTTCTTCTGTTAATTTAGATGATTGTTCCATAAATTGATAATCATCGGATTTTGTCTTTTCATATGTTTTAGACGAACCAGCTTTACAACCATACTTTTCACACCTTTTCATAACAGCTTCCCCATCATAAGGTAATGGTTCACCTTTTGTACTATAATACATAGCACTTAACATAGCCATAAACTGTGGTAAATTCTTCATAAACAAGTTTTCATCGAAACCAGCTGCACCAGCTATCTTCCCTAAGTTCACCTCTATTAACAAATCGTTTTCTTTTTCTACAGATTCATCTGTAGGACCTCCAGCTAAAGCCATAGCTTCACCTTCTTTACCAGGTCTTATTGGTTTAGCCTTCGCTCTGTCACCGATACTAAAATCTTCAAAGGCTTTCTTTAAAGCATTTAAAAAACTACCGATACCTTTTCTTGTATTTCTAACCCATCGTATTAATGCTAAATGGTCAGACTCTTTTAATACGGTTTTAATCCAATCTTCTTTACTTATTTCTTTAGTAAATGAGTTATTTTTAACTAAATGGTCATAATACGCATTTAAATATTTTTCTTGGTTTGGTTTTCCTTGTGCTAATGCTGCATCTAAAAACCCACTAGGTATTTTTATGCCATCTTTTAACCCTAACTTTGACCAAAAATCCTCACCTTTTGGTAAAAATAATTTTGATAGATGAGCTAATTGCATATTTCTATTACCCTTAAGAAATTCTGGGTCCACATTTGGTTCTGGCCCTGGTTCTGGCCCTGGTTTTGGTGGGTCTATTACACCACCACCCTTAACATCTTTCATAGATTGTAATAAATCATCTAATGTTTTAGCTCTTGATTGTCTTTGTCCTTTTTCTCTAAGTATTTTTACTGTTATTCCGGCTAATATTGCTGTAAGACCTAACGGACCTAATAAACCACCAATACCCTTCGCTACAGCGTATCCCGCACCAGTTTTAACAGTTGTTTTAAGAACTGTTTTAAGAACCGCTTGTGTAACTATTTTTGTAAATATACCGGCTAAAGAACCACCTTGTACAGTAACTAAAGTATCCCCAGCAGCTTTACCAGTTCCTGCCCAAGTACCTTTAAATATTTCACCTAAAGTATCTCCATGAGCATGTGGACTAGATGCTATAGCTTGTAATGTTTCTTTTGCTGCACCAGGATTAGAAAATATACCGCCCTTAGCAGATAATAATTCTATACCTTTATCAACACTACCACCACCAACACGTGATACCGCTTGTAAAAACTCTTCAGGTGACGATGATGGTGTTAAATCAACGCCCTCCATTGTTCTACTTAATATTTGTGTCATACCCTCACCCGGATTAATACTACCTAAAACATCTTCAGTACTAGTTGTAATAGATTGGTTTACTTGTTGGACATCTTCAATAGTTTCTGTTTCATCAAAAAGACTTTTAAACCAATCTGTAGTAGTTAACCATGATAACCCACCTAACGCTGTTCCTATAATATTTAAAACTATAGGTAATCTATTACTCTCAAGACCCTTCATTCTATCAGTCTCAAATTCTTCACTTCCAGAAGTTTTTTGCATTTTAGCTGATTGACCAGACCCCCTTTTAGTTGGTTTATCAGACCCTTTCTCTGCCCCAAAAGTTTTATCAAAAAACTTATCTTTAGCTTTGGTTACTGCTCCAGCGGCTTTACCAATCCCCTTACCTACAGCTCCAGCGGCTCTAGATAACAAATTTTTTTCATATAATAATTGTACTTCTTCTTCTGTTAATATATCATCTTTTAAAATTAATTGTTCTTCTTCTGTTAATATATTTTCTTCTCCTTCTTTAGATTCCATAGTAGTATAAACCCCGGCCAAATCAACATCTAAATATTTTTTAACCATTTCTCTCATGTCAGCTATAATTGCGTTAGCAGCATCAATAGGCATATAACCTTCTTCACCATCTTTCTTTTTAGTCGCACCAACAATAGAATCATATAATTGACCTATTATTATTACAGCTCTTAAAAATGTTATTCTTTTTTTATCATTAGGAAATTTTGGAGCAATTTCCCTAATTTGATTATCTAACCCCCTTAATAATTTATTACTTTCTTTATTTAAAATACTACGAATCTTATCTTCGGCTTTTTTTGTTACTTTACCCTTACCAAGTATTTTACCACCAGCTTTATACCTACCTAATTTAGATAAACCATATTTTATAGTTTCCCATGCCCCCTCATCTAATCTATCCTGTTCTTCAATTGGTTCTAAACTGTCATATAATTCTGTTAAAGCATTATTATATTTATTTTTCATTTGACTAATTCTTTTTTTATAAATATTCTTAACATATAAAAAAAACTAAAAAACACATTAATATGTCCGAATTTAATAATTATGCAACAAAACATTTGAATGTAAATTCAAATACACTACACAGTTATCAGAACTTTCAATCAAGTGTGCCAAATATAACATGTTCGGTAACACCAACAATTATCGAAGAACGTCAGTTAAATGTGGCAGCAATGTCAGTTTTTGACCGTTTAATGATGGATAGAATTATATGGTGTGCTGGAGTTGTGGATGATAGAATGGCTATCATTGTACAAGCACAACTTCTTTTTCTAAATCAACAAGACCCAAAAAAGACAATAACGATGCATATTGACTCTCCAGGTGGTTCAGTTAAATCTGGATTATCTATGGTAGATGTTATGACATATATTGATACAAATATACAGACAATCAACACCGGTATGGCAGCATCTATGGGTTCAATATTACTTGGAGCTGGTACTAAGGGTATGAGAAGTTCTTTAAGATTTTCAAAAACAATGTTACATCAAAGTAGTGGTGGAGCTGTTGGAAATATACAAGACGCTAGAATATCAATGGATGAATGGGAAAAAACTAATAAAATACTATTCGAATTATTGGGTGGTTATTGTGGTAAAACTGCTAAACGAGTTGAAAAAGATGCACAAAGAGATTTGTGGTTAAGTGCTGAAGAAGCTTTAGATTATGGTATAATTGATGAGATTTTGGTAAAACAATGATTAAAGGGACTTAGGTTCCTTTTTACATCTCATTTACCTTAACAAAATGTTCAACACCATACTTATCATAATACCCAACACTCCACCTTTCTAATGTTGACCAATCATCATAATAAGAATTATTACTTAATATACCATAATCGTATAATTCATCACTCAACCAATCATAAGCAGTATTTATCTGGTCATCTATAGTTTCACCTTCAACTGCGGTACGATAATCACTATCTAGTGAACCCAAAACCCAAGTCTCACCATTGGCAGCTAATTTTGACAATTCACGTAAAGGTATCGTTTCATGATGACCTTTTTGAGTATAGATTAAAATTTTAATTAGTCTCACTAATATTTCTATACCATCACTATCATTTGCAACTCTATACCAATCATCAGCCCAAGTACCCGACTCCTCCCCATGACCGTTTGTCCACATCAACTTCCAAACATCTTTTGGATTTTTATTACTAACTGGGTCACCTATTTCTAAGAAAGCCGGCGTTTCCGCAATCCAATCCCAATCTCCACACCCTTCTGTTAATGTTTGTGATTCATTTAAACCATTAAATATGGGTGTTAGTTTACCCGTGTCAATATAGTTATCAAAATCTTTTGGTGTTAAAATCATATCTGTATTTAATGGGTGGTCTATTGGTACCCCTGGGTATGGACTATAATTAGATGGGTCTTTTATTTTCCTAAAATTTAGAATATTAGAATATGCAGTATCATCTCTACCTAGATATTCTAATATTCTTATAGTGTCGCCCCATTTATCATAGAATTTTTGACCTGGTTCTAATAATTCGGCAGTAAATTTAGGTGTAGTATCCTCAATCCAATCTAATTCACCCTCTTTTAATATTTTAAGTATTATTTTTCTCATCGCATGTGTAATGGTTTATACTTACCAAAAAATCGTTTCAAGTTACCTTTAGTCCACGCCTCATAATTAGGGCCTATATAATATTTTAATACACCATAAGGACCCTTTTCTACCCTAAGTATTCCAGAGTCTTTAATTGAACCAAAAAATTGTGTATTATACCCCGAATAATAATCAAAATCATATTTTTCTTTATAAAATTCTTTTGGTGTAATACCTGGTGTTTCTTTTACTGCTTTAATAAATTCATGTGTTAATGAACCTTCTTTTGGCGGATATTTAAATTTATATGTAGAAGCACTATTATTAGGGTCCCAATATGCTATATCATCTTTTTTAATAGATTGATTAGTCCATCCTTCAGATTTATCTCCCCATATACGTCTTTTCATAGTACTTATTATTTCATCTACAATATGGTCAATAATTCTGTCAACAATTATTGAATCATTTATACCCCTATTTTTATTTATTCTAATAAAATGTGTCAATGTCGAGTCGGACAATAATATGTCATTAACCTCATCACCATCAATCATAAGTTCATATAGTTGTGGTGCACTATCTGTATGTATATCACTGGCAAAACCTAATAAATATATATTATAATTAGACTCACCGTCCTTAAAATCAAACCAAACGCTACCCCCACTATCATCTTCTTTTTGCCAATCAAACTCACCAAAACCATTCATAAAATTATATAAATTATTACTTTGTAGTTTTGTATAAAATTTATTTACAAATTTTTGTAAATAATTGTTTTTAATAAATAATTTTCTAACAGAAAAATCAACCTTACTATTTTTTTCTTTAATCTTCATATAATAATACGCAAGTATACTATTTTCTAATTCTCCTGGTAAAAGTGGTAATACATGCTCAAAATTAACATCTCTATCCTTAGAATCAAACATTTCTATTGCCCTATTTATTGGTAACGCGGTATACACATCGCCCAGTTCTGGGTCTTTTGTAACACGAAATCTTAAAAATATAGCTATCTTATACATTACATCATCTTGGTCTGATATCTTTGTTTTATCAATTATATAATAAACAATACCTATATCAGTATAACTCTTAAAATGCTCATCATCTGTACTTGTGGTACACCACTTTGTACCAGCTCCATAGTGACACGATGCCTCATGTGTTTTTGGTACAATAACCCTCCACCTATCATCTTCATATATAATATCTTTATCTTTTTTAAGTCTTTTTTGTTTATCTTTTTCATCTAACTTAAATAAAGCGTCATTTATAACCTCCTCTAATCTATTAAAATCTGCATAAGGCCTATCAGACGGTGATTGATACTCCTTAGAATATATGTCCTTATTTTCTATATAATTTCTTTCAGATAATTTATGAAAATCATTAACCAACTCAACCATATATTCTGGTTCGGCCCCATATCCTCCACAACAAATACCACCTAAAACGAATTCTAAATATTTTGGATGTAGAATATTACCCTCAACCCATTCAAGTACATCATCAAAAGTGTTAAAATGTGCTGAGTCTAAAAATGCTGGATTTTCCATAAATTCATCATTTAATATTTCACGATATTTTTTAATAACATCTTTTCTACGAGACTCTAATATTACTTCTTCTAATATGTAACTTAATTTACTCATCTTGATGGGGAGATTTTTGTGGGTCGGGAATGTATCAATTGTTGTTTGGAACTTATACCCACACTGATTAATTTATCTAACCAAAGATTGAAAACATCCAAAGTTTCCAAAATAGTTAAATTATTTTTTTCTGCAAATCCACCAAAAAAATCATAAGCTTCTTTAATAGATAAAGCAACATCCTGTATAAGATTTTTATCATTTAAAAATGGTGTTGGGGTTAAAAAATCATAAATATCTTTAGCTAGTAGTGAGTATTTTTTTGAACCGTCCCTTGGATTAACTAAATCATCTGCCATCTCTTTTAGTTCAATAACATCTTCCATAAGTTGTGCATGTGCCATTCGTGTATCCTTAATCCAATCAAACCACCAACCTATTTCACGGTCACGATATTTTGGATACCACCCAAAAGATTGGGAAACTTCTCTCGACATATAAAAATAATCCTCAAAAGATTTTAAATGGTCTACTTCTTTCGCCCAATCAAAATCATTTTCTTTTAATATTTTCTTAATTAAGTTTTTCACTCTTTTTCAATAACCAACTTACGTTTACCTTTATCAGATGTATCATAGACAACGAAATGTAATTCAGGATACATTTTATTTAATTCATTTTCTATAAATTCCTCAGCAGCTTTAACATTACCTAAATCATCATCAGAAAATCCTACAGACATTTTTTTATAACCACTATTTATAAGTTTATCCATATTATCAAACACCTTTTTAGTAAAATGTTCAATAGCGACCTTTTTAGCGTGTTCTGGGTTTGCTGCCCCACCATGAACATCCAAACCAAACTTTTCACCAAACTCAATAGAAGAAACAGGATAATATTCACCCATTTCATCCAAGTACAAATCAATTGTTTGATTATCATCTAAACCTTTTGCTAGTTTTAAATTTTTTCTAATATTATTAATCATTTCAGATTTTTCATCATCAGTAAAAACCATATCAATAACAATTTTTACACCCTCTTTAAGTGTACTTGGACTATGTCCTCTTGCAGTGTTTATTGCAAATGGGTTTGAATTTATTAAAGCTTCTTTAAATTTATCAAAACTTGGGGCAAATTTCTCATGATGTATAGCGTTCTTAGTATCTTTTATAAAAGTCTCATTATCAGAAAATGATTTAAAAGCTTGACCAGGGTTATTATTTCTTAGTCTATAATTTGGGTCTTCTCTAAACTTAGCAAAATCTCCTGTAGCCATAGACATAGGAACCCACTTGCCATCAACTTTTTTATCTATAAGTACGTTTGTTGGCATATAAAAAATATTATCATCCCAATCAAAAATATATGTCCTTAATCTCATTTCTAATAAAAATGACCTTAATTTACTATACTGTAATTCTGTTATTAAAATTTTATTCACTAAATTTTGTTTTTTATATAAATATTATCTATATTTGTAATATATTAAAATATTTATAATAAAACGTTTATAATGTCACTAAAAAATAATAAAACATATTATTTAAAATCTAAAAATATTAATGATGAGTCATTAGAAAAATATATTAGTAATGAATTTATTAAATTTGCGACCAAAAATTTTGATTCTAATGACCATAAATATATTGTTGTTAATACTGAAAATCATGATGGTAGTGGTTATGGATATATGTTTTTATTTTTTGAAGAGAGTAAATCTAAACAAACAATTAAGTTTTTTAATGATTTAAATGTGTTAGAAACATATAAAGATGTTACTGAAGATATACACACCTCAAATATTTTTGATAATGAAGATTTTAAATCAGTTTATAATAATGATGAGTTTAAACATATTTTTGATACTTTTATATATAAGAATTTATCAACTAACGATATTTTAGATAAAATAATTAAAAGAGGGATTGACTCACTAACCAATGTAGATAAAAAAATTCTTGAAAAAGAAGCATAAAAAAACCCCTTATGGGGTTTTTTATAATTTTATAATTTAATTATACACTTTTAGGTCCTTGCCACCCTTTCATACCAGACGCTAAACCACCAGCGGTAGCTTGAAGTCCAGATGTTCCAGGTACATAAATAACATATTTTTTTCCATAATTTCTATCTCCCTTACTTGTACTTATTTTTAATTGACCTTTATAATTATTTTCTTTAGCTTTTTTCTCTAAATTAGACCTTCCAAAACTAGCTCCAACAGTTTTAGCTTTTTGTTCCATATCATCTAATTGTTTACTAAAATTAACTACAGCTTCGTCTCTAGCTTCACCAGATTCATGACCAGTAGCCCAACCTCTAACATCACCCCAAAGACCTTCTTCTAAATCATTTTCTGTTATATTATTTTCTAACATAAATTTTTGAAGTTTTTTAAATTTAGCTTCAGATACAGAACCTTTTACATGTTTTTTAGCTTCAGGTGCATGTTTCATTTTCATAGATTTCGCAACTGAAGGTTTTTTCATACCTTCTCCAGAATCATCAGATTGCTCAGCTCCCATTGACATTTTATGTTTTTTAGCTTCAGGGCCATATTTACCTCTTTTTCCCCATTTACCATAAGAATCTTCTCTACGAGCTTTATCAGATTGCTTTTTAGTTGATTCTTTACCAGTTCTCATACCTAAAGATTCGTCTTCTTTATCGTCATAGCCTTGTACATGTTTTTTTGCTTCAGGTGCAGCAGATTCCATAACGAAAGATTCTACAACTCTTTCTAATTGTTCTTTTCTGATTTTATATCTTTTAGTCATTTCTTAATTATTTTCTATAGTTTATTAATTTATTGAAGTTTTTTATATCTTCCTTTAATATATCATTTGACGTTGTTTTAACAACAGACTCAGCTAATTCATTAACAGAAACTTCCACAACATCTTCTTTTTCTGAGATGTTTGTTTTATCTTCATCCTTATCAAATTCTTTTTCACCTTTTTCAGATTCAGGTGCTCCATCTTCATCAGACTCACCAGTATCACCAGTACCAATCACCTCTTCGGATTCTTCTTTAACATTAAGTTCTTTTAATGTAGTTTCAATAACCAAATCTAAATCACCTTTTTTTATTATTTTTGACATAGTGTTTCTTTTTTATTATAAATATATTAAAAAAGGGAAAAAAGTTAATTTAATCCCTTTTTATT
>Ga0114925_10000843_pt1 | contig 14382 bp, 12 predicted proteins | sample SumtaG_2_FD_87287 | JGI IMG/M metagenome (GOLD analysis project Ga0114925, IMG submission 87287) | Deep subsurface microbial communities from Indian Ocean to uncover new lineages of life (NeLLi) - Sumatra_00607 metaG | ecosystem: Environmental > Aquatic > Marine > Oceanic > Sediment | place... | reverse complement strand
TAATTTATGGGATTGTTGGAGCTATTTTCATGGGGATTATGATTAGTATAATGATATTCATGAATCTCACTCCGTTTACCTATGAAAGTAAAGAATATCTAGTAGCTACCCTCGCTTTTCTAACAACATATGAAGTATCCTATAAAGCAATTCATGCAGTCAGAAATGGAGAAATCGTTTAAATTAAAAATTTATATCTTTTCTATTTTAACGGGTATCCCATCAAGTAATACCATTCCTGCGAAACTTTCTAAATTTTTCCAGTTATCATCAATTATGAGATTTACATTTATACCTTTCTTTTCTTTTGCGATCTCAGGAAATTTCTTAACCATTCGACCCCAACCGTGAGGTACCCGATTTATTAGATTTGCCGAAAACAAAGAAAATTCCTGCTTTTTTTTCATGATGACAAACTAATAAGCAATTACACATAAAATAAAATATTATGAATTATTTCTTTTCTAGAGTTTATAATTATTAAAAACAATATTATTTACAGGTAAAAGTATGGCTGAGTATCGATTTAAAATACTATTGCTCGGTTCGCCCGCTGTAGGAAAAACATCAATTTTGCATAAATTTGTAAAAAATACATTCGCTCATAATTATGCTACAACCATTGGAATGAATTTCCTCACAAAAGATCTAAAATTCACGAAAAAAGATAAAGCAAAGCTGGTCGTTTGGGATTTTGCAGGGCAAAAAAGATTCAAATCCTTGCAAAAAGATTTTTATAAAGCCGGAAATGGAGCATTACTAATTTTTGATTTGACTAGAGCTGAAACATTCGATGACATTGATGAATGGCGTTCTGGCATAGCTGAAGTATTACAAAATGATATTCCTTTTATTTTAATAGGTAATAAAATGGATTTAATTGAGGAACTAGGTCGTGGAATTGAAGCCGATGATTCACGTGAATATGCCGAAGGTAAAGGAAGTATTTATATCGAAACTTCAGCAAAAACAGGCGAGAATATTGAAAATGCTTTCATTCAATTAACTCGTATTATGGCAGGCGAAGGATTAATAGAGAAAAAGAAAAAACAAAAAAAGAAAAAGAAAAAAAAGAGAAGAAGGAAGAAAAAGTCATAATTATGGCGCTTTTTTTATTTTAAAATGATTTTAGAAAAAACTGTTGAGCTTGTAAAACAGATTTATCGTTATCATAAGATTTTACCCCCCAAAATTAATAAAATTATTATTGGTCATACTTATAGTGGAGTAGAAATTGCTACATATGCTTATGGAATGATTTTAGGTGTAGCCTATACTTTACGAGATATTTTTAAAAATCAAGAAGAGGATTTAGAGGGCATTGTAGAAGACTTTAAAGAAAAAGAACAGTTCAGAGATGTGCTAAAATGGTCATATGAAACATCAAATCTAAAAAGAATTATCGGTATTGCCGCTCTTAATGCCGCCTCTCAACATCTTATGACAATTACTAATCCACATAAAAAGATAAAAACGGACCTATTAGATTATTTAAGAATTGAACGGCATTCTAAAGTTATTTGTATTGGTCTTATAAAGCCTTTGATTCAAAAAATTTCTAGAATAACTTCATCAATTACAATTGTTGAAAATAAAAGAATTCCTAAAATTTCCCCTTTTAATAAGTTTAGTATTAAAACTAACATTACACAATTGAAAGAAAACGAGTTACCAACCGACATCTTAATTTGCACTGGAGCTACTTTAATAAATGATTCCTTAGAAGAAATTTTAACTTATTTTAAAAGAAATGCAAGAAAAATCGTAGTTATTGGTCCCAGTGCAAGCATTATTCCAGATATACTATTTGATTGGGGGGTAGATGTGGTCGGAGGTTTTAAAATAACAGATACAGAGGCAGTTATAAAAGTTATCCAAGAAGGGGGCGGAACAAAGAGGTTTAAACAATTTGGAAAAAAATACAATTTAATAAAGGAAGAACACATCATTTAATTTAAATAAAATTATAAATAAAGTACATAGCATTATGTCAGAACTTGCTTATCAATTTAAAGTTATATTAATCGGGGCTGGTGCTGTCGGTAAAACCTCACTCGTACGGCGCTTTATTGAGGGAACATTTTCTAAGAGTTATAAAATGACAATTGGTGTTGATTTTATGACTAAAGCGGTAACACTCAAAACTGAGGAATTAGTCAAACTTACGATATGGGATATTGGTGGACAGCAACGCTTCAAGGTTTTACGCAGAGGATTTTATAATGGTTCTCATGGAGCGTTAGTCGTGTTTGATCTTTCAAGGGCTGATACATATGTAGAGATGAGAAAATGGTTGAAAGAAATGAAACAATTTGCTGGAGGGGATGTGCCCTTTCTCCTAATCGGAAATAAATTAGATTTAATTGAACAAGTTGGCGAAGTAATAAATAGAAAAGAGGCAATGGAATTTGCTGAAAACGAGGGTAGTATATATATAGAAACCTCAGCTAAAACAGGCAATAATGTTGAATCAGCGTTTGTGGGATTAACTAATAAGATGGTAAAAAATCTTAAGGATAAGATGTGAAAATAAAAACCATTTACATGACTGATTTTGAGTGACCAAGAAGTTCAACCTACATTTTTAGGTAAGAATGAAAATTTTAAGTTTGTTGTACCTAAAGAACTTTTTAAGTTAAGCTTAGCTCCAGAAGATAAATTAGATCGAGCAACCGCAAATAAGTTTAGTAAGTATTTAAGAGGTACATTTAAGGGATTTCAATTAGCAACAAAAACTAAATATGGAAATGAAAATAACATTAAAACTGAAACCACTCTTGAATTCTGGGAGAGATTTGAGATAAAAGCAAGAAAAATGAGTATAGATCTAATAGGTTATACTCCTGTGGATGAACGATTCATATTTTATGAGTTTAAAATATATGGAAAAAACGCAATCGTGCTTGGCATGGAAATGAAATGGGAACAAATTAAAAAGGCACCTAGCGTCTTGTGTGAAGTTGAATGTTTTAGAGTATATAAAGAATTAGGGGATATAACGATCGAATTAACAGAATATTTAAAAAGCCAAGGTTATAAAAGCGAAGCTCATCATCCTTTTGGAGGAAAACTTCTTTTTCCCCCTCATGCTATATCTGCGGGTTTAGGGATTAAGGGAAGAAATGGTCTTGTAATAACACCTGAATTTGGCCCTCGCCAAAGATGGAGTATAATCACTACAGATGCAGAGATTCTTAAAGTTTCAAAAAGAAATTTAGAGGAGATGGAAGAGTTTTGTGAAAATTGCGGGGCATGCATTAAGAATTGTAAAGGTGGAGCGGCTTATGAGGAGCCCATAATAAAAGAACATTTAATTACTCATATAGATCGCTCGAAATGCATCCAAAGCATTATGCAAAATAATTATTGCTCAGTTTGTTTGAAAATTTGCCCTCAAGGTAATAAATCTTGAATTATATTGATTAAGTTTTTATAATAAATAATCCCTTTTTATAATAATCGAATTCTAAAGTGAAGTTAAGGCAATTATTATTATGACAGATATATGGAGTTTTAAAGTGATCTTAATCGGTCCAGCAGCTGTGGGAAAAACATCTTTGCTTAAAAGATTCATAAGCAATAAGTTTTCTGAAAACTTAGCAGCGACTTTAGGTGTTGATTATTTAAATAAAGAATTAAAGTTTAGTCCTAATTCCATAGCAAGGCTCACTATCTGGGATATTGGCGGTCAAGAAAGATTTAAGTTTTTACGTAATACATTTTATAGAGGGGCAAATGGCGCTCTAATAGTTTTTGACTTAACTAGGGCGAAGACTTATAAGGGAATAAAAGATTGGGTTTATGAAATGAGGCAACTTACGGAAGAAAATATTCCATTTGTGTTAATAGGAAATAAATGCGATTTATTCGATGATATCGGCCCTGTAGTAGATAGTGAAGACGCACAGAGATTTGCTGAAAGCGAAGGAAACATTTATATTGAGACTTCTGCTAAAACAGGTGAAAATGTTGAAGACGCTTTTATCAAATTAACACATCGAATGGCGAATAGAGAAGAAATAATAACTCCGAATGTTGAAGAGGCGTTTAAAGCGATTGATTATGAAATAGAAAAGTTAACAGAAGCACCCAAAATATTAATAGATGAAAAAGAAGAAAAGGAAATATTACCAAAAAATGCAATTGAGGCACAAGGTCTACTGATAAAAGCATTTTATGAAAAATTTGGGAATGAAGCGCTGCCGATAATAAAAGAGGTTTGTAAGAAGCAAGGTCGTTCCTTAGGGTTAAAAATTAAGAAAAAACTAAATGATAATAGATTATCAATCGTGGCCAAAGCTTTTACGAAGAGTTATGATCCAAACGATGTTAAAGTAATTTCTATCTCAGATAAGAAGTTTCAGGTTCAAGGAACAAAATGTCCATTTGGTCTAGAAAATACATCTAGAGAATTATGTGAAGCTGTTATGGAAATCGATCATGAATATTTTCGTACAGCTGTTAGTGATAAGATAGAATTAAAGATTATTAATAATGTGGCTGCGGGAGATTCTTATTGTGATACGATTTATGAGTTAAAAGAATAATTACTTGAAAAACGACTAAATTATTCTCTCTCTAGTTTTTTGATTAATTTTTAAAATAAAAGCATATAAAAACTCTAAATTAATATATTACTTTAAAAGAATGACACTATTTTGAAAAAATGACCGAATCTAATAAACCAGAAGTATCTGAAGAAAAGAAAATCGACATCTCGAGTGAAACTATTAAAAAAGTGATTTCGGCAGCAAATTATTGTTATAATTGTAATCGTTGCGTCAATGTGTGTCCAAAATCTATCCTTGGAGTCTTTTCACCTCGAAATTTAATCATGGATTTGACATTCTTGCCGCTAGAAAAGGCGTTAAAAAATAATAACATATGGGAATGTCTTACGTGCGGTGAGTGTTCAGTATATTGTCCGATGACTAAAGAGGAATTAGGTGTTAATTTCCCGAAATTAATCATGGATCTCCGTTCTCTTACTTCGGAAAATGAGTTATTACAGGAAGAAAAACTTTCATGCCGCCATGGTAGAGATTATTCGAGTCTTCCTTATTTAATGGCCCATGATAAGGTAAAAATCGCAAATAAACTTGGTTTTTTAGAAGGAACTGGGTTAAAAATTACAGAAAAAGGTGATTTAGCCTACTTTTTGGGTTGTATTCCTTATATGACTGGAGCTGCGCCATGTGTAATCGGATGTCCTGCAGGTGTAGATGTTCAAGGGTATGTTTCTCTCATTGCAGAGGGTAAATTTCAAGAAGCTATTGATTTAATTAGAGAAATGAATCCTTTACCATTTTTATGCGGGAGAATTTGTACAGCACAATGTGCTCTTAACTGTAATCGCCAATATATAGATGATCCAGTTGCAATTCGTGAATTAAAGAGATATATATCTGATTGGGAAGCAAGAAATCCTAACCAGAGTAAAATAAAACCTGTTGAACAAACTAAAGAGAAGATAGCAATAATCGGAGCGGGCCCAGCAGGATTATCAGCGGCATATTATCTTGCAAGAATGGGTTACAAACCTACAATTTTCGAAAAAGGAGAAAAAACGGGTGGAATGGTGAGATATGGTGTCCCACAATATAGATTGTCAGATGATGCGCTTGATCATGATGTTGAGTTCATTAAAAGCATGGGTGTTGAGATTTTAATGAATAAAACATTTGGTCCAGATCTAACCCTTAAAGATCTCAAAAAAGACGACTTTAAAGCAGTATTTATTGCCACAGGGCTATACGTACCAAGAACTTTAAACCTTGAAGGAGAAGATTTGTTAAATGTGCATGTAGCTCTTGATTTTCTAATGGAACGAAAGTATAACTATGTGAAAAACAAGAAAGAATTTAAAGGAAAGATATTTGGAATTCTTGGAGGCGGAGCGGTTGCAGTAGATGCGGGTGAAACAGCTCTGAGGTTGGGTGCGAAAAAAATTCATCTCGTTGATATAGCAACTGAAGACATGTTAAAACTGGTACTTAAGGATATTCATAGTAAGGAAATGGAATTAATGGAATACCATTTTAAGACTTCTACTGCAAATATAACACAAGAACCAAGAGGTAAATTAGCTTTAAACTGTTATAAAATTGAATGGGGTGACCCTGATCCTCAAACGGGTAGAAGACCTATAAATAAAGTTGAAGATTCAGAGTATAAAATTCCCATTGATGTAGTTGTTATTGCTATTGGTCAAGGCCTTGATTTGGATCCAATTAACGCTGCTACAAGAAATAAATTAAAGACTGAAAGGGGCAAAATCATAGTGGATGATATTACATTTGAAACAAGTATTCCAGGTGTTTTTTCTGGTGGAGACATAATTCCAAATCTAAATATGGTGGCTGTAACTGCTATAGGGCATGGAAGAGAAGCAGCAGTTTCAATTGATCGGTATCTTCGGGGTATTGATCTTAAGGAAGGTAGAACTAAAATAGAGGATTTAAAACGGTCTCCGATACCAAAAAAGCAGATTGAGATTAAGGCTTGCGAGGAAGTAAGCATTTTATCTGCAGAAGAGAGACTTTCATGTTTTGATGAAATTGAATTAGAATATTCTGAAGCTCAAGCAATTTCAGAAGCAAATAGATGCTTGAATTGCAATTGCTGTTGTAGTCCTGATCAAATCCTTGAGGATTATAATGCGTCTACTGATTCCAATGGAATCATGGTATGTAATTATGGTGCCCAACAAAATTTACAATCGTCAAATGCCTATGATTATTTAGAAATTCCTAAAACGGTAATAGGAATATTAAATCAAAATGATATCGTGCCTGTGGTTTTGCCAAATGAGAAATGTTGTGGGCATGATCTCCTATGGCAAGGGGACTTAGAAAGCTTTAAGAAATTAGCAAAACATAACATTCAAATTTTTAAAGATGCAGGTGTAAAAACTATAATTTTTAACTGTGCTGAAGGATATTATACTTGGAAACATGAATATAAGAAGTTGTTTAAAGGGAGCGATGATTTTGATTTTGAAATTTATCATATTACTGAATATATTATAAAAGAAAAGTTATTAGAAGACATCACTTTTCCAAACTTAGGCAAAGTTAAAGTGACTTATCAGGATCCTTGTAGACTAGGTAGATTAAGCGGTGTTTTTGATGCCCCTCGTGAAGTTTTAAAACAACTCCCTTTTATCGAATTGATTGAAATGGAAAATAATAAACTAGATGCTCAATGCTGTGGTGTTTCTGCGTATATTACATGTAATGAAGATTCTAAAATCATACAAGAAAAGAGAATTAAAGAAGCTATAGATACTGGTGCGGAGTATTTAATTACAACTTGTCCAAAATGTCAAGCTCATTTTAATTGCTATTTAAATGAACATAAAGAATTAAAAAGTAATTTGAGAGTAATTGATTTAATGTCATTAATTGGACGTTTACTCTTTTTGGTCTAAAAATTGTTTTAACTAAATTGTTAAAACAACTTATTATTCAAAGTTTTTTTTTGATAATTATTATAAACCCTTACATTTAAGTATATACAAGTGAATAAGAATAATTAAATACAATTTTCAAAAAATTGTTTTTTAATGGGAAGGTTCAATCCAAATGAAGAAAACTAAATTTATCTTATCATTATACTCTTTTATTTTTATTTTTGTTTTGCTAAATCTCACATTCTATAATGTAAATCAGGTTGCTGCAGCCTCAGATATTAATAGCGATGATGCTGATGATGTTACCCGTTATAATTATAATACGGGTGATTCTGACGAGGGAGATTATTATGATGGATTAGATATTAAAGAAGCAGGATATTCTGGTCAGGTTATTACAATTGAATTTTATTCAAATTTTCATAATACTGAGAATACATCGGCTTATTTATGATATTCAGGGATAGCGACTTAATGTTAGATTATGCTTTCTTCTGGAAAAATATAAGTTTTTTTGCAAATTTTGTATACCTCTATTCTTATATAGATGGAGGATATTGGAATGATACTTTGGGTTGGACGAGTGATTTGTTTAAAGCTAAAAAGGTAGGTACTTCTTCTGGGAATAAAATAAATGGTACATTTCCCTCCACTGCACAAGGAGGTTGGGACCTCCCTTCAGGGCTGGAATATTATGCATGGGTTGGATACATACCATCAATTATGAGCGAATATGGATATTTTGATTTTTGCCCAGATTATTATAACCCATACTCAAGTGGTTCTAGCGATAAAAAGGATGATGATAGTCCGCCTCCTTTTGATCCAGTAACTACTGCGATAATTATAGGAGCTGTTGGCGGCACAACAGGAGTTGTAGCTATAGGACTTATCGCCATAAAGAATCCTGATTTTTTTAGGAACAAATTTAAAAATAAAAATAAAAAGAAGAAAAAGAAAAAGAAAAAAGCTGAACAGCGATCTGAAAGAGATGATGATTTTGAAGATAAGGTTAAAGAAAAATTGAAAAAAGAAACAAAAGATAAATTTAAAGATAAAATTAAAGAGCAAAAAGAGAAGTTGAAAAATGAAAAAGATAAATTTAAAGAATTAAAAGATAATAAATATATCATCGTGAGGGTGCTCGGTGATAAAACAACCATTTTTTGTGAACCCGAACAAACTGCAAAGTATTTTATAATAATAGAAAATATTAGTGAATTGCCTATTTTTAACGTTTCAATTACGCTTCAAGCTCCAGAAAAAGTTAAATGCATGCCTAAGTTTAATAATATTGGTGCACTCCCCCCTAAAAGGCCAAAAACAGTACAATTAAAAGTTACAGGCATGGAAGAGGGAGAATTTAACTTAAGCGCTTCAGTTCTTGTTGGCAAATTTCCATATCAAGTATTACCACTTTATCTTAAAGTAAGATCTGAGAAAGCACGTAAAGAAATTTGTAAGAAATGTGGGACTATTAATGAACTCAGCTCAGAATTCTGCAATAAATGTGGAGCATATCTTACTAAAGATGTCATAGAATCGATTGAACAAGGAATTCGTTGCCAAATATGTGGGATAATGAATGAATTCAGTTCAAAATTATGTAGAAAATGTGGTAAGGAACTGGTAAAGAAAATCGTCAGGGAAGTTAGTGAAATGATTGATGAAAAAGTAGAAATTAGATTAAAACAAGAAGATATGGAAGTAATTGAAGGCGAATCAACTCAGCCCTCTTTATTCGAGAAAATATATGATTCTACACAAGAAATCGGAACAAAAAGTATTAATTTCTTGGATTTAATTTATCCTATTACTGTTTATAGAGGTGAAAAATTCAAAATTGGGTGCTTATTAGCACAAAGAACTAATAATCCTTTAAATGTTGAGGTTAATATTTTATACTCTGATAATGATACCAAGGAGGAGCTGATTTTCGATCAAGGGTTATTAGTAGAATTACTCCCAAAAGAGCCAAGCTTAATCGATTTTGAAGTCCAAGTAAATAAGACCTATAAGTACGCATTTATTTTATCAATTATTAACAAAGACGACTCTGATATTAATCGGATAAGTATAAAATCTAATGAATTCACCATAAATATCCTTCCATTAGAAGAAGATGTAGATCAAATTGATGTTTTTAATAGCAATTCAGGAAAATTCTTAACAGAATTATATAATGAAAGTAAAATAACTGAAATGAACATTTTAAAAGAAATTAATGCTACACTTCAACAGTTAAACCTTTCAGATATCATTCAGATTAAAAGAATTCTTCCACAATCTCAAATTATTAATGAATTTTTAAAAATTGGCGAAAAAATCAAAAATACATCATCTTCCCTCTTAGATAACTTAGAATCGCTTGAAGAAATATATGATTTTTCTATGCCTGAAATTCTATTGGATTCAATTACTGATATTGTTAAGGAATTTTTTATATTTACATCCTCGGGTATTTCAGTAAAAAATGCTCAAATGCTAAAGGAACATAAGACAATATCTAAAGCTTTTGAACTTAATTGGAAATTGATGGTTTTGCGTTTAAGAAGGATTAAAAATATCATTAACTTACTAAAAGTCGCAAAAGATAAAGGGTACCAAATAGATAAATATCTTTTCTATTTAAAAACCTAAATAAACGAAAAAAATATACTGTTCAAGGAAATAAAGGAAAACTTGCTGATAGTTATTTAGAAAATTATTTTTAAATCTCTTCATTTTATTAAATATATATCGATATTGATAAGAAATAACCTATTAAATATCGAAACTCTATAATAAATTGAACATACATTAATATAAAATAAACAAAAAAAATAAAGATAGATGAAAAAACATGACTGTTTCTAAAGATATACCAGTACCGGAGAAAGTTGAAGGATATACGCAAGTGAAATTGGATGTCGACTTAACAAATGGCACGATCAAGAAATCAAAAATATCTAGTGAATTTTGTAGAGACTGGATTGGAGGATATGGCTTTGGGGCTAAAGTTCTCTGGGACGAGTTGAAACCGGGGGTTGATCCTTTAAGCCCAGACAACGTCTTTGTATATGCTCATGGACCTTTTCCTACTACAATTTTGCCAACAAGCTCAAAATATGGGGTTTTTGCAAAATCACCATTAACGGGTATGTTTGGTATGGCTATTTCCTCTGGGAGCGTTGGTGCTCAAGCCCGTCGGGCAGGAATTAATTTGATAGTGATTAAGGGAAAAGCACCAGAACTTTCTTACTTAGTTGTTGATGACGATGATTATTATATCGTTCCATGTGAAAAAACTTTAAAGGGAAAGGGTTGTTTTGATACGGAAGAAATACTCAGAGATGAATTTCAAGACCAAAGATTAGCAGTAATGGCTATAGGCCCAGCAGGAGAGCGAATGAGCCATCTGGCATGTATTACTAACGACCGAAATAGACAAGCAGGTAGGACAGGTATGGGCGCTGTAATGGGATCTAAAAATCTAAAAGCAATTTGTTTCAGGGGTACAAAAGGAACTAAGGTTGCTAAACCAGTAGAATTTTATAAAATTGCTAAAAAATTGATTAAAGTAGCAAATGGTCCAGCGACTGCTAAATACAGAGATTTGGGAACCCCAGCGGGAATAACTAGCTATAATAAACTTGGTATGTTCCCAATTAATAACCATCGTGAGGGTACTTGGGAAGAGATTGATAACGGTACTTTTACTGGTGATACCCTTAATGAAGATTGGATCGTCAAAAAAGTAGCTTGTTCTCAATGTTCGATTGCATGCGATCACATTGCGAAAGTCCCAAAGAAACATCCAGACTGGCCTAATTTATTTGCATCTGTTGATGTAGAAATGTGCTACTCTTTTGGAAGTGCTTGCGGTAATTCTGATTGGCCAACCGTGTTTAAATGTATCTCTTTATGCGATGATTTAGGAATTGATGCGATATCTGGCGGAGTCACAGCTGCTATGGCTTGTGATTTATTTGAAGATGGAGTAATTACGAAGGACGATTTAGGTTATGAATTGCCTTTTGGATCTACTGTCAATTTAGCTAGATTTACAGAAGAAATGATTTCTGGTAAAGGTTTTGCCGGTGAAATCTTCGGTGATGGTACTAAAATGGCAGGAATTCGATTAGAGGAGAAAGGAAAAAAAAATGCAAGCTCTTATGGCATGCACATTAAAGGATTAGAATTGCCTGCCTTTGATCTTCATGGAATGAGTTCTTTTGCTGTAGGTGCTAGCGTTTCTATCCGTGGTGGATGCCACTTAAGAAATGGTGCATACGGATTAGATGCCAAAGGTACTTTTGACAGATTAGGTTATGATAAAGCTGTAGAAAGAGGAAAGAAGATAAAAGCAACAGAGGATATTTATGCGATAGTAGATTCGTATATAATTTGTAAATTCACCCGAGGTATTTATGAGAACGATGCTGAGATGGCAAAAGTTTATGAACTTGTAACGGGTATTCCTGCAACCGATGAGTCTATAAACGTTAGAGGTGACGCTATCCTAAACCTTTCAAAGTGTTTTAACATCCGAGAAGGCTGGACGAGAGCAGATGATCATCCTCCTGAACGATTCTTTAAATTGGCTCATACAAGAGGCCCAAATAAAGGAGTTACTTTAAAAGAAGATGGTTATCAGAAATTATTGAGCGGATATTATGAAGCGAGAGGTTGGGATACTAAAACCGGCATTCCAACTGATGCGACTCTAAAGAAACTTGGACTAGATTTCGTAATTGGAAACTTAAAACCGGCAGGAGGGAAGAAATAAATGGCAGCTAAGAAAGGAAAACTACACCAATTTATCATAGTCAACGCAGATCTTTGTACAGGTTGCGAAACTTGTGAATCCGTTTGCTCTTTTGTACATGATGGAGAATTTAATCCAATGAATACTCGAATCCACAGAGTTCGAATTGAACCTATTTTAAACATCGCATTAGCATGCCAGAAATGTGATGATGCGCCATGCATCCGCGCATGTCCCGAAAAAGCTTTGGATAAGGCTGAGGATGGTTCAATCGAAGTAGATGATGATAAATGTAATGGATGCGGTTTTTGTATTAGAGCATGTGATTTTGGGGTGATGTCTTTACATTTAAGTACTATGAAGGCTATTTGTTGCGACCTCTGCGAAGACATGAAAGAAGAGTTTATTGACCCCGATGTTGGCAAGAAAGAACCTCAGTGCATCGCCGTTTGTCCCAAGGAGGCTATAAAACTTCGGAATGTTGCCCAAATCGGCGAGGAAACCCGAATTGAAGCAGCTAAAAGATTATTTGCCGAACAACTTGAAGAAACATAATAATTATTTTTTTTTATATATTTTTTCTCATTTTAGTCTTATTTAGCTTAATCCGTTTTTAAAATTTGTCCTTTATTTCTATTTAATAGTAAAACAATTATCGAAATAGATCATTTTTTCTGGAAAAATGTCGAATTTTCGACATGAGAGGAAAACTTTCTTTCTTCAACAATTCACCTTAAATTTTAAGAACTATTTTAGAAACTATAGATATTTATTTAAGAACTTTAATTAAAAATTCTTAAAGCCCTAGGAGGTTAACATAAAAAAGGTGAAAAATATGTCTGGAAAGCAGACCAATGATAACGAAGAGCAATTAAAAATAGGTGTGTTCGTTTGTCACTGAGGAATTAACATAGCAGGTATTTTAGATATCCCAAAAATCGTCGAAGAGATAGATAAAATAGACAATGTTTGGGCTTATCCATACATCTCCTTATGTACTGAAGGGGGTTCTGCAGAGATTAAGGAAAAGAACGAGGAGGTTCAAGGCGGGTTTGATAGGATTATTATAACAGCGTGTACTCCTAAGACCCACCAACCTGTTTTTCACGCTATTCTAAAAGAGATGGGATTACCTCCACGATACTTAGAGTTCGTAAATATACGCGAGCATTGTTCATTCGTACACCAAGCCCCAGAAGTGCGTGAAAAGGCTACAAAGAAAGCAATTGAATTGATTAGAGCAGGTATTGCGAGATCAAAATTATTGGAAGATGTACCTACTAAGACAGTACCAGTAACACCCGTCGCACTTGTAGTCGGAGGCGGGATTGCTGGATTATCTGCTGCCGTTGACTTAGGCGAGGCGGGATATAAGGTTTATTTGGTTGAAAAAAACACTACAATCGGAGGAAGAATGAGCCAATTAGACAGAACATTCCCAACGGACGATTGTTCTATATGAATTCTCGGTCCTAAAATGCTTGAAGCGAATCGACATCCTAACATCGAAATTTTATCGTACAGCGAGGTCGTTAATGTGGACGGATATATCGGGAATTTCAAGGTAAATGTTAAGAGAAAAGCCCGGTTTATTGATGAAACTAAATGTACAGGATGCGGAACTTGTACAACTGTGTGTCCGATATATGTACCCAACTATTTTGATGAAAATCTTTCGGCTCGGAAAGTTATTGACATCGCATTTGCCCAAGCTGTACCAGCTGTTCAAAGTATCGTGAGAGAATCTTGTGTAGAATGCTTTGCATGCGTAGATGCCTGTGAACAGCAAGCAATCGATTTTAGTCAACAAGATAAAATCATTGAAATCGATGTTGGCACTATAATAGTCGCTACAGGATGGGACCTCTATAAAGGAGATGATTACGGTTATGGAACGTATGAGAATGTCATTAACCAAATCGAGTTAGAGAGAATCCTTGCGCCTAATGGTCCAACATATGGTCATTTAAAAAGACCTTCAGACCGAAAGCGCCCGAATAAAATATTATTTATCAACTGTGTAGGATCAAGAGATGTTAGTAAAAACGCTCATTGTAGTGTTATTTGCTGCAACTTGTCTCTTAAAAACTCGAAGCTCATTAAATCAGAGTACCCAGATTCACAGATCTTATGTGTTTACATCGATATGAGATGTGCAGGAAAAGACTATGAGGAATATTACAGAAGGTCTCGAGATTCTGGAGTAATTTTCGTCAAAGGGCTT
>Ga0114925_10000842_pt1 | contig 14384 bp, 39 predicted proteins | sample SumtaG_2_FD_87287 | JGI IMG/M metagenome (GOLD analysis project Ga0114925, IMG submission 87287) | Deep subsurface microbial communities from Indian Ocean to uncover new lineages of life (NeLLi) - Sumatra_00607 metaG | ecosystem: Environmental > Aquatic > Marine > Oceanic > Sediment | place... | reverse complement strand
TAAGATGTATCCCTCTTGAAAAAGGAGAAGTGTTATTAGAGAATTCGATTTTTAATGCAATATATTAAATTAAAAGGTTAATAAAAGATGGGAAAATTAAAAAATTGGAATTTTATAAGAAAACATAAAAGATGGGAAAAAAAATCTTTCGAAAAGAAAATGAAAGAATGGTTAACTTGGCATAAACCCTTTACTAAAGATAACAAAAATTATTATGAAAATAATAGAGATCGTAGTCATTACTGTCCAAATTGTGGTTCTGATAATGTAAATAATAATGGTGAAGGATTTTTCAGATGTAAAGAATGTGGAAAAAGATTTATAATATTAGAATCGATTGATCAAAATAAAGAAAGAGATAGATGAGAGAAAAATGAGTTTTGAAGATTTGTTTGTTAAAACAGCAAAGTATCATTTGGAACATTTTAAAGTTATGATTAGAGGAGAATTCGAGGTTAAATCAGAACATATTGAATTTATACATGAATTCGAAGTTGAATCGGATCACATTAATAGTGCTATAGAAAATCTTAGAAAAAAGATTAATATTGCTGTTTTAGAGAAAAGCAAAGATATTTTAGACAATTTGCGGAGAGGATTAAAATAATGCCAATGAATATAGAAGAAGCACATGCTTGGGAAGATGATTTAATGAAAAGTTTCAAAAAGAAATTCCCTAATGAAAAGATTCCATATTTTGGTTCAACATGGAGTGCAATAGATTGGTTAGAAAAAAGAGTTTATAAAAATAATAAAAAAAGGAGTGATAAAAAATGATAGAAGAAATAATAGATCTCTTTGAGGAATATGGTTTACTTGATGATTATGAAGAGATAAGAGAAACAGAAACATGTATAGAGTTTGAGAAGCGATTTAAAGAGATGCTGGAACGATTTAAAAAAGTATTGAAAGTATATGTTTTGATAGGATATATTCCAAATTCTGTTGATAATGATGTGAAGGTTCTTGGTGTTTTTGGTTCTGAGATAGGAGCAGAGGTTGGATGGAAAGAATATCACGATGAAGAAGGGTATTTAGAGGAATATGAAATTAAGGAGTATGATGTTCAGGAATGAAGAAAGAGTTTATAAAAATAAAAAAGAGTGATAAAATAAAATGATAGAAATTAAAGATAAAGAAGGAAAAGTTCTTTTTAAAACAGAAAAAAATCCAAAAGATTTAATTTTTGTTTTTGAAGGAAAATTACAAGAAATTACTGATTTTAAGATATCTGAGGTTTGTAATTTTGATCATAAAATTGAACAATCTCTATTTAAAATTTTATATAAATGGCATTGGTAATAAGATACTTCTTTTGGAGGAGTTTAAAAAATTAAGATACAAACTAAATGGTTTATTGTTAAGATTTTCTTGATAGTAAATACACATTTAGCCAAAGAGCATAATTAAAAAAATGAGATGATGAGACAGTATGAAAATTTACTTTATTGATGGTAAGAAAGTTGATCTCGATTCTTCGGAATGGAATATGATTTATTCTGACGGAAGATGGAAATCAAGAGGAGTTAGATTGTTCTGGAGGAAGAAGGATGATAGTTTTATTATTGAGCATTGGAGTGCTTGGCAGGGAGAACATAATAGAGCAGATGTTATTATAAGAGTGGAAGCAATTGATTATTTAGTTAATGAAGAACACCATCCTGAAAGAGTACATGATGCACTTGAAGCAATAAAAGCAGATGTAAGTGTTTTTTAAGAATAAATAAATAAATATTTTTTTTTATTTTTTATAAAATTATAAAACTTTATAAGTGTAAAGAGTCTTATGCATTGTAACGAGAACGTAAGTATGAAAAAGACGATCAGTCTATATAAAGAACATAAGAGTAGAGAGGAAAATAATAAATTGATTGAAACTATACTTTTGGTTAATCTTAGAATACTTAAATTTATAAGTGTGATCGACCTTTACCATAAAACATAGAGTAGTAAAAATAAAAAAAAGGAGTGATAAAATAAAATGATAGAAATTAAAGATAAAGAAGGAAAAGTTTTTTTAAAAACAGATAAAAATTTAAAAGATTTAATTTTTGTTTTTGAAGGAAAATTACAAGAAATTACAGAATTTAAATTAACAGAGAAAGGGAATTTTGATCATAAAATTAAACAATCTTTATTTGAAATTTTATATGAATGGTATTGGAATCAAGAAGGTTCTTTTGGTGGTGTTTAAAAATGAAAAATATTTTAATAATTGCCGAAAAGCCAAGCCAGGGAATAAATATATCTGAGGCATTTAGTCTTACAGAAAAGATCGAAGGAGTTAAGATAAATGATGAAATAACTAATATAAATATTCATTCTGGGGAATTCCAAGGAGATAATCTAATTTTAATTTCAGCAAAAGGACATATACTTGAACTTAGGGGAAGAAGTCCAAAGATCTTGTATTTTGGTTTTGAATGGAAAGAACCAACAATAAGGGATAGAGATAAACGAGGAAGATTTATGTTATTGCGGAAATATATAAAAACAGCAGATGAAATCATAGTTGCCACTGATGCTGATGATGAAGGAGAGTTAATTGGATATACCCTGGTAAAATATTTTGGTAAATTAGATATAACTTCAAGAATGTTGTTTATGTCTTTAACAGAACGAGAAATTATAAGATCTTTTAATAATAGAGCAGGATTAAGGATTAATATAGCACTTGCTGCCGAGTTAAGATCGTGGGCAGATAAGGTTTTTGGTTATGTTTTCAGTAAATTTTTAACAAAATCTTATATGAGTGTTGTTGCTAATTCAAAATATATTCAACTTCCTGTTGGAAGAGTAATGTCTCCAATTTTGAGTTTGGTGGTTGACAGGATCAATACAATAGAAAGGGTAAAAAGTGAGCTTAAAGATAAGAAACCAGAAATTAAGATTAATTTTAAGATATTCCCAAAAATGCCTTCCGTTTCTATGTTTGATGAGAAAATAGTTTTAGAAGAGGATCATATTGATATTTCAATGGAGAAAGCTATGGAATTAAAGGAATTTTATGAAGGAATTTATGGAGAAATTATCGAAGTGTATAAGGAAGATGGTGAGAAAGATCCGAAGAATTCTGGATTAACGATTGATGATATTCGGGAGTGGGCATATAAGAACGGAATCGATTATCCTGAGACTGATTCAGTATTACAAATGCTTTATCTTAATCAATTGATTACATACCCACGTAGTGAATCGACAATATTACCTGATCCTGAAAGTGATGATATAGAAGATGGATATTACGAAGAAATAATTTATAATTGTTTGGTTCAATTAGGTTTATATGATTATGAAGAATATCTTATAGAAAGGGATGTTCCAAGAATGGGAGATCTTTCTGATGGTGCTCATTATGCAATACATCCAACAAATATTAGATTAGAAACTGAACTTCCATATATTCATAATTTTATTTATGAATATATTATGAGAAGATTTGTTAAGGGATTTGGTTTTTCAAAAACTTGGACTAATTATATATGTGAAGTACAATTTAAAAATGAAAAATCATTGAATGGTATATTATCAGATACTATGAAATCAACGTTTTGGCAAGAAATTGAAGATTTTGGTTATAAATGTATTGATAATCCATCTAAACTTAATTATGAAAGTTTAGAAGAAGAAGATATACCTATGGTTGAAGTTGGTGATATCGTTTCATGCCTAACAAAAATAGAAGAAAGAGTTGAGGTTGTCGTTCCACCTGATAGATATTCTAAGGAAGAATTATATAAATTTCTAAAGGATAATCATTTAGGAACTGATGCAACAAGATCAATCATTTTACAGAAGTTATGGAATGGTAATTTGCTTAGAGCAGATCCACCGTTTCCCACAGTGCTTGGCAAAAGGATTATTGAAGCAATTAAGTTGATAAATTTAAAGCTAACCAAAACTCAGTTAACAAGAGAATTTGAGCATATTATGAAACAGGTTAAAGATGGTATGCAAGATATTAGAATAATTAAAGGACAATTAATACATGAAATAACAGAGATTGTAAATGATAAGATCGGGGATATGGAGGAAATTGGTAATAATATTGCCTTTTTTGGTAATTGTCAAAGATGTGATGGAAGAATGAAGCTTATCTCATATATTAAACAAAGGCAAACTGGATTCTTTTTAGCCTGTGAGAAGGATGATTGTAATTATACAATGCCAATTTAGAGATGATATAAATGGAAAGCCAAAATATTGAATGTTATTATAAAGAAAATTGTATTTTATATAATACAGATAAAAGTACAGAATATTGTATTACTAATGAACATAAAAAATGTCATATATTTTTATATAAAGAAATATTAAAGAGTGAAGGATAAAAATGGCTTGTAAAATAATCCCTATAAAAAAAGGAGTGATAAAAAGTAATGAATGTATGTTATAGTTGTGGAAAGAAACTAAAAATCTCTGGTTCTATGGATATCGATGATTGGGATAATTATGGTATATGGTGTGCAAAATATGATACTGGCAAACAAAAATGGTTGTGTTTTTGTGAGGAATGTTATAAAATAGAATCAGAAAAAGATACTGATTTAGAATTAATTAAATTTATAAAAGGAAAGACAGATAAACTGTGTTGGAATGAATTAGATATTGTAATTGAAATTTTAGAAAAAAGATTTGAAAAAGAGAACAAATAAAATAGGTGAAAAAATGAATAATATAATCGGATTAGTAGGTATATTATTAATTCTTATTACAATTGCAGTTTGTGAAGTTCATTATCATGTATATTTGGATTATGAAAAAACTTCAGAGATTTCTATTATAGGATTAGTAATCTCTGCATGTATACTTATGATATCAATATTAATATAATAAAAATAAAAAAGATGATAATAATGGAATCTTGTATTAAATGTAGGAAATCATTGGAAATATCAGTTAAGGATAAAGTATTTGAAGAAATAAGAGAATTTATTAAAGATCCAAATAATTTTTATGTAATAATTAATCCAATAACAGGTTTTTATAAATTTGAAAAAATAAAAAAGGTTGATAAAAAATGAAACATGCCATTTGTGCCATTTGTAAAAAAGAAATAAAAGAATCTGATGATTTAGTAAAATCTAAACTTCCAACTATTAAAAAAAGACTTTATTACCATGCTATTTGTTATTTTGGAAGTATTGCTTGTGTTTTCGATCCTAACGTTAAATTTGATTACAGATTAGATTTTTTTAAAAAAACTTATGAAAGTAATAATATAGGTAAAAAACATGATAAACAGGATTTTGAAGAAAAACCAAATTGTGTGATATGTGAAAAACCATTTGAATTAAGTAAGTCGCATTTTTGGGATGTGTTTTATCTATGTGGAAAATGTGAGAATAAATTAGAAGATTCTACTAAGTGTCCTAATTGTAAAATGAGTTTTTCACAGTTAATGGAATCAAAATTTAAAGATACATCAGCATTTAAGAGGCATATAGTAGAATGTAATAAACTCTTTATTAGAAAGTAGTAAAAAAGGGAATTAGAAAAAATATAAATGAGGTATTAAAAATGGAAAAAAGAACTAATTATAAAATAATTGCAGAAGAATTTGAAGAATTTGAAGATGGAAGTGTATTACATTCAAAATTATCTTGTAGACCATTAACACCAACAGAATTAGAAGAAAGAAGAACAGAAGAAGGAGAAAGGCAACAAAGAATTGAAACATATAGATTACGGAATGAACAAATTAGAGATAAAATGCCTAAAACAAAAGAAGAAAAGTTAGAATACTTAAGAAAAAGAAGTGAGGAATATGGTCATAAATATCCAATATTAAATCCTGATTTTCCACATGCCTGTGAAAATTGTTATGATTATAGAGTCTATTATGATTTTGGGTATATAGATTTTGGTAAAAAACGATATTCAAGTGAAATAGATTTTGAAGGAGAAATAAGAATAGTTGGTAATATAAAACATGTATGTAATTTTAATGGTCCAACAGAAATAGGGATTAGAACCAAAAGATGCAAGTTTCATACACTTAAGAAACTTAAGGAATTTACAGATTTTCTTATTTTTAATATTTTGGATTGGAGTGGATATTATAAATGAGAATCTCAAAAGAAGAAGCAAAAATAATATATCGTTGGTCAGAATTGGTTGAAGGTGAGTGGGGCACATTTGATTCATATTTAGAAGATGAGTTGGTTAAAAAATTAGCAAAATATATAAAAAAACGATTAAAAATAAGTTTTTATTGTATTGAATGTGGAAAGGAGTATTTGGATAGTATAGAGGGTATAGTAAATAAAATATGTTTAGGTTTAAAAGAATTTAAGTCTCATTGCTCAAGATGTAATGATTATACTTTATTCAAAATTAAAACAAAAAAGGTTGATAAAAAATGTGTGAAAAGAAATTAGAAGATTCTTTTAGGTGTCCTCACTGTAAAAAGAACTTTTCTCATTTAAATTCATTAGAATTTAAAGTACATATGAAGAGATGTAGACTTTCAAAAATTCTATTTGGGTTTGAACCAACAAGAAATAAGACTTTTTTAGATCCTGTTAGTTTAGCAGATTATAATGGTGTTATTGATAGTTGTACTAACTTAAAATCTATATTAGATTTATCAAAACTTGGTTATAAAATAAAAGTACAGAAAATAGGTAATAAAAATGGCTCTTGAAACAGAATTGGAAAAAGAGAAATTAGAAAGAATTGTTGACATACTTTGTCACAATATGATGGAAAGATGGTTAAAAGACGAAAGATTATCATACTTTAATGAAGAACAGTCGAATGAAATGATTAAAAAATTTAGGAATCTTATAAGAAGATTCAAGAGAGAATCAATGAAAAAACTTATGAAGAAGAGATAAAAATGAGTGAAAAAGATCAAGTAGAAATAGACGAATCGAATATAAAAAATTTTTATGAACAAGATTTAAAAGCTATGGAACTTGCTGCGAAAGGGTTAGAAGAGGAAGAATCGAATTTAACAACTATTAAAATTAATAGTAAACAAGATATTAAAAAAACGTGGTCTCCTAAAAGAAGGAGAGAACAAGCAGAGAGAATGAGATTGTTAAATAAAAAAAAAGTTAAGTTATAATCATTTTGAAAAGTTAAGATTTAAATAGTTTAAGAGTATATATTTAAACAAATAGAAAATAAAATAAGGCAATCTTTTAAACCCAATAAAAATAAAAGAAAAAAATAAATAAAAAGGTAATAAAAATGGCAGATCGTATAACTCTTAAGAATTTAGAAAGAAGAATTAATCATATTAATAAGAATTTAGCTATAAATGGTGTTAAAAGGAAAATAGCTTTAGGACGGAGATATGGAAGAAAATATATTGATGTTTATACTGCAAAAGGACATCAAACAGGTGATGCATTATCTTCTGGAACAACAGGAGAAGTTTATGAATATCTTGGAGGTATGCAAAAATCACTTAATATGATTTCTGATGCAAAATATCAAAAGATGTATAAAAAGAAACAACGTGCTGTAAAAAGGGATTATAGAAAAGCTAAAAAAAAGAAATAGATGGTTATTATAAGAACAGTTAGAAAAAATTCAAAAAAACAATTGGATCAAATTTTCCAGAATGGCTCTTTTACAGTACATACGTTAGATAATAAGTTTGTTGCCGAAAAGGTTAAAGGAAGTGTTGCTGAAAAAGAATATAAAAGATTTAAATTCAGTAAAGTAACTATAAATGCTGATGAAAGAACAGGTTATGTGAATTTTCATTCAAATTATTGGTACAAATTTAAATTACCTAAAAAATTAAAAAGATGAATAAAATAGTGAAAAAGAAGAAAAGTGTTAGATCTGAATTACCTTATAGAACTTTTGGAAAACATCGATATACAATTATTTCGCAGAAAGATACTAAACAAGAAGCAGATAAAAAAAAGAAGCAAGTTAAAGATAGATATTATGTAAGGGTTTTATCTGCACCTAAGTATCTGCAAGGAAATTGGATTGTTTATAGAAGTGTAGAATCCAAGATAATTAAGCTCAATAAAAAAGAATTTAGAAGATTATCAATTAATATGAGTAAAAAACAAGCTGAAGAACGTGCTAAATTTTGGATAAAGCATGGATATGATTCTAAAGTTAAGCCATATAAAAATAGATATTCTGTATTAAGGAGTATTAAAAAAAGGTGATTAAAATAGCAAAAAAGAAAAGATCAAAACCAGCAAAAAATAAACCTGTATACGAGTATAAAGATCGAGAGTTTATTATAAAGAATAAGTATGGGTGGATGAAATATAAGAAATTCTCATCTAAACATTCTGCACAAGAGGGTATTAAAACGGTTAAGAGATTGTTTGGAAGAAAAGGTTCATCGTTAATGACTTCTGTTAAGACAACAAGAGGATGGACAGTATTTCAGTTATCACCAAAGGTAGAATTTAGAACCAAAGCATCAGAAATTAAGAAGCATGGAAAAAAGAAGTATTAGAATAATTATTATAAAAAATATTTAAATATTTCAAACTTTAAAAGGTGTTAAAAAATGGTAAAAAAGAGAAATAAAGCAAGTGGTGATAATAGGATGTTTAATCATAATGGTAAATCTGTGGAATTTAAATATCAATATGCAGTAAGAGGTAAAACTGTATCAGGGAAAGCTATGGGTAAAATAAGGATAAAGGAAGCTAAACAAGATTATAAGTCTGATGGATATTGCGTTAGAACCATAAAAAAAAAAGATGGAACATATGAGTTATTTACTTACAAAGAAAAGAAATAAAAATATTGGAAATAATTTAAAAATATAAAGAGATGTGATAAAAATTACAAATTTTATATTAGGTTATGGACATTGGAAATCAAAAGCATTGATTAAAAGAGCATTAAAAGATCAATTAAAACCAAATGATAAAGCAAAGAAATTGAATTCAAAAGATCCTAAAATCGATTTTATTGATCCGAGAAGTGGGAGATGGGGAACTCCTGAAGAAATTAGGAAACATACGAAAAAAAATACTATTACTTTTACAAATAAAAAAAGATCTTTTTATGGGAATTTTAAGTATAATGAAAAAACTAAAACTTGGAGTGTAACTTAAAGGTGGTTATTATGGCTAAAAAGAAAAAATCGTTTAATTGGTCACAAAGATGGATGTTTTTAGATAGAACTTATTCAAAGAAGCAATTATCAACTAAGTTACAACGTCTTACTAAACATAAAACTCCTAAATATTTGAATAAAGACGAAATTCTTGTTAGTATTATTGAAATAGAAAAGAAGAAAGGAATTAAATAGGTGAATAAAAATATCGATTAAAAAAATAGGAAAACATTTTTATCGTGAATTTAAATTTAAGGGGAAAAAAAGGAATTTTAGATTAGCATTAGAAACAACCAGCGAAAAGAAATTTAAAGATTACGAAAAAAATTTGAGTTATACTTTTCACATAAAAACATCGAGAAAAGGGAATATGAGATATTTATATGTTTTACCAAAATAATAAGGTGATATAAAAATTCCAAAAATAGATAAAGCTAAAAGACATAGGATTGTTAGTGCAAATCTTCCTGTAATAGAAAGAACAATTAAAAAACAGAAATTTAAGAGTAATAAATTTATTTATACTAAGAAAGTTGCTGATAATTATGCTGATGTGTTTATTCGGAATAAAGGGTATAATGCTCGTGTAATTAAGATAAAAATTGAAGGATATCGAGTTTATGCTGTATTAAAGTCAACAACAAAAAGTAAAAGGAGATGGTGATTAAAATACTATATTATATATTATATCCAAAGAATATAAAATCAAAAGTTAAGATAACAAAACGTAGACCAAATCCAAAAACTGCTAAAAGAACTTATGGTTTTGCTGAGGGTTCATTTTCTTCTAAAAAAGCTGTAATAACGAGACTTAATCAGATGAATATTCATGTAGATAGAAGACCTAAGGGTTATCAGAAAATATAAAAAATAGGTGATTAAAGATAACAAAAACAAAGACAGAAGCCATTAGAGAAAGAAGGCTATTGGATAAACGAATTGATCCTAAATTACAAACGATTATTATTGATTATACAAAAGATTTTCCAAGAAAATCTCATTTCCGTTATAATCATGCAGATCAAATTCTTAAGAATTATAAAAAAAGAAAAGGGTTACGGTGATTAAAATACCAAAGAAACAACTTTATAGAATTTTTAGTGTAAAAAAAGGGGAAAAAGGGAAAAAATTTAAGCGTTACACCTCTTATGGAAAAACACTTATATTTAATGAGATGGGGAAAAACTCTTTTAAATCAGACAAAGGGAATAAGGATCGATATTACATAAGATCTGTTAAGAGAGGGAAAGATCGATATGAAATATATTTGCGTAAAAAAGTAAAATAAGGTGATTATCATAGCAAAAAAACTAAAGACTAAAAGAAGAATTGTTGATAAATATACGCCATCTGGATATACCAAACAAATCAGAATGCCTTTAGAGAAAGTAGATTCGATTAATGAAACTGCAGGAACAATTATGATCACTGGAAGGTTTTCAAATGGAAAAAAAGCAGATATTCGCATTAATTTTAGACATGGTAGTTATGATAAAATAAAGAAGAAATTACGTGGAAAAAAGAAATCATTTGCAATTATGGGAACAAAACGTGGAAATGTCAAAATAGATTCCTTCAATTATACTCCAAGCTCACTAAAAGGAACATGGTTTTCAAGTAGTAAAGTTTATTCTTCTTTAGGTGAATATAGAGTAAAAAATCCACGAATCTTAGATTAGGTGATTATCATAGCAAAAAAGAAAAAAATAGTTAAAAAAGATGAATTTGGAAATGAAATAAGAAATATTGGAAATTTTGCAGCAGATTCATGGAAATTTAAAAATGTTAAGAAAGTATTTGCAAGACGTGGTTTTCGTGGACAACCTTCACGATATGAATATACTGCGAAAGCATATTGGAAGGATACTAATGAGTATGCAGGTAAATTTAAAATGGATGCAAAGAATTTAAAGGATCTAAAAAGTTCTATTAAAGCAGAATCTGATTGGGTTCATATTCAATTAAAAAGAAGTAAAGAAAGAAGTAAGAAAAAGTAATTAAAATGACGATTAAATCTGTAAAAAGTAAAAAAATAGGTAAAAATTTTAGAATTGTTGTAGGTCAATACAGAAAGGATACAGCATTTGTATACGTATATAGCAATAAGGATAAACGCAAATACAGAATAGGAGAATTTAAAGAATCTGCTAAGAATCATCATGGATTAGCAGTTTATAACGATCATAAAACAGTTAAACAAATTAAAGAATTAATTAAAAATAAATCATATACTAAGTTTTGAGGTGTATCGTATAAATAAAATTCCAGAATTTAGGAAAGTTAAGATAAATGATAAGTACGGTATTAGAAATTTTCAATATGCTGGATATTCACTTTCCAAAGAGGGAATTAATAAAAAGGCAAATAGAATTAAAAAGGATGGATATTATATAAGAACTTTTAAAAGAAAGATTCCTGAACATAAAAAAAAGGGATATGTTGTATATGAAATTTTAAATCCAAAAAAAGTTTTAAAACATCCAAAAAGTAATTTGAAATTTTATTTAAAAGGAGATACTCAAAGAAATTGGTTATCAAAGTTATCAGATTATAATTACTATTCTTTAGAGCATTTAACAAAATATAAGGGAAAAAAGGATGGATGGAATGAATCAGATCGGAAACAAGCAGTAAGAATGTTTAAAAAAGCAAAAGATAATAGAAAAAAAAGAAAGAATTTAGATTTTTATTCATAAAAAGAAAATAATATGCGAAAAATTAAGGTTTAATCAAATGAGAACAAAGAATTGGTCAAAAGTAAGTAAAAATGTTTGGAAGTTGAATGTTAAACCTAAAGGTTATGCACACACTAAGGTTGTAATTCGTAAAGGTTATGGTGAAAAAGGTTATGGTGGAAAGGTTGGAAAATGGGTAGTTCTTTCAGAACATAAAGTTTTGAAAAGAGCAAAAACTAAAAAAGAAATTTATAAAAAAACAATTAGTTGGATGAGAAAGCATCCTAATGGTTGATAAAAATGGCAAAAAAGAAAAAAATAAAAATACATGAAGTTAAGAAGTTACCAAAGAATCCAATTAAAGGAGATTATTATGAGAGAGAAGTAGATAATCCTTATATTGGGAAACGTCTTGTAACATTTAAAGCCACAGGTAAAAAAGGGTTTGGGAAATATAGAATAATTGAGAATGTACCAGCTTAATTATTATATAAACCTTGTTTATATATAACCCTTGTTTATCTATTTTTGTTATAGGGAAAGTTTATATTTTTAAATAGTTATTTAATAATTAGAGTTAAAAGGTTTAGTTTAAAATAGATTAGTGAGATATGAAAAATGGTTAACGATAAAAAAATTTCAAGTGTTATTAAAAAGCTTATAAGTATCATAAAATACCATAAAATTGAAAGTGCTGTGGAACTAAAGAAATATATTTATACACATAATTTTAGTGAGGATACTATGAAACCAATGAAAGATGTTTTTGCAGAATACGGTGAAATCAATGTTTTTAATTCTGTTTTGTCGTATTATAGCATTAAAAAAGAAAATACAGAAAAGAATCTAATTAAGAAAATTAAAGGTATTGTATAATGTCTACTGTAAGAGAATCATTTTACGATTTATCAAATTCAAGTTATGATAAACCAGAAAAAATAGATATATTTTTTGAAATAGTCAAAAAAGGATTATCAAGAACAAATGAAATAAAACTTCCTATGCAACTCTTTGAGTCGATATTTGAGTTCGATTTCCATAGAGGTGCGAAACATCCTATTTCTTCGAATATTGTAAAAAAATTTAAAAGTCAAGGACTTAAGGTGACAAAGGTCAGGAATTATTATCTTGTAAGAATTAGAAAAAGAGAATAATTTTTAATAAAAACTATATTTTTAGATTATTTTAGGAATGATATTTTTATAGTAATGTTATTGGTTATTTTTATTTTTTATACATAACTTTATATGTATAAATAGTCTATATTTTATTAGTGATAAAAATGTTTGAAATGATATTAATGAAAAATATCTATATCGGTTATCCTGAATCGATATACAGTTCTATAACCATTCAGAAAGATAAATATCTCAGTCAAATGGTTAAGGATATAAATAAATTACCACCAATTAAGGTAATAAGACTTTCTGATAATGATTTTTCTTTGTCAGATGGTTATCATAGAATATCAATTTTCAAACATTTACACTATACAAAAATTAAGTGTGAAGTGTTATAAAATAAATATGGGATTGAGCAGATTAATGACAAAGACTTTTATATTCCAGTTTCGAGGGATCACCTCATATAAACTATCTTAAGTCTACAGGTCTATTCTGCAAATCCCTTAATTAAAAACAAAAAATTGGTAAATAAAATGACAAAAGAAAAACAATTGGATGGGTCGATTAGAAAATATAAGAAAGTTGTTGCTGATTATGATGATGTGGAGATGCTTATAGGGAAAAAATTAGAGTATGTAAATAGTGCAAGGATTAAAATGTGTTTAGAATTTGTGAAACATAGAGTAAAAATAGAAGAGATGGTTGATTCATTAGACAGATATTTTCATTTAAGTCTTAAGATTGAGTTAGATGAGATTGAAGAAAGAGTCTTAGGTTATATGGGTTATGAACAAACCACAAAAGAATTGGATGAGATCGAAGAAAGAGAGTTAGACAAAAAGAAAAATCTTTTTCAAACAAAAGAAAAGTTAAAACAAGAGAAAGAAAGGCTAATAAAGGAAATAGGGTTACTTGCAATAAAAGAAAGAAGAGATAAATAACAATGAAACCTAAAAATGGCAAAGAATGGAAGGAATTCCAAGGAAAGGTTAAAGAGATAGATAGGAAAGGATCATGTCTTCTTGGTGTTAATATATTTTCAGTTTATATTAAAATACCTGAAAAAATAAAAGTAGGAAAAAGAAATGAGAAAACAAAAAGCGACAAGTAATAATATAGGTATTGCAGGTGAGTTTTATATTGCTCACATATTAGCCAAAAACAATTTTAAAGTTAATGTATCATTAGGAAGAACAGAAGGATTTGATTTGTTTGTTCAGAATCCTTTTGGTACGAATATGGTTGTTTCAGTTAAGACAACTTATTCAAGTAAATCTAAAGAAATTATAATGAATAAAAAAGCTGAAACGTTAACTGATGAAAGCTTATTCTATGCTTTTGTTAGGTTAAATATGCCAGAAGGTGAGCCAGAATATTGGATTGTTCCTTCTTTTACTGTTGCTAAAGCTATGGTTGATTCTGATAAAGTATGGATGGATAAACCTAAAAGAGATGGTTCAGCTCATAAGGAAACTCCTTTGAGATTATTCGCTTTAGGTGCACATAGGCTTAATCCTGATGACTGGGAAAAAC
>Ga0114925_10000841_pt1 | contig 14386 bp, 14 predicted proteins | sample SumtaG_2_FD_87287 | JGI IMG/M metagenome (GOLD analysis project Ga0114925, IMG submission 87287) | Deep subsurface microbial communities from Indian Ocean to uncover new lineages of life (NeLLi) - Sumatra_00607 metaG | ecosystem: Environmental > Aquatic > Marine > Oceanic > Sediment | place... | reverse complement strand
AGAAAGAAAAAACCACCAAGAATGCGTTTTAGAGATCTTTATAAGAAGAGAGTTCTTGATGGAAAATATGGGGGTCAATTAGATTCCTTAGGAGCAAAAAGAGCTTCTTATAAACGTAATTAATCAAGTATTCCAAAAGATTGGAGTTTTCCTTTTAGAGTTCTATTTTGGTATAAATAATATTTATACTTTTCTTTATTTCTAACAAAGATATTATAAAAATCAGACATAAGAAGATTCCATCGCATTGATTTACGTATTCCAGAAATTTCCTTTAAATTTAAGTGGTCTTTTAGAATATTTAATAAATTATTAGCTTTTTTTGAATCTTTTCTATAATGAATATAAAATTCCGCAAGTTCTAATGTTAAATCAATTGCAGTTTTGTGATATATTGGATCGATTTCTTTAAATTCAAGTCCTACTGTATCAATCCCTAATTTTAAATGTTTTTGAGCTTGTGAAAAATTTTCTTTCTTTTTAAAAGCTCTTGCCAGATATAGATGATATTTTAATTTAACTTTAGGAAAAGAGTTCCCAATTTGAAATGCTTTTTTTAAATTATTTTTAGAATTTGAGGTTTGATTCATATTCATATATATTAAACCAAGATAGAGATAAGTAAGTCCGAGATATTCTTCCTTTTTTTCAAATAAAATTTCTTCGTTTTCTAAAAAGTTAATAATGATATTGAAATGATTTAAGGCATCATCAGGTTTATTTAGATTATAATAACTTTTTCCTAACTTATAGTGTATCTTTATGATATACTCTATTGGGACCTCTCCCGATTTCGTTATTCCAAATGCACTTTGAAGATAGTTTAGAGCAATATTATGCTGACCTAATGTGTGTGCGATTTTTCTTAATTTCATTAAGACCGAGACAACTACTTTTTTTTGTTTATTTTTATTAAAAATTTTTAGAGAATCGTTTAAAAGAATAGCAGCATCTTCAAACCGATAATTATTTACTAATTCCTCTGCGTCTGTATAATAATTTATTGAATCTATTACTTCAAAATTAGTAGGTGGTGAATTTAAAAGGTCATTATGAATAGGAAATAGTTGCTTTGCTATAGAACTTTCATAATTTAATGCAGAAAATGGAAAATTATTTTGTTCTAATTCAAAATCTTTATTATCGCTTGTTAACTCTCTTTCTGGATTAAAACTGACAAGTTCATTTTGATAGATTTCAGCAGCATTTATTATTTCAATAATAGAATTTAAAAATAATCGAGCAAATTTAATCCAATTTTCAATTAATATTTCTATCTTAAAATCCGATTCATTTTTAAATAATTCAGATAAAATATAAGGAGTATAAGTTCCAAAAAATGTTCTGATATAAAATTTATTATATTCTAAGTCTTTAAAATATGTGAAATACCCCTTTTCTAATATAAAAAATTCATCAAACTGCTCATCATTCGAGAATAATAAAATCTCTGAAGTTCTTAATTTAGGTATTCCTTTTTTTAATTCCCATGGTTGCTTAAACATGGGTTCTAGGCCAGCTAATCTAATTTTTTCAACAATACTTTTTATATTATTTAGATCGAATTCCTTGAACTGCTCCCTTTTATTCATTAAAGAAATACGAATTCTATTTTGCCATGTACTATCACTTTCATCCTTTATTAAATCAGGAATTAAAATATTCAGTAGTTTTAAAAGAGTGTTTTCCTTCCCCTCAACTGGAAAATTATGCTCGATTGATGTTTGGAGTGCCAGACTCCTTAACATCTTTAAAAAATAGACAATAATTTTATATGTATTTTGATTTAAATTCCATAATTGAAAAACAAGGGAAACTTGGAAATTTACTACCTCAAATGGTATATTTAAGCGAATAGGTAAAGTAACTGGAAATTTAATAGTAAAAATTAATAGTTTGTTGTCCTTTATACTACATCGAAAGTAATTTTCAATATGATTTTCAATCTTCCATCCATTCTGTTTAATAATTTCTCTTAAACTCTGTAACTCGCTAGAAGAAAATGGTCTATTTGACATAAAAGACTTGATTTAAAGTTAATGCTATAAATATTATACTTATTTAACTTATATTAATAATAAATTTTACATTTATAGTTTTTAGAAAATATTTACATAATCGACTGAATAAAGGTTTAAATTTTTAGAATAATAATTTAAATAAATCATTTATTATGGATATTGCTCAATTTAATAAAAAGCTCGGAACAGAAATCACAAAAGCAAAAAGTTATGAAAGAAATAATAATAAAGAAGAGGCTATAAAAGCTTGGCTTAAAGTTTCTGAAATTACTTTACAAGCATCAAAAGCGTCTGGTTTAGATTTTTCATTTAAGAACATGTTAATAAGAAAAACTGAAGAAATTATTGCCCATATTAAAAATCTAAAAGGTGCTGATAAATCAATATTGACTCCTGAGATACCTTCTCAAATAGATATTATTCAAGAACAACCACAAACCATAGAAGCAAATTCAATTCCAATAGCCACGGAAACCTCTAGTGCTACGAAAAATGAAACTATTATTAGTAAATCAACGAATAATTTCAAGGCAAAAATAATAGAAGATGTAGAGTTTAAAAAGATTCCAAAAGGTTTTAAGGAAATTGAAGCACCTAAAGAATTTAAAATTCTTACACCTCATGATCCAAATTATATTAAAAATATAATAAAAGAAGATATAAATATAGATATCATTAAAAATACAGAAATAAATGCAGAAGAAAAGAAAATTAAACCAGCTCAAAACAATTTAGATATATCTCAACCCAAAATTGAGCTTGAAGATTTAAGTAAAACCGGTCAAGTCATATGTTTTGCATGTGGAAATGATCAAAATCCCCCTAACGTTACTGTTTGTAAAAATTGTGGAACAAAATTGAAATAAAATATATAAAAAATAATTTTATAAAAATTATTTTATAACTTAAAAATTAATAATTATTTATTGTTAAAATTAATTTTAAAACATAGGATTTGATTAAAAAAAGAGGGTCCAAATATGGGTTTTAAAGATAAATTAAAAGAAAAATTAGCTGAAGCAAAAGAAAAAGCTAAACAATATATCGAAACATCTTTAGATGAACGGCGGGAAGAAAAGAAGAAGTGGAAAGCCAAAGGAGGATCGGAAAGTTTTGTGATGACAGGAGGTTATGTAAGAAGAGGAGTTCAAGCAAATGTAAAAGAAGAGACTAGTATTAAAACATATGCGAAAAAAGAGTCTATAACCGAAAGAATTGAACCTGAAGTAAAAAGATTTGATAAAGAACTGAAAGATAAATGGGCATTAGAGGCTGAGAAAAAGAAAGCATCGGTTTGGGAAGATATGCATGAGGTTAAAGATATATATGAGCCTAAAGCGGCGCCAGTTGTTTGGGATGAAAAACCTACTATAAAAGAGAAACCTGCTATAAGAATTCCAGAAAAAAGCCAAGATACGACTGAGGAAGATTTTATGGATGAGGATTTCGATTCTATGTGGGAGAGTGTATCTAAAGAGACGGAGGCTCCAAAGATTGCTGAAATCCCTTCCTTAGAGAGCCCTATTCAAAAGCCAGAGACAGTTGAGGTAAGTCCGAAAGAAGAAGCTGATTATTCATCAATTTGGCAAAGTGCTTCGGAGGAGAAACAAGAAGAACCTAAAGAAACTACCTATCCCGCATTAGAACAACTAAGAGAATTAGTTGTTAGGGGGGTTCTTACAGAAGAGGAATTCCAAGCAAAGAAGAAGGAGTTATTAGATAGCATGTAGATTTTTAAGAATATTTGATAATTCAGTAAAAAAAAAAATTTACTATAGACAAAATTAAATGGTAATAATTTGGTTATACTATTAAAACAAGAATAAATGATTAAAAAAGCAAATATATGAATAAATCTATTATTGGGTTATAATTTTTCACAAGAGGAATGGCCATATGAGTAAAGAAAAAAAAAAGAAAAAAGAAAAAAAATCCAAAGAGGAGGAAAGATTAGAGGAGGAAAAAATAGCAAAAATCGTTAAACGCCTTGAAAGTGAAGAGGTTGTAAAGGAACGTGTGGAAGTTGAGGCAAGACTTATACCATCTACTGATCCTGATACAGCAAATGTAAAAATTAAGTTAAAAATCTTAGATGATAGTTTCTATGCTAAAGGAGCTACTGTATTCTATAATGCGGGCACTGAAAATTTTGAAGATGTTGAAATGGAAAAAGTAGATATGGATAATTTTGCTATAATTTTAAATAATGTACCTAAAGAAATTCAAATTATCTATTATATAAAAATTAAGGATAAAAGTGGCGCATTGCAACAATTTCCCAGACCTGAATTAATTCAAAAGGATGGTACGAGTGAAGAAGAACCTTACTTTAGCTTTTCTGTAGAACCAGATGGTTCATTGTCCTTTAAAAAAGAATGGGATGATTCTGGCTTGGTAAAATGCGGAGTGTGCGGGTATGCTTGTCTTCCATCGTGGGATAATTGTCCCGAATGCCGTACGCCGATCTATGATACATTTCAAGAGGTATTTGCAGATGAACAAAAAGCTAAATTAGAAGCCCGAAAACAAGTAAAACAGCAAGCCGAGGAAGGTAATTGGGAAGATGCCTCTGATGATATCTGGAGAGGCTTACCAGAATGCCCTAATTGTGGATATGTGGTTCAATTAGAGTGGCAAAAATGCCCAGTGTGCCAATTTGATCTTTCTACAGTCGAATTAAAAAAGAAAGAATCTTACGAGGAATTTATGACTGAAGAAGAGAAGGAAGAAGCCGCAAAGATGAGTGAAATTTCCAAAAGAAAACAAAAAATTAAGAAAAATCTAAAAGACGCAAAAAAGGAGTCAGAAGAGCCTACTTGGGAAGATGAGGAAGGTGTAGATGTCCTTTAAATTACTAAAAGTTTTCATATTTTCCCATATCTTTAAAATTAAACACTCCAAACCTTTCAAATCTTTTAAATTTGAAGTTTTTCCATCCTAAATCCATATCTTCAAGACAAAGTTGAGTTTTATACAGTTTCATAATTTCATATTTTTTTTCACGGAATTTCTTAATTGGAATCTTAATTTGCTTTTCATTTGGTGCTTTTAGTATGTTATAAAGAGCATAAACATAATATTCAATATTTTTTAAATTGAGTTCTTGAGCGGCTCTTTTTGCTATTATATGGGTTGCTTGATGATCAACATGATTATTATTATCGCTTGGCATTACAATTCTATCAGCATTTTTAATGATCTCCTTAGAAAGAGATATTCCTAACTCAATATTGTTTTTAGCTTCTTGATCTGGAAATTTATAAAAATGAACATTTTTTTCCGAGATGTCTAAGGCTTTTATAACTTCTTTAGACTCTTTTATGCATATCTGAGCCATTTCCTCCCCGGACAACTTCATATAGGGTTTAGCATTTTCCTCTATTAGCGTCCCTTCTTTAATCCCCCATTCAAGCCAAACTCTATTATCTGTTACATAGATAATATGAACATCGTGTCCCTCGTCAAGCCATTTTAAAAGTGTTCCTCCTGCGGCGTAAATCTCATCATCACCGTGGGGAGCAAATAATACAATTTTCATTGATAATCCCATTAAGTTTTTACAAAAAAAACAATTACTCAAAAAATTGAGGTAATTTACTTCTTATATAAGCTAAATAATTTTCTCTAAATTTTTCCTTCATTTGTATAATAAAATCAATTGATTGCAGCTCAGATGCTTCTCCTTTATTATAATCTTCTAATTTTAATATTATAAAACCAGGATTTTTCTCACTTATTAATTGTGGATCGAAAACTAATCCTATAGCATGAGGATTGTTCTCATTTTGCCATCCAAGGTGATTTATTATATCAATCCCACTAAATGTATGTCCAATAAAATGACTGTGCCACCAGCCTACCATGAATTCGGGAGGCTCTTTAATATAAAGTTGACTTTCCCAATCTGCAGCCTCAATATAATGTTTGGGTTCTAGTTTCACCTCAGTATTCCCTCCAACATGAGCAACTTGACATGCATTTAATTTACAATTACCAACGACAACTCGTCCGCCTAGAAATCCATATACTTCTTTAAACACTTCTTTATCCATTTTAAAAGGATTTGCGTAAGTTAAAACTGCCTCTGCGATTTTTAGGTATACATCCTCCTTAATGGCTACAAATCCAAATCCTTGTTTAATTGCGATTTTTTTTCAACTCCCTTAGTGCCTCATATTTCTCAATTGCGCGCGCTCTATTTACTTGATTCCATTTTTTAAATCCACTTTTAACGAATTTTTCCCTATTATAAAAGTCTCGACAAAGCCAGTTATATAGGATAAAATACCTTTTTGCTCCTGATTTTGTCGTTAAATATTTTGATTTGACGCCTAATTTTCTACAATGAGATATAAATCTACTTTCAACAGCATCTTGTAATTTACCTTCAATAACAGCTGGCTCATATCTGATTCCTTCTTCATCAAAGTATTGCCGTACTAGATCAAAACAATCGCCCCTACATAGCAAAATCTTATCAGTATCTTTATTAAACTGTAAGGCTTCAAGTCCATCCTTAACAAGTTCTACAATCTCTTTTTTAGGTCTATTTTGCTTTAAGTTTTCTTCGTTATATAGCCCCACATGTACCGATCTAAAAATAATATAGCCAGTTTCCACCACATGAAAACCTATAAAGGCGTTACCGATTAGATCGCCAGTTCCCGAGTCATCCAATTCTATGATTCTCCCTTTCGCCGTTCTGGTCATTTTAGTGGTAGATCTACTTTTTTCTAATGCGTTTACCGTTTCTTTCTATCCATAATATTGTATATTATAATCTTTTAGATAAGATAAAATCATAGTATTTATTATCTAATAATAGTAATTATATAACGCTTTGAATGATGAAAGTTGAAATACTAGCAATTGGTAATGAAATTCTTATAGGAAAAACATTAAATACTAATTCAAATTGGATGGCAAAAAGAATAACTAAAAAAGGTCATAAGATTATTAGGATTACTACAATAGGCGACGATTTAGATACGATATCAAATACTTTACGTGAGATTTTAACTCGTAAGCATGATATTATAATTACTTCAGGTGGGCTTGGTCCTACATTTGATGATATGACATTAAAAGGTGTAGGATTAGCCTTGAATCGAGAATTAGAATTAGATCAGCACGCATATGAATCAATTAAAAAAGCATATGAAAATGCGTTTAAGAGAGGGATATTAAAACTTGAAGGAATGACACCTGAGAGAAAAAAAATGGCTTATCTCCCAAAAGGATCAATACCCTTACCAAATATTAGAGGCACTGCGCCTGGTGTTAAAATAAAGGAAGGAAGCACCTTAATCTTTTGCCTACCTGGCGTTCCTTCAGAGATGAAAGCTATGTTTAATAATGTAATTCTACCTCTCTTAAAAGAAAAAAAAGGAAAATTCACAGAAAAAGGTTTTATTTTTATGGGAATAGGAGAATCCCAAATTGCTCCATTTGTTAGTGATTTAGAGAAAAATATCCTCAACTTTGGATTAAAACACATCCAAGAATAGGTCTTTCAGTAGAAGTAGAACTTTCAATAACTTGCTTTAATGTAGAGAATGGAGATGAATTGGCAGAAAAAGCACTTGAAGAATTAAAAAGAGTTATTATAAGTCTTAAGGGAGAAATTAAAGAATAAAGATTTGTTTTTGATGCCATCTTGCATGATGGAAAACTCAATAAGCACTCACTATAAAAGCGTTTCTGCTTATATCATTGACATCATTAAAATTTAGTTATTTCAATGTTTTCTGCATTTTCAGAAACTCTTACTAGTCCGGGATTAGCATTGTCAATAGTACCTACAATCCAATTATTAATGCCATTACTTATTAACGTATTAGAAAAATCTTCAGCTTTATTTGGATCAACAGACATAAGCATACCTCCAGCCGTTTCAGCACACAAACACGTATCAAAAGCATATCCTAAATCATGAGATAAATCTTGAGCAAATTTTATAGATGGTATACTCTCTATCACTGCTGATAATTGCGAATTTTGAAGCATTTCTTTAGTGTGTCCTGCTAGACCAAATCCTGTAACATCTGACATTGCATGAATGAATGAGAAATCTTTATAAGAATGAATTGCTTTAATTACACTCTGATTTGGAGCCGTCATCAATTTAATTGCCAGATCAATAGAGATTTTTAATTCTTTTGAGGAATATTTTTCTAACATTTCAGGCATATCTTTTAAAATCCTATATGCTGCAGATATTGCTTGTAAGCCAATTGGTTTTGTCAGTATTAATTTATCTCCTTCTTTAACTCCACTTTTTCCAATTATTTTATCTTTTTCAACGAATCCAGAAGCTTCCCCTCCAATGAGCGGCCATTCAGAAAAAATTGTATGTCCTCCAACAACCTTAGAATCAATCTTTTTTTCCATGAAATTTTTAATACCGGTTAATATCCTCTCTGCTATTTTCAGAGGAGTATCTGTCTTTATCGCTAGAAAAACTAACATACCCGAGATTTCGGGCACATTCATCGCAAAAATATCATTAGTAACATTGCATGCCGCAATTTCACCCATGATTTCGGGCTCATCTACAATTGGAGTGATTATATCTATATTTTTTACATGTACTAAATTGCTATTAGGAACTGGTATCACTGCAGCATCTTCAAAATCTCCATGTAATCCCGCACCTGTAAGTAACTCGTCTAATTTATTAGATCCAAGTTTACATGATCAACCGAATATCTTTACCTGTTTGGTTAATCGATAACCACTTTTTTCTTCCATTCTACACCTCGATATTTGGTAATTTTTAGGTAAATAAATTAATTAATTAATTAATAATAAGGATAAAAGCTTAAATTAATGTTTATAATATGACTAATCCGAAGATTATATATATGCAGATAGTGTTTTATTTATTCAGAAGTAAAACACATTTTTTGAGGTAAAGAAATGAATGATACAATGTTAAAGGCAATAGATATGGCAATTAAACAAGTAAATGGAGAAGAAATAGATGAAAGTAAATTTCCTAAACTAAATTCTCGTGAAGATTTATTTAAGATATATGATGCCTTTAAAAAAACAATTTTATTACTCGAAAATATCTTTGTCTAAATCTGTAAAAGTAGATCTATTTTCTTTGTGGTCCGTCTATTAATATTGAAAGGATCTTTATAATACAAATCGAGTTTAATTTCATCCACACTTGGATCTGATAAATTCTTTTTAATCTCTTTTTGAATTTTTAACACATAATTAAACTTGAAAATACTTCCAGGCTTTATTTCGTCCAAATGTAAAAATTTTGGAAAGCTTTCCTTTTTTAGAAATTTTAAATAAGTAGGTACTTTTAAGGATATTTGTAAATCATTAAAATTATAGTTTGAGGGGTTGCTTAATTTAAAATATAAATATATTTTATTTGCGATAATTTTTATATTTTTAAAGAAAAGGAGATCTTTAGAATTTGGGATTTCCGCTTTAATTGTTTGAGAATATATGGAATTATTTATGATTTTCACATTTAACTTATTTCTAGAAATGAATTTAAGAATTATTTCTTTTAATCGCTCAACATCTAATCCAATATAAGAAGAGAGTAACTCTACTTTAATTGGATTCATAATTTTCATGTAATATTTAATCTGACTTAGAAAGAGCTTTTCTTCATGTTTACGGATGAATTTTTTTGATTTATTTATAAGTAATTCTTTTGAATCATTCCATTTATTAATATACGGTCTAATAAACATATTAAAAATATTATTATCTTGATATATTTTTTCTTTTCCTATAAAATCTTCAAGGTGAGAATCTGTTTCTTCTATAAAAGTACGTATTTGAGTTGATTTCATTTTTAATAATTTTTTAACATGAGCAAATTCATTTTTTTTTATAAGATACTCTAATTTTGTACTAAGCTTATTAAATTTGTCATTATAAGATTTAAACACTTCTATTCCCTCAGATATAATAGATTGAATATGACCTTGAAGAATTTGAAACGCTAATACATTAGATAAATCTTTTATTTTTTTGTCATCTAAAGGATATTCAATAGATTTAATCGTTTCATAATGGGATACAATCTTTTCTTTCATTATCACAACTTGTCTATCCATATCACTTAAGTATTCTTGAATTTCAATTTTAGTCGTTATCCATTTTCTGAGAAGTTCCTTAAATCTATCATTAAATTCAATATTATTAATCATTAAGTCTCTAATATCTACATCGAGTTTAAATAAATTTTTCCTGATTTGTGTAATATAAGCGAATTTTTCTTCAAGATCTTCCTCTGTATTTATTATAATTTCGGATAAAGCGGCATCTAAATTAATATTAAATGAATATTCTTTAATATAATCAAATTGTATTCTTAAGACATTAATACGATCATCTAGCAATCCTATTTTTGTTTCGAGATTTGATAAAAATTCAGACTTCTTCTCTTCATAGATTTCCGCAATAAATCCTTTTACAATACTTATTTCATCAATAATTTGAATCTTTGTAGCTTCCCATTCCTCAATTAAGTCAAAAGCCAAACTTCTATACTCAAATTCATTGATTTTTCTATTGAAGTTTTTAATTTTTTTTATAATTCTATTATACATTCTACTTAATTGAATTTCTGTGTCATTAAACTTAAATTCTGAAATATAAGAAGTTAATTTTTTCCGAAACTCGGCAGGAATCTTTTGAAATTCATTGATTTTTCTTTGTAGTAATGATAATTCTTCATTAATTCTTTTGATTGTATTATCAATGTCTTTAAAATTCGATTTAATATTGGTTAAACTATAAATAATTTCTGCCTTTACATCAGGATCAATTTCATTTACTAATGCTTTATTCAATTCAATTGTGATCCAAACAGCAATTTTTTGATTTTTTAAAATAAAACAAATATTTTGTAATAAATTAATAACCTTTTTTCTTTCTCTCCAAAATTTTGATTCTAATTTATAAATTATTCGAGTAATTTCATTCTTTATTTCTATCTGATACTCTTCAAATAATCTTTTAAAAACTAATGCTATACTTTCCCTTATATTCTCAGAAGGATTTTCCAATTCTTCAAATAAATAAGAAAAAATGTTATTGATATATTTTTGACCTAAATGATAAAGTGCATTAATTAAATTATTACGATAATCTGAATCGCTTGTATCTAATGAATTAATTAGATTTGACCAAATTTGATCAAAATTATTCTCAGCGATATTAACTAAAGCATCAATTACTTTTAACTGAATACGATAACCATTTTCACCAAAAAGTTTTATTAGAATAGGTATAATTGGAATTATTTCTGACGATTTTTCCTTGCCAATCTCTCCAAACAGCCAAATAATTAATTCTTTAACTCTAGGCTTTTCATTATATAAGAGATTTAACAAGACATAAATTATTTTATCTTTAGAAAGAAAATATGTGCCTAAAACCCTCAAAAGCTCTGCAGCGGCTCTTGCAACATCATTATCTTCGTCTCTTAAATTTACAATTACTATGGATAATAATGGTTCTAAATCTCTAATTTTAGTATAATCTTGGTTAAGAATATCTTTAAGTGTATTAATCACATGCAACTTTACTTTCCAATCGTTATCCATTAATCTCTCTGTGAATTCTTCGATTAAGTCTTGAATTTCATCCAAATCAATATATAATGATAATATCAAATTTCCAATTATTTTTACAGCTAATCTCCTTACTGAAGTATCATGATCAAATAATCGCGCACGAATTTTATCTAATAAATCTATTAATAAATTTGGACGATACATTGAAACCTGATATAAAATTTCTAAAGTGATTAATCTAATCCAAGAATCATGATCATTTGTAATTAATTCAAGATTTTTCACTGCTTTTAATGAAATTGAAGGTGATTTATCACAAATTAAATTAAGTAAGCTTAAACTTTTATATAACAATTCTTTATCAGAACGATTATACTCTATTAATTTGAATATTTCCTCAGCGGCATCTTCATAATTGCCGTTTAATATAAGTTTCTCGATATCTTTTGTATCGTACGCTAAAGAAGTCAATACGTTATGCTCGAATGTTATATTAAAAATAAATAATTCCAATCATATTTCTGTATTTCTAGTATAAATAAGTTATTTTAAAATTAGCGAGATTTTTAAAAAAATAGAAAAAAAAATTTAATAAAAGTTATTCCTTTAATTCGATTATCGCAGTCCCATGAGTAGCCATTCTTTCGCGATATGTTAAAATTCCTTCACTAACTTCCTTCTCATGAATGAGTCCTTGAGCGATATCTTTTTCAGAAACATATCCACGTTCTCCAGCTTCGAATTGTTTTACAATATTTCCGCCTTTATCTTTAATATCTACTTTGGTAATTGTTGTTTGTTTCATATCAAAAGTAACCTTTTTTCCTTCAATTTTCGATATGGTTGCCTCAGTAATTAAGTTGTCTCCACACCTAACCATCCCACGCATCTCTAAATTAAGATCAATGAGTTCTCCAAATTCCCCTTGATTTAAGTAATCTTCAAATAATTTTGTCGCGAATCCAAAAGAAAATAAACCGTGTGCAATTACTCCCTTTAGCCTAGCTCTTTCTGCAATGGCATCATTAGTATGAATTGGATTTGTATCACCACTTGATTTTGCGTACTTTTTTAATAACTCCCGCGTTATTTGATCAAATTCGATTTTTATAACATCTCCAACCTTTAAATCTGCTATTTTTACCATCTTTAATAACCTCCAGCCCTCACGGCGGCTATCGTTGTTACTTTACATACTAATTCATTATTTTGATTCCTGACTTCAAGTAATAATTCAGCAAAAAGCGTCATATTTTTCTCTACAAGCCAGACTTTCGACCACTTTCCCTTGCCTCGCAATTTATCTTTAGCTCTGACAGGGACGCAACCCTCCCAGTTATATCGATTACCTGCATGGAGTAATTTATTGGGATTTAATAAAAAGTCACGTTGAGTACCATCAGGAAGCGTCAATTTTGAACTTGGAATTAAGATATAAAAAGATTTAACTGTAAAAGAATTAGCAAAAGCCTTAGGAGCGATAATTTCCTCGTCAATTTCGCCTACATATTTCGGATCTGTAATACCAAAACATTCAGCGAACGCTCTTATTACCCTAGCACGAACATTTATCCTTGCTTCACCAGGAATTTCCATACCTGCGAGTGTTTTCATTAAGAACTCAGCGTTCTTTCTCATTTCTTCTTCGTCCATTTTGATTTCACATTTCTTTTAATAATATTTGATAGAAATTCGAATGTTAATAAAATTAATTTAAAGACAAATTAAAACTTTAATCGCTTTTTATTATAGTAAATATTTTCTTTTTTTTTCTGCTATGATGAAAATAATCAAGAATTCTATTAGTTTTAGTTCCATTCAAGATTATGCAAGGAATCTTGAATTTATCAATTAATTCTAATAAATATGGATCAATTGGTTGAGATTTTTTAAAATTATTAGAGTTATTAGTAAATTCTGCAAATTTGTTTTCTCGTTTCAATCTTTCATAATCTCTAATAGAGATCTCTTGAATTGCCTCCTTTTGTCCTTTAATAAAGATTCCATCAATATTTTTTATTAAAAAGCATTCTTTTAATTTAAGTTTGGATGCTATATATAAAGTTATAGAATCAGAAGTAACTTCCCAGCTATGTGGTAAAGGATCATTATTATAAAGATATTCAAATGGTCCAAAAATAAAAATTCTATTCTTATTATCCTCACTTAAAACTTTTTCTAGTTGTTCAAAATCGCTAATTTTTTCAATATCCGAAAATTTCTTATTTAATTCTATCCCGTTGTAATCCATGGCAAGAATTGCCATCCAATGTGCTAAGTTATCTCCAATATTTAACACAATATCAATTTTTCTAATAAAATTGGCATAAGAACCTCCACCCGGAATGATAATAATTTTACTAATCAAGCTGTTTCTATGTAAAATTCCCTTTAATTGACTTATAGTTGATTCGATACTTTCAGAATCCTCTAAAATCTTACCTCCAATCTTAACAATTATATTTTTAATAGACATATTAAATTAATTTGTTGCATATTTGAAGATACAATGCTCCTGCTACTGCAAAAGCTGAAGAACTAATATTATCAGGAACTTTTGTGATTTCTTCATAGTATTTAATATTATCAAATCCTAAGTATTCAAGAGATTTTCTTATTAAAAATTCTGCAGCTAAGCCAGTAATTATAAATAGCGCATTGTCTTTAAATTCTGGTAATCTCTCGATGAGTTCACTATAAAATGTTGAAATCTCATCTGATATTAACTTTAACTGTTCTTTATAAATATAACGGGCTATTTCGTTTAGTTCTTCTTTAGTAATTGATTCAATATCCAAACATATTATTCTT
>Ga0114925_10000840_pt1 | contig 14402 bp, 11 predicted proteins | sample SumtaG_2_FD_87287 | JGI IMG/M metagenome (GOLD analysis project Ga0114925, IMG submission 87287) | Deep subsurface microbial communities from Indian Ocean to uncover new lineages of life (NeLLi) - Sumatra_00607 metaG | ecosystem: Environmental > Aquatic > Marine > Oceanic > Sediment | place... | reverse complement strand
CCCGCAAAAGATAAAAAGAAGCGGAAATGGGCAAAGCAGCCGGGTGACATAGCGAAGGATAGAAAATTTTTCAAAAAGAAAATTTCTTTTCGGAGAAAAGAGGTTGTTGAAGGAGACGCGCTTTACTCCAAAAGGCACCGGGGCCGAAAGGGGTTAAAGGCCGCTAAAGCCAAAACAACAGCCGTCGGCCAAAAACCTCAGATTACAACACCCAAAGCCATTAAGCGTAGAATCAAAATCGATGACACCATTGTCCTTTCCGATCTGGCAAAACGCATGGGGATAAAAGCCAGTGAAATGATCAAGAAACTGATGGATCTGGGTGTAATGGCAACCGTGAATCAGACCATCGATTTTGATACCGCGGTTCTTGTTGCCGCTGAATTTGATTATGACCTTGAAAAAGCTTCTTTTGAGGAAGAAACTATCTTAAGAGTGGAAAAGGATGATCCAAAAAAGTTGACCCTAAGGCCTCCGGTCATCACGATTATGGGGCATGTGGATCATGGAAAAACAACACTTCTCGACGCTATACGTAATACCAAGATAACAGAAAAAGAAGCAGGGGGAATTACGCAACACATCGGCGCTTATCATGTTAACACAGATAAAGGCCCCATCGTTTTTCTTGACACCCCCGGACATGAGGCGTTTACTGCGATGCGTTCCCGAGGTGCCAAGGTTACAGATCTGGTGGTCCTGGTTGTTGCCGCAGATGACGGCGTCATGCCGCAGACCCTAGAAGCCATCAATCACTCCAAGGCTGCAGAAGTGCCGATCATTGTTGCGGTAAACAAGATTGACAAAGCCAATGCAGACCCTGAACGTGTTCAAAGAGAACTTGCCGAAGTCGGACTGACGCCTGAGGATTGGGGGGGAGATACCGTTTTTCTTGAAATTTCTGCTAAGATGAACCAGGGGATTGACGACCTGCTTGAAATGATACTCCTCCAGGCTGAAATGATGGAACTCAAGGCCAACGCGGATAAACTCGCCGTAGGTCGAGTGGTTGAAGCAAAATTGGACTCCGGCAGAGGTCCGATCGCCACCGTACTGGTGGAGGAGGGAACCATTCATACAGGAGACCCGGTCGTGTGTGGTATCCACTACGGTAAAGTGCGCGCTTTGTTGAATGACAGAAGGGTTAAGGTAGAATCAGCAGGGCCATCCATGCCGGTGGAAGTCATCGGTCTTTCGGGTGTGCCCAACGCCGGAGATGAGCTGATTGCACTTTCCGATGAAAAGAATGCCAAACAGATCAGTATGCATCGGATTCAGAAACAGCGATCTAAAGAACTGGCCAAAACCAGCAAATTAAGCCTTGAAAAACTTTATGAACAGATGCAGGAAGGCGAGGTTAAAGATCTGAACCTTATATTAAAGGCAGATGTTCACGGATCTATTGAAGCGATTAGAGATTCTCTGGTAAAGCTCTCCAACGATGAAGTCAAGATCAATATAATCCATTCAGCTACCGGAACCATAACCGAATCAGATGTATCTCTGGCCGCAGTTTCCGATGCGATAATTATCGGTTTTAGCGTCCGTCCCGGTTCAAAGGTTCAAACTATTGCAAGTGAAGAAAATGTGGATATTCGTTTTTACAATATTATTTATAATGTTATCACGGATATCAAAAATGCCATTACCGGCATGATGTCATCTACTTTTGAGGAACGAACACTGGGAATGGCCGAGGTTCGCGAAGTGTTTCACGTTCCCAAAATCGGCGCCATTGCCGGCTGCTATGTGACAGATGGAAAGATAGAGAGAGGGCAGTCGGTACGTCTCATCAGGGATGGGGTTGTTTTATATGACGGAAAGATTTCTTCCCTCAGGCGTTTCAAAGACGACGCCAAAGAAGTACAAAGCGGTTATGAATGCGGAATCGGTATTGAGAATTATAACGACATAAAGGTTAACGATTCATTAGAGTGCTACTACCTGGAGGAAATCAGACCTGAACTCGAAGCGTAATAGTGATTTTATCATTTACACATAAGACGTGGGAACGATCATGGTTATTGGTTTAGGGGTTATCACATTCAGGCTGCATGACTGCCGATCATTAAAAGGAAAAAGAAAGGTCGTAAAATCGATCATCATGCAGTTGCGCAATAATTTTAACATATCGGTTTCAGAGGTCGGATCAAATGACGTGTATCAGCGTGCGGAAATCGGCTTTGCACTGGTCGGTAACAACAAAAGGGTCATTAACGCCAAGATAGATAAGGTTTTCAACCTCACCGACGCGTTGGGACTGGCCGAAATCGTTGATAGTGAAATGGAGATTATTAATATATAATTATGAAACCCTTTCCGCGATCAGAAAGAGTCAGTGGCCATATCCAGAAAGTTTTGGCAGAGGTTTTACAAAAAAATGTTAAAGACCCTCGTCTGGAAATGATCATCATCACAGACGTAAAGATGTCCCGGGACCTAAGAATGGCGCGGATTTACTATACAACATCCAGGGGTGGAAAAAACACAGCGGAAGTAACTGAAGGATTCAAGAGTGCGCTGGGGTATGTAAAACGACAGCTTTCCCGTGAACTCGGTTTACGGTATATGCCTAACCTTAAATTTCTGTATGACGAATCTTTTGACTGCGGGTCACGCATAGATGAAATTCTAAAGACCATATAAACGTATAATGAATCAAATAATACAACACTTGAAAAACAGAAATCATTTTCTAGTTGTTACTCACACCGGTCCAGACGGCGATGCAATAGGATCTTTGCTCGCTATGGGGCTTGCTCTTGATACATTGAATAAACAGATAACCTTATACAATGAGAGTCCCATTCCGGCTGTGTATCGTTTTCTGCCCTCGATCAACCGTGTGGTGTCTCACATCGATAAAGAAGATTATGAGGCTGCTATTATTCTCGATTGCAGCGAGTTGGAACGGGTTGGAGAGGCTGCTGCGGATATCAGCCGGATACCGATCATTATCAACATTGACCACCATATCACCAATACACATTTTGGCGATTACCAACTCATCGACACATCTGCATGCGCCACCGCAGAAATCGTTTACCACATGATAAAAGAAATGAATGTGCCGATTGACAAAGCCATTGCCACCTCTATTTATACGGGCATTTTAACGGATACGGGCTCGTTTCGTTTTTCTAACACGAACAGGGCCGCTTTTGCCATTTGTGAAGAACTGGTGAGCCTGGGTATTGATCCCCACACCATCGCTCAACATGTTTACGGCGCCTACTCCCTGGGCCGCATAAAGCTTCTTAATCTGGCCCTTGACTCCATTGAAATATCCAATAACGGAAAGCTGTCGATAATGACCGTCACTCAGGGCATGCTTAAAAAAACAAATACCCGGCCCGAAGACGTTGACGGATTTATTAATTACGCAAGGAGTATAAAGGATGTCAAAGTCGCCGCGCTTGTACAAGAACACCGCTACGACAAAGGACAATCAAATGATTGTAGCAACTTTAATGTGAGCCTTCGTTCTGACGGAACGGTGGATGTAGCAGAAATCGCCGCCGCTTATGGCGGAGGCGGCCATTTCAGTGCTGCGGGCTTTAAAACAAATTCGGCATTGCCTGAAATAAAATCTAAAATTGTCAATTTAGCTGAAAAAATCTAACAACAAAATATGCAGTATGAAACAAGCGGTGTTGTCGTTGTAGATAAACCCGCAAGCATAACATCCGCCAAAGTAGTGGCCATTGTAAAGAAGTTGTTTAGGGCAAAGAAAGCAGGACACACCGGAACCCTGGATCCATTTGCAACCGGGGTCATGGTATGCTGTATCAACAGAGCGACTCGACTATCCAATTTTTTTTTGCATGGCAACAAAAAATACCAAGCAGTTCTTCACTTGGGCGTTTCGACAGACACCCAGGATTCAACCGGAACGATTACTTCGACGTGTAATAAAATAGATTGTTCTGAAGAAGCGCTACGGGCGGCATTTAAGCAGTTCAATGGAACCATTGAGCAACTTCCGCCGGTGTATTCAGCATTAAAGCATAAGGGGGTTCCCCTTTACAAACTTGCGCGAAGCGGCAAGCCTGTCCAGAAACCGGCACGGCATGTTCATATCGCATACATTAAAATATTTGAAATAAACTTGCCGTTAATACGTTTTGAAGTGGCCTGCTCTGCCGGAACATATATCAGGACACTTTGTGCGGACATCGGTACATTGCTTGGATGCGGAGGGCATCTCAAAGAACTCAGAAGGATCGAAAACAGTGGTTTTACCATTGAAGAAGCCGCAACGTTATCAGAACTGGAGGAGCTCGCCCGTTCCGACAAATTATCATGTCGGACGATAAGCATGGCAAACGCTTTACGGGATATGCCCGAGCATCTCGCCGATAAAGTATTGGCTGAAAAAATTGTGCATGGCAATATCCTTACCCAAAAGGATGTTGCCCCCATACAGACAAACAGTCCGGAAGGCTTTATCAAAGTTGTTGATGCAGAGAACGACCTTCTCGCTGTTTTAAACTATACAAAATACAGTAGGCGATATAAATATCACTGTGTGTTCAATTAACCGAAACACATCAACCTATAATTTCACCCAGAGGAGGCAACAAAAATTGGTTTTTACAACAAAAGAAAAACGGGAGCTGATTGATCAATTTAAACTTCATGAAGACGATACCGGTTCACCTGAGGTTCAGGTGGGGCTATTGACCCATCGCATTTCTTATCTTACGGAGCACCTGAAGGTTCATAAAAAAGATCATCACTCCAGGCGGGGTTTGCTGATGCTGGTCGGCAGACGCCGCAGGCTCTTAAACTATGTAAAAAATAAGAACGTAAAGCGGTACAGGACCATTATCGAAGTCCTGGGGCTAAGACGGTAACAAACCGGCAGGCGGAGACACGGAACGGGACTTCAGAACCGGTGCCGGATGGGTCCGGCTTCGGGCGGATTAGGGAATCCGAAATCCTGAAGGTTTGCGTTATGCGCTTTTCGCGCCGGGTATGATTAGAACGCGGTGAGGCAGACGATCCGCTCATCGATGAACGTTTTGAAAACGTTTCGCAAAAATAGGTTAGGAAAAAAAATGGAAACTATACTTAAAGCAGATATCAGAGGAAAAACGCTGAGTATCCAGACCGGAAAGGTCGCAAAACAGGCGCACGGTTCAGTCGTGGTTCAATATGGAGAAACCATTGTACTGGTTACCGCCGTTTCCTCCGAAGAGGAGAGAAATGTTGGTTTTTTGCCGCTTACCGTTGAATACCAGGAAAAAATATACGCGGCAGGCAGAATACCGGGAAATTATTTCAGGCGCGAAATCGGAAGGCCCAGTGAAAAGGAGACCTTGACCGCTAGATTGATCGACCGTCCTATCCGACCGCTCTTTCCGAAAGGGTATCGCTATGAAACGCAAATTATTGCGACCGTGCTCTCCATGGATCAGGAAAACGATCCGGATACCCTGGCAATGATAGGGGCATCTGCCGCGCTTGAATTATCAAACATTCCGTTTTCAGGCCCCATCGCATCCGTTCGCGTCGGCCGAGTAGATGGCCAATTCGTAGCCAACCCTACCATTAAAGAGTGTGAAATCTCCGATATCAACATTATTGTTGCCGGGTCAAAAACCGGTGTTGTGATGGTGGAAGGCGGAAGCAACATTGTTAGTGAAGATGACATCCTGGAAGCCATCTTTTTCGGACATGAGGCGATGCAGCCGCTCATAGATCTGCAGGTCAAGTTAAAAGAAGCCAGAGGAGTAACCAAACGACCCTTTGCCCTTCCGGAAAAGGATGAAGAGCTCGTCAAAAAGATCGAACCAGAGGCTCACCTGCCCATTAAAGAGGCTCTCTTTAAACCCAATACAATAGACCGCAAAGCAACGCTTCGGGCGGTCAAATCGGACATACTTGACAACCTCGGGGAAGCGTATGCGGACCGGAAGGGTGAAGCAGACGATATATTCAATGACATGCTGAAAAGGATCAGCCGGGATGTTATTCTCAAGGAAGGGCGACGGATAGATAACAGAAAATTTGACGAGGTACGGCCGATCAGCTGTGAGGTGGGTATTCTCCCCAGACCCCACGGCTCCGCTCTTTTTACTCGGGGTGAAACCCAGGTGCTCGGTGTGCTGACACTGGGTTCAGGACCGGATGAGCAGCGGGTCGAAACACTAATGGGTGAGGAATTCAGGCCTTTTATGCTGCATTACAATTTTCCGCCATACTCTGTGGGAGAAGCGAGGCGATTGGGCGGCCCCAGTCGAAGGGACATCGGGCACGGCGGATTGTCCACGAGAGCGATAGAAAAAGTTCTGCCGGACAAGGAAGATTTTGATTATACCATCCGTCTTGTCTCCGAAGTTTTTGAGTCAAACGGTTCTTCATCCATGGGTACCGTCTGTTCAGGCATCCTCGCCCTGATGGACGGCGGCGTTCCCATAAAAACCCCCGTTTCCGGCATTGCCATGGGCCTCGTAAAAGAGGGGGATGATGTGGTTATTCTGTCGGATATCCTCGGAGATGAAGACCACTCCGGTGATATGGATTTTAAGGTGGCCGGAACAAAAGACGGCATAACCTCTCTCCAGATGGACATTAAAATTCATGAACTGACCCGGGATATCATGGAAAAAGCGCTTGAACAGGCCCGTGTCGGCCGGCTTCATATCCTTGACAAGATGATGGAAGCGTTGAAGGAACCCCGAAAGGAAATCTCTCCCCATGCCCCGACTATCATTACGATTGAAGTCAATCCTGATAAAATTCGCGACATCATCGGTCCTGGCGGGAAAATCATCAGATCAATTCAGGCTGAAACAAACTCCCGCATTGAAATAGAAGATTCAGGATTGGTCAAGATCGCCGCTGTCTCCCAGGAAGACGGAAATGCCGCCTTAAAGATGATAAAAGAAATAACCGTAGAACCCGAGGTGGGTGCTGTCTATGAAGGGACGGTTGTAAAGATCATGGATTTTGGTGCTTTTGTCCAGATAATGCCCAATACGGATGGTCTTGTACACATCTCACAGCTTTCCACCCGGCGCGTCACAAAGGTTTCAGATATTGTAAAAGAAGGAGACCGCATCAAAGTCAAGGTTCTCGAAATCAACAAGGATGGTAAGATTCGCCTCAGTCATAAGGCTATTCTGGAAGAGAAAAATGGACATAGAAGTAAATAAAACCATCCTTGAAAACAATATCAGAATTCTAACCAAAGAGATGCCGCATCTCCACAGTGTCTCAATGGGAGTATGGGTAAATATCGGCGCCCGGGATGAATCATCCGCCGACAACGGACTCTCTCACTTTATTGAGCATATGATCTTTAAAGGGACAAAGAAACGAACAGCCTTTCATATTGCCAAGGAGTTCGACGCCATCGGCGGCCAGACAAACGCTTTTACAGCCATGGAGAGCACCTGTTACCACGCCAAGGTAATGGACACCCATCTGGAGACCATGGTTGATATCCTCACGGATATATTTCTGAATTCTGTTTTTGATGCGAACGAGGTTGAAAAGGAACGTCTGGTTATACTTCAGGAAATCGGGATGGTCGAAGACAATCCGGACGAATACGTTCATCATCTTTCAGGAAGTACGTACTGGGGAGACAACCCTTTGGGTCGATCCATCATAGGAAACCGAAAAAATATTGCAAGTTTTGACGCAAAAGTCATTGAAGACTTTTTTCGCCGTTTCTATCAGCCTGAACATATTGTCATTTCGGCTGCGGGCAACCTGAAACATGACCGTTTTGTCGACCTTGTCGGACCGGCCTTCGAGTCCGTTCGTTCGGGCAACGGCTTGCCCCGACGTACCACACCCAACGGGCGTTCCAGGGTTGAATTGCATCACAGAGAACTTGAACAGGCTCACCTCTGTTTGGGCGCAAAAGGGCTGTCCATAACCGACCCCCGGCGGTATGCTTATTCACTCATGAACACCATCTTCGGCGGTAACATGAGTTCAAGACTCTTTCAGAACATACGAGAACGCAGGGGGCTTGCTTACGCGGTCTTCTCCTTCATAACCTCTTATATCGACACCGGCATGTTCGGCGTCTATGCCGGCGTCGATCCCAAAAACGCGAAAGAAGCGGCCGCATTGATTCTGAAGGAAATCCGAAAACTTCAAGAGGAATGTGTTGACTCAAGCGAACTTCACGATGCCAAGGAATATTTAAAAGGCAACATCATGCTCGCATCTGAAAATAATGACAACCAGATGGTCCGGCTGGCCCAAAGTGAAACCCACTTTGGGCGTAACATACATCTGCAGGAGATTCTGGATTGCGTGGAAGCGGTTACCGAAGACGAAATTCTTGAGTTGGCTGAAAATCTTTTTGATTCGAACCAGTTTTCTCTGACCCTCCTTGGCCCGGTTACCGACAAGAAGGCATTTGATGATATTTTGAACCCTTGATTTTAAATTGGAATGAATTCCCAAGTGGACACTTCGCCGACCATCGAATTTCTTCGCTTAAGACCGGATTTGGACGCAGACATACCGCTGCCCCGATATATGACGCCGAATTCCGCTGGAATGGATATTTCCGCCGCCATAGAAAAAGACCTGGTCCTTGATTCCGGAGCCATTTCATTGATCCCCACCGGCTTTGCCGTTGCCATCCCGGAGGGGTTTGAAGCCCAGATTCGTCCCCGAAGCGGGCTGGCTGTAAAACATGGCATAGGGCTTATTAATTCCCCCGGCACCATAGATTCCGATTATAGAGGAGAGGTAATGATTGCTTTGATAAACCTCGGCAGAGCGAGCTATACCTTTCACCGGGGCGACCGGATCGCGCAGATGATTATCAAAAGAGTTTACCAGGCAAGATTAAAGGTGGTGGAACAGCTCACCGAAACCGAACGCAACACCGGCGGTTTCGGACATACCGGCCTATGAATAGGTAAAATTTTAGACAAGATTTACTGGATTAACCAGATTTATCAATATACTGCCTGACACCGGATTGCCTTTTCCCATTTTCATCCCTCCGGGGCGTAGGCCCAACAGGCCGGAGGCAGGAAAATGGGAAAAAATATCCTGTTGATCCTGTCAGAAACGTCCATTCAAAGGGAACCGGTCTCAGCAATAGATTTATTGACAATTCAATTAACTTCCAAAGTTGATGACAGTTAAATATCTCCAGAAAGAAGAAAAACATCAGAACCCGACGGATAACCTTTCCGTATGTGTGCTGGGTAGCGGCAGCAAGGGTAACGCCATATTTATCTCAGACGGTTCCACCTCAATTATAGTTGATGCGGGCCTTTCCGGGATTGAAATCGAACGCAGACTGAAATCAAAAGGGCTCTCTCCTGAAAACCTGGATGCCATCCTTGTCTCTCATGAGCATGTTGACCATATAAAGAGCGCCGGGGTGCTTTCTCGTCGTTTTGACCTGCCGGTATATATCAGTAGCAAAACAGGAAAAATCGCCTCAACACAACTGGGAACAGTAAAGGAACTCAGGAATTTCGAGTGCGGCTCGGCCTTCAAAATAAAGAATTTAACCGTACACCCCTTCTCTCTGCCCCATGACGCTAAGGATCCGTCCGGATTTACGGTGAGACTTGACAGCAAAAAGATCGGGATTGCCACCGATCTCGGCACTGCAACGGCCATGGTTAAATCGCATCTTAAGGATTGCGCGTTACTGATTCTTGAAGCCAATCATGATCCGATCATGCTTGAAAACGGTCCTTATCCGTGGCCCCTGAAACAGCGCATTAAGAGCAGGACCGGTCATCTTTCAAATGAAGCGTCTAAAATTCTCCTCAAGGAATTACTCCACGACCAACTCCAGCATGTGATCCTGGCCCACCTGAGCGAAATCAACAACACTCCTCAGAAAGCCGTCAGCGTTATCGAACCGTCCCTGGCATCTTCCAACACAAAACTGCATGTCGCATTCCAGGACAAATGCGGAGATCTGCTGCATCTCAAATAGATTCCATCCGGCAAGGGAGGTAATTTTTGAAACCAAGACAATCGAAATCTTTTTTTTACCATATATTGTTCTTTCCCATTGACATGCATCAATATGTTGTATTAAAGGAGAAAAAATTCGCTTTAAAAATCCTTTCTATAAAAACAGCCCTCATAAATTACAATGACCAGACTTGCTTAGAAAGGTTTAAAACAACATGACCCTGAACGTCGGATTTGTATCTACCCGGTTAACGGGTACAGATGGTGTATCATTAGAAGCGAGTAAGTGGACGGACGTCTTTACTCAAAATGGCCACAGCTGTTTCTGGTTCGCGGGAAAGCTGGATCGGGATGCGGAAAAGAGTTTTATTGTCCCCGAAGCCTATTTTAAACACAAAAAGAATCAGTGGATCAATGAACAGGTTCTGGGTAGAAAAGGTCGAACCCCCCGGGTAACTCAGGCGATTCACGACTTAAGGTCACTGCTTAAACTTAAACTTCATACATTCATTGATCGCTTCGACATCGACCTTCTGATCGCTGAAAATGTTCTCTCCATACCGATGCATATTTCTCTGGGATTGGCCTTAACCGAAACCATTGCCGAGACCCAGATTTCCACCATTGCACACCATCATGACTTCTACTGGGAAAGAACCCGCTTTTCAGTGACCGCCATCAGCGACTATCTTCGAATGGCATTTCCCCCCAACCTGCCCAATATCCAGCACGTGGTTATCAATTCTGAAGCCCAGGAGCAACTGGCACTTCGCACGGGGATATCGTCGGTCATCATCCCCAATGTTCTCGATTTCGACAATCCACCGACGCTGGACCTCAACGGGACCCGGGCCTTCCGCAAAACCTTCAATTTGAAACCCGATGACAGGATGATTTTGCAGCCCACCCGTATCATACAACGAAAAGGGATCGAGCACGCCATTGAACTGGTCAAGGAATTGAAAGATTCCCGAAATAAACTGATCGTATCCCATGAAGCAGGTGATGAAGGAATTGAATACGCCGAGTGGCTGAAAGAATATGCGGACGAACATGATGTAGACCTGCGACTGGTGGCAACCCGCGTTGCAGATCCCTGGGGCAACAATGGGGGCAACGGAGCGGAATATTCTCTCTGGGATGTCTATTCTTACGCTGACTTCATCACGTATCCCAGCATTTACGAAGGATTCGGCAATGCCTTCCTCGAGGCCATTTACTTTAAAAAACCGCTGTTGGTCAACCGCTATGCAACGTTTGTCAGAGATATTGAGCCCCGGGGGTTTGATCTGGCCGTCATGGACGGGTACCTTTCAAAAAAAACGGTTAAAACAGTGATAGAAATTCTGGAATCACCGGGGCGTAGAGAAAAAATGGTAAATTTAAACTATGAAATTGCCGCCCGGCATTATTCATATTCCATACTCCGGAAACAGCTCAATACCATTTTAAACAGTTTGGCCGGGCAGTCTGCGAATTAAGCCGCCTCCAAAACACCGGCTCCGAATTTACAACACTGACCGGGCAAAAGCGTTTGCCTTTTCATTTTTTCGCTGAATTGAGTTATATTTTAACCAGCTCATATTCCCGGCTGCCGAGCCCCAGCTGCTCCGCATATTCCAACTGATATGCCCAGTCCACTTTGGGATAAACACCGCGAAATTTGTCTTCACCCGGTTTCCGGTTTGTCTGGAGACATGTTCCCGGCAGCGCGTGCTCCTGGTTGACAAGATCAACGGACGCCTGGTCGATGGCAACCGGATCTGTTGATGCGACAACGCCGATATCTTTTACGATGGGGGCGTCGTTCATGGGATAACAGTCACATGCCGGAGAGACATCGGTGATGAAATTAATCGACAACATCTTTTGGGATTTGCCCTTCAATACGCCCATGGTGTGTTCAACCATGTTTTCCAAAAAAACAGGTACCGCCTGGTTCCACTCTATTTCTATGGCGGTGTTGGGGCAGACAAGGATACATTCCCCGCAACCGATACACTTTTTGGAATCAAGCACCGCCTTCTCCTCGGCCAGGGAAAGGGCGTTCTGGGAACAGTGGTCGATACAGTCTCCGCAGCCGATACATTTTTTCTTGATGACCTTTGGCGCCACGGTTGAATGCTGTGCCAGCTTACCCCTGCGTGACGCGCACCCCATGCCCAGATTTTTAATCGCTCCGCCAAAACCTGAAAGTTCATGCCCCTTGAAATGAGCCACCGATATCAGCGCGTCGGCCTCGACGATATCCGTTCCGATGTAAACTCTCTTAAAATTCTTCTGATTGACGGTGATGGGTGTTTCGCTCCTGCCCCTTAATCCATCGGCAATGATAATGGGCGCATCCACCACAGCGTAGGCAAAACCGTTTTGAATCGCTGTTGTCAGGTGACTGGGAGAGTCGCTCCGTGTCCCTGAATAGAGTGTATTGGCATCTGTAAGAAATGGAACGCCATTGACACCTTTGATCATCTCGACAATTTTCCGTAAAAATACAGGCCGTATAAAAGCGGTGTTTCCCATTTCTCCAAAATGAAGCTTCACCGCAACGAGATCTCTTTCTTTAACAGCTTCGGAAAGACCCGCGGTTTCGATGAGCCTTCCCAGTTTTGCGACAAGGTTTTCTTTCATTGTGGCCCTAAGATCGATAAAATAGACTTTGCTTTTCATAATACCTCCCGGTAAAATTTCACAATTATTCCTGATACCCCCTACCAAATCCAAACGGTTTCAAAGTCGAAAACCCAAGTCTTAATAGTGAAAGTGTGTTTTGAAGCCATTTTTTATAAGTCAAACAATTTGAGTTGTTTGTCATTTTCTATTTTTCTCTTTTTCTTTTCTTCAGCAATCTTACGGTTGATCTCTGCACGTCTTGCCTTTTTCTCTGCTGTTTTCTGTTCTTTGAGTCGCCGCTGCTCATCCAAGAATTGTTCTATTTCCTTTGTCTCTTCTTCATCGGCCAATTCATACACAATATCAAATTCAGGCAATATGCTTTGGGGTATTAACAACCCATTAGGCAGTTCGACAAGGGTAAAAGCATCTGAAATCTCGCGACTGCATAGGCCTTCAGTCCCCAGTCCCAGGTTACAAATTTTTTCAATCTGGGTGGCCTTATTGCCAACCGTAGATTTTTTTGTGCCGAAGAAACCACAAATAGTATCGGCTGTAATAAAAAGTTCATTTTCAGGGTCAAACAAGAAATTCAGGCGGGCAATCACATAAACGATTGAGGCAGCCCATATTTCCTTTTTACCACGTATAACGGAAATCTTTCGCTTTCTTCCTAACATTTCGCAAAGCTCAATGGCATAGCCGTAAAGCTCATCATCTAAATATTCTTCGCAAAAGGCCAGTACCAGATCCTTTATATCATTCAGTCGTTCGGTTTTTTCAGCTTTTGTCATGGTTATTCTTTCTGTTACAGCGATAGTGTTTTTCGAAGCCATTTCGTAAAAACAATATCCTGAATTAAATAATGTCCGTTTTTTACAATGATCTCTTTTTTTATTAAACTTGTCAGGGCTTTTGTAACCAAAGAGCCGGTTTTTAAGTTAACCGATTTTAAAGCGTCAACGTTAAAAAGGTTGGATCCGTTATTCAGCAGAATGAGCTTTAAGGTTTTCTTTTGATTAATGGTTAAGGTTTCCCATAACACGGTGTGCTCCAGGCTCCTCTTTTCTATAATTGCATTTTCTATCTTATCAATAATTTCAGGGTCAAATCTTTTTCTCCGCGGTTCTTCCCAGAGGTGAAACAGAAAGTTCTGGATATACATGGGATGGTTTTCAAATCTTGCTACAATCTCTTCTATTATCGTGGCAGGAAGTTGAACATTCCCCCGGCTGAATAAATTCTGTATCCAGGGGATGTAATGTTTAGTTTCTATTTTGCTTAAAGGAAAACTCTCAGCCAATTTATAAAATGCGCGGCTTTTGGAGTTAAACATTTCGGTTATCAGGTGTTGCTGACTGCCTGAAAAAATATAACAGATATTTGAGTGCTGCTGAATAAGCGAACGCAATCTTTTTTCAAAACCCTCTTCTGAATAATTGGCAACCTCCTGAAATTCATCAAAAGCAATAACCAGTTTACGTTTTTGTGAATATTTTGACAGGATATCCATCAGTTCTTCCAGAATTCTTTTTTCATCAACCGCCTCGAAGGACGGTGAGACTGAAGTAACTCCTATTGACGGATCTATACTTAAATCGAGTTTGATATTTTTTAAAGTTTTACTAACTGATTTAATGAGACTTTCAAAATTGGATTCCAATTGATTCAAGTTCTTAAAAGTTCTGGTAATAAAATCCTTTTCAGATATTGTTCCATACAACTCAACATGCATAGTGCCGATATTAAGATTTTTTTCCTTGATTTCCCGAAAAACTTGCCGAATTAAAGAGCTTTTCCCGTATCTTCTATGGGAATATAAAAGTACATTCTGAGATCCTCTAATATATTTTAGCAATTCAGACAGCTCT
>Ga0114925_10000839_pt1 | contig 14408 bp, 15 predicted proteins | sample SumtaG_2_FD_87287 | JGI IMG/M metagenome (GOLD analysis project Ga0114925, IMG submission 87287) | Deep subsurface microbial communities from Indian Ocean to uncover new lineages of life (NeLLi) - Sumatra_00607 metaG | ecosystem: Environmental > Aquatic > Marine > Oceanic > Sediment | place... | reverse complement strand
TGTTGGCACTTACATCATCGCCTGCTCATTCATTTACGATGATGGTCAGGAATCCGCATTATACGTTCCCTCTACTGATGTGGCAATGACCGCCATTACTGAAGGTGCCAGTTTGACTCTATGTGCAAAAGCCGATACTGCGACTGATTATGACGAACGGATAAGCGGCGGCAGGGTTTATTGCAGAATAGATGAGACGGATGATCCTTGGACTTTGCTGATGGATATTTCAATGGCTAAAGGAGCAAGAGCAACACTTTCAGGTACTTACAACACATGGCGAGAGGGGGCCACTGCCGATGATGTCTATACGTATTCATTCGTATCCAAACGCCAGAACATTGACTCATACGAAAGTCTGGCCGGGATTGATCCTACAACTCCGGTGGAGGTATTTGATGGCGATAACGCTTTCTGGAATACATCTGTAATAGCCCGAAACCGCTGTTTCATCGGCTCTGTGAGATATACCGCTGCTGGCGGCTCATTATCACATTTCAGGGATCGTATCCTTTATAGCACAGCAGGGGCTTACGATACATTCCCCATAGATAACTACATTGATGTTGTTCAGGGCGATGCTGAGGACTACGTGAAATTGGGGGCTTATGGAAATGACCTGCTATGTTTCAAGCAACGCACACTCTACATCATAGATATTTCCGACCCTGACCCCGCTGGCTGGCAGATGAAACAGGATGCCAATAAGGGGAAGTATCCCTTCAGGGGGATAAAGCATCCGGGCGCTTATTTCGAGACCCCATCTGGCCCGGCATGGTGCAATAAGTTTGGGGTGTTCCTATACAATGGCAGTGAGATAGTGTCTCTGTTGGGCGACAAGATTGAACTTAGCGAACATCCACTGGCGTATCAGAGGTATTGTGTATTCGACGGGACAGATGATAAAGCAGCAACGGCCACTAGTGCAACTCTAGCCTATGACGACACCACGCCATTCAGCCTTGAGGCTATTTTCCGCACTACAGATTCTTCCGCTGCTAATAATACACTTGTAGGATTATGGCAATCCGCCTCTGCTGGCAATGATGACTTTATTAACTTGCAGGTTGAGAGCGGTAAATTATATCTATATATGGTCGAGGACTGGTCAGCGCAACGCATTGTTGTATATACAGACAGCACTTTCAGCGATGGGGAATGGCATCATGTAGTAGTAACCTTTGATGGTAGCAGCGTTAAGGGAGGCTTCGAGATATATGTTGATGGTGCTCTACAAACCGTGACTAGGGGTTCGGTAGGTGTTGTTACGGGCTTTGTTGCCACGAATACCTTAGGCATTGGGAACAATGCAAAGTGGTCTTCGGCGACTTTCTTTGATGGTGATATAAGCTTGGGGCGACTTTGGAACCGCGAATTATCTGCCGCTGAAGTCCTTGCCCTTTACAATGGTCAGCCAGTGCTTGCGGCGGATCAGTGGGGGGCGCCCACAGAGCTTATGCCAAATCAGGTTGATCGTGATTTCTCAGGAGCTAGTGCTTGGACCGATGTCAATTTGAATAGTTACAATGAAACAGATGATTTAAGTATAGCGGGCGATCTTAATGAGTATTGCGAACTTCCAGTAGCTTCAGCTCCCATGACTGCGACATATCATTATCGGTTGATTTTTGACGTAGCAAATATTTCCGGGGCCTGGGCGATACAATCCTTTACAGGGACACAACTGTTTGGTGGGGTTACTGCTAATGGGACAAATAAAATTAATTTTACAGTAGATTCAGGGATAACAGGTGGATTGAGACTTGTTGCTGGCCCCTCTGGTGCTTCTGGAGATTTCGATAATTTCTCCCTTATCCGCACTGGATGCGTGGCGGAATACGCACCAAAGGGAATTGGCGATGCCACTTGGACTGACCAGTCAGACAACTCTCTTGATGGTACAGTTGTTGGCGCAACGGCAATCTTCGAGGATAGCTGGCGAAAATTCTACACCGACTATTCCATCCTTGGCTATCACGGTCGAACTAATCAGATTATCGTCATGCGGGACTGCACTGGGAGATGGAGTTCAGGCCAAGATTACGCTGATGTTTGGGTTGTTGATTTAGACACGGGAGCAAGTACTGCGGGGAGAAGGATATTCACTAAAGGCATTGCTTATAGTAACTTCTCGACAGATTGGCGGCAAGACTTGATTATAGCCGAACAAACCAGCTCGACTTTAGTTACAATTAAAAAGTTCACCGACGAGCCTCAGAGCCAAGCCGTTGGCCTTATTGATATTAGAACGGCGGACATGGAATTCGGCAATCCGGCATTCCGCAAAGACATTGATGCGATAATTATTACCTATAAGTCTAGTGCTGCTCAAACCAATCCCGTAAGTTATGCCCTAGAGGATAATGACGCCCATACTGCTTGGACAAGATTGACGGGGAATTTCAATGCTGAAACTAACTGGGAAAAACTTGTGATACAACCAACGCCTATCGAGTGTGATTCCATCCGGCTGAAGATAGATAACCCAAGTTCGGCTGGCACTATAGAGATTAATGACATCACGATTCGATACACTGAAATCCCAGAGGCTTTGTCCTAATGGATGATTATAAAAACAAAGAAGCACTTGCTGATCTGTACCTTAACCAAAAGTTGAGTACAATTGATATTGGCAAAATTTTTAATGTGACTAGCACAACAATCTTGTACTTTATGGGGAAATATGAAATTCCCAGAAGGAGCAAATCACAATCGGTGGCTTTGGGAAGAGCAAATAGTTGTAATATAGACGAAAATGCTTTCGATTTTCTTTGTGGTGAAGTTTTAGGTGATATGTATATTGGTACTCATCACGGTCATTCTGGCCTCATCGGATATGGGACGAAATATCTTTCTTACGCTGAATGGCTTTTGGGGCAATTGAGAATCATGGGGATAGAATTAGCAGGGCGTATTCATTCTATAATAGACAAAAGATGGGGATGTAAGTCTTATCGTTTTTACACAAAATCATATACTGATTTAGTGCTCCTTCGCAATATGTTTTATCCTAAAGGAAAAAAGATTGTGCCGGATGAAGTGGCCTTAAACCCATTAACATTAAGACAATTATACATTGGCGATGGCTCCTTAAAGTCCACACATGGCGGTCGATATAAACACATTCAAATAGCCTCGTGTGGTTTTGATATAGATTCGGTAAATATTTTAGTTGACAAATTAAATAATATTGGATTTATTGCTTCTAGGTAGCCAAGCAATAATGCAATTGGCATTTCAACTAATTCCGTTGTAGATTTTCTTGATTATATTGGCCCTTGCCCAGTACAATGCTATTCTTATAAATGGGCAACCAAGAACCGTAAAGGGCAACTAGAAATACCGTTAAAGAATTAGAAGGGAGAATATTCTATGCCATTAGCACCGAATATAGCACTGGCCAGGGTTCTTGCTGGCGGAGCAGGACGGGGGGTTGACATATATGCGGGCATCGAGGAGCGGGGTGAACGCGAACAGGAACTTGCCAGGGCGGTTAAAGGAAGGGGGCGAGCACGCCAGGCGGAAAGGCAAATGGGTCAAGGAAGACTGTTTGGGAGTCTTTTTGGGGGAGCGGCTGGCTTTTTGGGTAAGCGGGCGCTGTTATCTTTGTTAGGCGGCGCAGCGACGGGTGGGGTTGGCACATTGGTTAGTCTTCTTCCCGCTTTACTTACTGCCGCCGGTAGTTACGGGGGGCAAAAAGTCCAGACCAGAAAAACCGCCAAGGAGAAACTAGGGGCTATAGATGTTGGTTCATTCCGAAGAGCAAGAGGCAGAGAGCGGGAAACAGAGTTCAGGGCCGGAGAGCGGGATTTCAGAGAAGCTCTTTCGGCAGGAATCCGTGGTAGGGCGGTGCAAGACTTTATGAGTGCCTTGGCTTTCCAAAACCTTGATTTGTCCCGCTTGTTTGGAAGGGGAGCCAAAGAAGGAGTTTCCTTTGGCGTAAAACCATCCCTTGGGATGGATTTGCCAGGAGAATTTCTTCCTAGCAGCATGGCTGGGCTAGGTGATATTGAACGTAGCGGAATTATTTCAATCCTTCGTGAGCTTGAACCAGACCTTTCCGAAACTGGGGGGTTTGCTCAGGGGCGGACTCCAGCCGGAGGATTTCCTTTAACGCAAAACCTATTCAGAGGGAGATAATTATGGCCGATACTTTTGATTTTAGCACAATGGGCGATATCTTCGAGCAGCTTGGGTATGGTGGGGCTAGGACTGGTGCTGATATTGTAAGTTTGTTAGGGAAAAGGCATGATACCGATATAAGTGCAGAAGAGAGAGCGAAATGGGGGGAGCGCATCCAATCGCTTGTTGATCTCACACGCACAGATGTAGGCAAGCTGCCGGAGTTGTTTTCAACCCTAACGGGGCAGGCGCAAGAAACCGCCCGGATTGGCAGAGAACGGATAGGTGAATCATTCCTGGGTGAACGTGGCGGGTTGCAAAGAGCGGCCCTGGGGCAAACACAACAGTTTCAAAGAGGCCAGGCACGGGCAGGGTTTGCTGGCGGGGGAGCTTTGCGGCGTGAGCGAGAAGTCGGAAGGCGGACAGTTGGGGAAATGTTTGAGAATCTCCTTGGCAGGCGCCGCACTGGACTGGGAGGAGTCCAAGCGGGACTTGAAAGGGGACTATTCGGCGCGGAAGAAAGAATAGGGACTGAGGAAAGTGGTCTCATGGCTAATTTACTGTCAGGTATCCAGAACTTAGAGGCGGCGATGGAAAGGGGGGAGGTGTTTGGACGTGATGAAGTTGATGAAACGGCTGAGGGATCTCTGCCCGATTGGGGGGACTTTGTGGCATATCAAAACGCAGGTGGCAAATTGAGTTATAATGACTGGATAAATGCCGGAAGGCCACCACCTGGGAGAGGCCAAGTTGGTAGGGACCAACTGGATGGAGGTCAGAATTATGGAGGAGAAGACGTACTGGATGACGTCAAAATTGATAGGCCGATTGGGGCAGACTACGCTGATTATGATGACTACGCCGATGCAGGCGGCAGTCTAAGCTTTGAGGATTGGATAGATGCGAACAGACCTAGAGCAGGCCGGTAGAGGCAATAAGGAGATATTAATCAATGTCTAGCACATTCAATCTCCCCCCCGTACGTCGTGATCCGCTGGGTCAGGCACTTGACCAACTGCCGCAGTTCCTACTGACGCTAGGGCGTCTCCAAGAGGCCCAAAAAGAGCGCGAGGAGAGGGCACGCCAGGCTAACGTGCAGGAAACCGCCAAGAAGACGGCCCATGAGATGCAAATGATAAGAATGGCTGGGCAGGTAAGCAATCTTACCGCAAGGGCTGGAACTCTTCCGGGGGTGAAAAAGCATATAGAAACCCCAGAGGGGCTACAGGCTTATGACGTGGTGGCCACCATGACGGGAATGCAACTGGAACAGGAAAGGTTACTGGAAGAGGAACAGGCTCGTGAAGCCGAAGATTACCGAATCTGGCGTGAGGGATTGGATCGGATGTCTGACCGGGAAGTTCTTGAACAAACCAGTCTCGCCGGGCTTACTGATAAACAGCAAAAAGCGGCTGAACAAGAGGTGAGAGAGAGAAAGGGCTTTCGTGAGCAATTAGATGTGATGGCGGACGAATCCAAAAAGTTCAAAGTAAAAAAACTAGAGGGTTCCATAGATAATCTTTTGGAAAGCAAGCGATTGGCCGGACAACCAAGATTAGATTCAGCTGGGTTACAAACTGGTTTACATCCTCCATTCAGCGAAGAGGAGGAGACTGAACTTCAAAGTCAGCTAAGTGAACTAAGCGGTTTAGGTGTTGAATACCCCAGCACTTTTTTGGACGAACCCGCCTTTGTCGTTGATGAAGTTACGCCCGAACCCGGAGAGAAGCCAAAACCACGTATTTTTGAATCAAGGGGTGAATATCAAGCAAGATTGATTGAGGCCGGGTTTGGGAAGGGATTGGTAACGATGCCAGAGGAAGACCCACTAGGACTATTTAAGTAATGCCCCAAGTCAGCACACGGGACTTTGTCAGTAGGGTAAGGGTGAAATTCCCCATGTACTCTTCTGTTGACGACAGCACTTTGGTTGATGCTATTTTGAAAAAGTACCCTGAATATAATACAATTTTGTCTCCAGAAGTTCCTCAATCTAAAGTATCTTCTTCAGGTGCGATAAGCAATTTTATTAACCAAGGATTTGTTCAGCCAATGAGGACTTACATGGCAGGGGTTACAAAGGGGCAGAGGGATATTTTTAAGAACCTTGACGCTTTTACTGTTTACCTGGAGGATAAGTTCGGAATCCCGAGAGGTGGAGCGTTTAAAGACCTGTCCAAGCTGTGGGATCGGTGGGCCAAGGAGCATGAGGAAAAAGGAATCCCGCCCGATGCCAAGGGATTTGTAAACGAAGCTGCTCGTGCCATTTATGAAGGTGGGGGACGACTGGCAACGGACTTGCCCGTCATTAGCACAATGGGACTTACCACCTATATGGCAACTATGGGTGCCGGAGAGTCTATCCAGAAAGGTGAGAGTCCAGCGATAGGTGCGATTAAGGGCGGTGTTCAAGGTAAGTTATTGCATGGTTCGCTGAAAGGGTTGGCTGTTCTACCAAGAGCACCAGCAATGGCTGGTGGAGCGGCGGTGTTTGGAATTCCTTCGGCGTTATCTGAATTACAATTGCCGCCCGGGGAGAGAGAATATGGTCGTGTGGCTGGTGATGTTATGCTGGGTGCCGGTTTGATGGCATTGGGGCAGAAACCCACACAACGGCAATTTAAGGCTATGAGAATAGAGGCCAGAAAGCCACTGGAGGTGCCCAAGAAGCCAGCGGAGGCAATTAAACCCGAGATTCGACCCGAAGTACCAACTAAGGTCGTTACGCCCATAGAAGCAAGAGAGAGGGTTCCTATTGGCACTATTAACACCAAACCCGGGGCAATAAAAGCATTTCTCCAGAGGAACTTTACCAGCAAGGGTAATTTACCCAAGGAAGTATTTGCCCGGAAGGTTTCAAAAGATGCTATCATAGGAGCCGAACTGCAAAAAGCGGAGTTTGTTACTCGTGAATTAACAAGGGAGCTCAAAAAGACTCCCGTTCAGACTGATACCATTGATTCTGCACTAAAAGGCGAGGTTCCTATAGAAACGCTACCTAAGCCTATTAGAGCGCCCGTAAGCAGAATGAGAGGACACATAGACGCCCTTTCAAGGAGAATGATTGAAGAAGGTGTTGTTGAAGGTGATATGGTTGCTGTTATTGAGAGAAATCTTGACGTTTACACAACAAGGTCATATCGGGCCTTTGATGATCCGTCATGGTCAGAGAAGGTGACCACCGATGTTCGGAACAAGGCTAAAGCGTTAGTTCGTCAGGAATCTGCGAAGATGCTGCAAAATGAATACTCTCAAGCAAAGGGAATTGCGCCTGGAGAAGCGGCAGCACAGATGGAGGTGATTAATAGCGAGGCATGGGCTTATCGGGAAAATCGCACAAGTGGGATTATTGAGTCCTTATTGTTTGAGGGCAAAGCTGCCGATACCCCGATTGCTCTTATAAAGAAGGGGAATCTTGGCTCAAAAGACCTTTCGATACTTAAACCTCGCAAAACTATTGCTCCTGAGATTCGTGCCTTATGGGGGGAATATAAAGACCCCCTTGTCAATTATACCCGCTCCGTTTCAAAAATGACTCATTTAATAGAGAATCAAAAGTTCCTTACGGATGTACGTAGTGAAGGGATGGGGGTTTTCTTCCATGAAAACCCGATTGTAATAGAAGGGGTGGAGTACAAAACACGTATTGCGGCCAAGGGTTCTGATGTAATGAGTCCTCTCAATGGGCTTTACACAACCCCTGAAATAAGAACTGCCTTCAAAGACGTAATGGAGCCACAGAATACCGGGGCAATGCTCTCCGCTTATATGAAAGTGAACGGAACTGTAAAGTTTGCCAAGACCGTCGGATCGGTAATGACTCATATTCGTAATGTTCTTGGCAATACTGGCTTTGCTGTTGCTAACGGCCACTTCAGAGTTAAAAAAGCCGGGGTATCGTTCAATACAGTCATGGCAAGCCTAGCTGGTGATAGGAAGTTGTTTCAGGAAAAATATCTAAAATATCAGCGGCTTGGTCTTGTCCGTGAAAGTGCCCGTGCGGGTGAGCTTATGGACGTTATTAAGGACGCTCGGAAGGGAGACATTGCTGATTTCTCCGAATTGAACGCCGTCCATAGAGCGGGTGAAAAGGTTTTAAAAGTATTTACAGAGATATATCGGGCAGAAGATGATGTGTGGAAAATTTACGCCTTTGAGAATGAGGTTGCCCGATACAAGAAAGCCTTACCAGAGATGCCTGTAGAACAAGTTGAGATTATGGCGGCTGAGATAGTTCGTAATACATATCCGACATATTCACTTGTCCCACGAGGCGTAAAATTACTCAGGCGATTCCCCTTGGTCGGAACCTTTGTTAGTTTTCCCGCTGAAGTTATTAGGACAACGGGTAATACAATGTCTCTGGCAACCAAAGAAATACGTTCCGAAAATCCCAAGATAAGGGATATCGGCGCACAGCGAATTGCGGGAATGATAGTTGCAGCAACGGCAACAGCTGGGGCCACAGCCACGTCGAGGTTCATACAAGGGATGACAAAAGACGATGATGAAGATGCCCGCGAGTTTGTCCCCCCGTGGTCAAAGAATAGCGACATTTTATGGTTTGGGGAGAAAGATGGGGATAGGCTGTGGATTGATTTGTCTTATACTGACCCGTATTCTTATATTAAAGCCCCTCTGCAAGCATTCCTAAGAGGGGATACATGGGAAGATAAAATTGTAGAGGCGGGGCTTGAATCTTTGTCACCCTTCCTTGGAGAAGAAATTCTTTCTGGAGCCATCACTGATGTTGCAAGGAACACAACTAAGACAGGGGGAAGGGTCTATAATCCAGAGGCAAGCTGGAGCGCCATAGGGCTTGATGTAATCCAACATGTTGGAGAGGCTTTCACCCCAGGCAGTGTTTTGAGTCTTAATCGCATTCAAAAGGGACTGCGAGGAGTGGTAGAACCTTATGGCAAAACCTACAATCCAAAGATTGAGGCGATGGCTACTTTTACGGGGCACCGAGTAAACTCCCTCGATGTAGGGCAGGGGCTATCTTTCAAAGCGCGTGGCTTCACCAAGGGAATGCGTGATGCCACACAAATCCTTACCGGCGTTCTAAAGAATAAGGGAACCGTAAGCGAAGGGGAAATCATTAGTGCTTATGGTGATATGGAAATTTCAAGGAAAAAGATATTTTCACAGATGCAAAGTGCTACTTCAGCGGCTAGAGCTTTAGGAATGTCCGAAAATGAGGTGCTTAGATTGCTGAAGGATAATGGCCTGTCTGCTTCGATGGCATGGGCTGTTTTAAATGGGCCTTATCGGCCATACCAACTAAAAATAAGCCAAGGTATCCCGCCAGAGAGAAGGGCTTTAGTCAAACAGCTAACAGTTTATGGGGAGAGGAGATGAAACGATGATCTCCCTCTCAGACTACAAGACATTAATTTCTCACGTCCTCAATGAATTGGGGGGTCCATACATATCACCTGATGCAATTTCCTTAGTAATAAGGACTTGCGTTTATGAGAGCGACCTTTATCACCTAAAACAGGTAGGTGGAGGCCCCGCTAGGGGATTCCCGCAAGTTGAACTCAGTACGGCCAAGGATATTCTGGGCCGGTATCTGGGGCTGGAAAGGAAGGCCGATTTAAGGCGCAAGGTTCATTCCATCTTGGGCTTTGACCCGGTGGTTTTAGCTGGTGATGATTACCAGCTAGACCTGCAACTCCAGGGTAATATGATCCTGGGAATTGTCTGCTGCCGGTTGAAGTATGGGATGATTCCGAAGCCGTTGCCTTCCAAGGATGATAGGGAAGCGCAAGGGGGATATTATCGCAAGTACTATAATACTGCTGGCGGTAAAGGCAGTGCCGAAGAATTTGCCAAAGTAACAGCAGCGAAGGGGGTATAATGCCTTCGTTGTATGAAACAATCAGTGATGGTGAAGGATTCAGGCTACGCAGGGGTCGGGATATTTTGAAGTTTGCCTGTTGTGATTGTGGCATGGTTCATTTTGTAAGAGTCCAATTAACAAGGGGAGAGAAATTTTTCTGGATGCGATTTTGGAAAGATAACCGAGCAACCGCACAGCTCCGCAGACATAAATATGGTAATCTACAGAAGAATGCTAATGCTGGATACAGAATTATAAAAGGGGGAACATAATGCCTCAAATTACCAACAGGCAGATTTGGCAGGAATTGCAAAGCCTTTGCCATCTTATTCGAGGGAATCCTGATGAGCATGAGGATTTGGGGCTTATTGGGGATGTACGGAATAATACGAGATTTAGAAGAACCACCACCAGATTTCTTTGGATTCTCATAGTGGCTATGGTTGGCCTTTGGGGAACCATCATCGCACAAACGATCATAAATGGAGGCAACTGATGGAATTTCTAGCAGATAAATGGCAATGGATTGTAGGGACGCTGGTAGTGGTGTTCGGTGGTTTCTGGATACCAGGCTTACGCAGTCTTCTCCTAATTGCCCTGAAGACTTTAGTCAGCGAGGCGGTTCTTAAAAGGATATTTCTTGAGATAGCCGAGAAGCTGGTCAAGTCCACAAAGACTAAAATTGATGACATTTGGCTGGAAGAACTGAGGAAGAAGTTATAAGTGAGACGCAAGGCAAAGAGGCGCTTGGTCTGGGTTGTAGGATCGGCATTGGTAACGCTGGTCTTGGTTGCCCCCATTGATGTATTCATAGCCTTTATCCTACAGACCCAGCAGAAGATTGAGATCACCAAGGATCTGATAGAGTCACTGACGACCACCACCAAGGCGGCTACGTCTCTGATGGTGGCTCTAGCAGCCTTGGTCTTTTACCGTGCGATGAAAAAGAAGTAGCTTGCATTCGCAGGATGGAATCCCCTCCCGCCTTATGCATCGCGGGAGGTGCAGGGCCGGAGAAATCTGGCCCTTGCGTTATCCCCCCAAAATTATTTTCTCGTCGTGAAACTGCTCTCGCAGGCGCTTTTCTCAAAATAAGACTTGACATGAAAGGACAGGGGGGCGAAATTGAGCCATCGTGAAAAGCAAACTTGATAGATAAAAGGAGAAAACGATGGACGTAACCAGTAATCATGTCAGAGGCATAGTGCCCATGCTACAGGATCGGTTCCCAAATCCAAATGAAGCTCTTGGCAAGGGAAAAGCCAAGGTAGCGGATAATCGCTCAGACTGGGAAAAGGCAGTTGACTGTCTCCATTTCAATGAAGATGGCAATGTCTATAGCCCAGCAGAGGGAATTGAAAAGTGCATCCAACATGGTGCCAAAAGAATCATAAAGAAAGGGCGCACAACCTGGGTCAGGGACTTCGAGACTGGGATTATAGTAAGCACTATTGAGCCTTTAGTTCTAGTAGATGGCGAACCCATTCATCGAGATAACCTTGAGGGGAAGGTAGTTGTTGATGCGAGAGCAGCGATAAACCATAATGCCCCAGGGAATCCCAAGGTATGGAAAGTTAGAGCCAAAATCCCTGTCTGGGAAGTGAAGTTCGAATCTCAGGTTATCAATCCTACAATCCCCTTTGCGGTATTCGAAGAGGCCTTAATTCTGGGTGGACTTTACAATGGCCTTGGGGCTTATCGCACCTCTCCCCGATTCAGCAAGTTTGATGTTGTTTCCTGCGAATTAATTGGATAGGGGTTAAATAGGGCAGAAGCGAATTGACGGGTTGTCAAGTGATGGGGTGTGACTAGAATTGAATTGTTAGCAGACGGGACGGGACTGGAGATGAGGAGAAATGAGTTGCTAGATAAGATGATTTGAGAAAGCCGGACGTGAAGTAATTTGATCGGAATAGATTTGAATTGCTAAAAGGACTGGAATGAGGGGAGAGGACGAGACGTGATATGAATTGGTTTGAATTGCTAATTGATCGGAGTGAAGACGATATGACTGGACTGGGGAAGAGAGGATTAAAAAAGAACAGATTTGAATTGTAACAACTAACAAGGAGAATACAATGTCAGAAGCAAACAAAGCACTAAGCAAAAGCCGCCAGGAGCGGGACGAAATCACCGGGATCAATACCTATGACCTTATGGACCGGGCTATGGGTGCTCTTGATAAATATGAGACTGGCGAAATATCAGCTCGCGATCTCGACTCAATTCATAAGATGCTGAATTATCTTAGCAAGATGGCAGCTCTCCACGTAAAGCATACTCAACTATCAGGGGAGAAGCCCTCTGCAATGCTCAAATCATTTTCCATCCTTGATAGCCGCAAAGAAATTGCCAAAGCAATAGAAGCATCTTCAAAATGACCCCTGGCCAGAAAAATCTAACCAAACAACTAAAAGGAGAAAACGATGCTTGAATCCAAAATAAAAGAGCGTTTTAAGACCGACGAGAAAAGCGTTCTCATGACAGATAATGAAAACCTTGAACAGGAAGCAAAGGCTGCTCTTTCATTTATTGAGAGATGGGGGATGGTAGCGGCAGCTGACGGCGGAGAGGATTCTGCTGGGCGTGCCAAGCTAAGGCTGATGACCCCCGATGAATTGGTCGAAAGGGCATTTGCAATCGCTCACATAGCTTTCGATAAAGCTCGCTCTAGGGAGCTAGTCCATAGAACACCATCACTATCTGAACTTGAAGATGATGACGCCTCATAAATAATGACCGATAACCCCCAACCAAAGACCCCAGGCCAGAGAATCCGCAAGCTCCGCTTTGAGCATGAATGGCTTGACGCTAAGGGGAAATCAATAAAAGGCATGAGCCAGGAGCAGTTGGCCGAGGAGTTTGGCCTGCATCGCTACACCGTCATCGGGTGGGAGAAAGACAGATGGCTCCCCGGGTGGGCTAACCTAGGGCAACTGGCTGATTACTTCAAGGTGAGCGTCCAATATTTGCTATATGGGGATGATAGCCATACCCAAGTACCAAAAAGCGGAGAAAGTCGCTAAATGGGCCGCCTAGGGGCCAAACATGGGGGATTAACGCCTTTGCGCCCGTCCCTACCTAAAATCCCCACCAAGGCCAAATCCTTGGCCGACTATCCTAAATGTGGCATACTACAGACGGGCGCAGTTTTTTGCTTTATCTGCCGCAAGGCCCTGGCAGTAGTCGGCGGCATGTGTGTCGATTGCGACCATTTGGAAGATGACATCAGAATTGACCGGACACAACCAGAAGGAGGATAAGATGAGCGAAATGTCAGCAAGAGAAGCGTACAGGGTACTACAGGGCGGATTCGGAGCTAGGGGGGGCGATGATGTGAAGGTAGTGCGTGGGTACACGGAAGAGGAAGCAAATGATATGGGGTTTACCGCTAGCGGTATGCGCGGAGAGTTCAATCGCTTAGTCGGCAAAATCGTGCCGGTAGTAAATGTGGGCATTTATCATATTGAGATACCAGACCCCAACAACGAAGGTGGTGGAATATACGCCCCCTTCTTCTGCCTTGAGCTCGTCGAAAAGGCCAAACCGAAACCGCCGCCAATTATGGTAGGTGGCAACGTAGTGAAGTTTCTTGACGGCAAGATTAGGGTTTGCGACGTAACCGTGTCCGGGGAAACCCTTCACAAGATGCTTGACCGGCTGGAGAATTGACATTGCCCGTGGCATTCAGATGCTATAAGGGCATAGGGGAGAGCCCGCGCGGTAGACATGATTGCTGTGTTGCAACGCTCTCCCCGGCGCTTTTTGGCAGAGATAGCGGAAACGCACAAGGCCAGGGGTAGCTCCCCCAGGATGTGTCAGCGGTGGAACAAACCACTGATAAGTTCACGGGCCGTGATAGACGGTCTCTGCCAACGTTATTTGACTTACAGGGGATGCGGCATGGTAATGTCATTGATGATGGTTGCATAAAGCCTAACTACCTAAGTGGCTGACCTGCGATGGAAACCGAGTGTGGGGATCCGGCCATCCCCTGTAAGAACTTTGAAAGGAGAAAACGATGTCATATCCTTATTGGACACCGGAACAGGACATGCTTTCGAGCTGCTGCTGGGCGCTATCGGCTGGCGAGATAGTTGACGGCGACGCTATCTGCTCAAGGTGTGGGGAACACGCTGCCTTCGAGAAACAGGTGATCCCCGATCCGATGACGTTTGCGGGGTTGACAAAGATATTTTTCCCTGACTACGTTATCCCCAAGCCAGAGGAGAAACCATGACTACGTTTTCAGGGCATGAAAAGTACAGTGCAGCGGAACTAAGGGATATACTTGCTCAGTGGGAACCGCCAAAAGACCCGGCAGAGATAGTAAGCGAATTGACGGGTGTAATTATGATTCTTTGCAATGAAATTAATTGCCTAAAGGGGGACTTGGATAATCTGCGTGAAGAGGTAAATAGTATATACTCAGAGGAGGATA
>Ga0114925_10000838_pt1 | contig 14408 bp, 17 predicted proteins | sample SumtaG_2_FD_87287 | JGI IMG/M metagenome (GOLD analysis project Ga0114925, IMG submission 87287) | Deep subsurface microbial communities from Indian Ocean to uncover new lineages of life (NeLLi) - Sumatra_00607 metaG | ecosystem: Environmental > Aquatic > Marine > Oceanic > Sediment | place... | reverse complement strand
GATAAGGAGCAAAAGAATATTACTCTTAGTGACTTTGGGAGGGAGTTTGAGAAAGAAAAACAAAACTGTAAAGCATTGGTAGTAAAAAGAGATATTGAGGAGATAGGAAATACGGGAGGATATGATTTAAGTAGAGATGCTCCCGCGGAGTATAGCTCAGATGTATTTAGTAAACTTCAATATGAAGATTTGAAAAAAGCTCATACACAAAATGTTGTACCTGTTACTAGGGAGGATTTTGAAAAACATAAACAATATAAAAGTGTTGATGAATTCCGCCGACATAGGGCTCAGCAGGAAGCGACACCTCTCTCTCTCCAACAAAGTCGCGAGTATCTTAGAAAACGCGAAGAACAAGGAACAGCAGGTGATACTAGACGAATTTTTTCAATTATTAAAAGAGATGAAGAAGTACAGAAAAATAGTGAAAAATGGTGGGGAAATTTACGGAGACTGAAATAAATCCATAATAATAAAATAAATCAGAATATATATATATAATGATCCGGTATATAGCAACATTTGTAGTATTAACTGTGTTAGGTGTGTTATATGAACGCTATAAGTTAAAGTATCAATCAGATGAAGAGCTATCTAAATATGATTTGATTAAAAAATACCTTCTTAATGGTTCAGATAATTTAGGTGGAAAACCACTTTTATGGATTCATGCGGAGCATAATGTAAATGCTAGAAACTGGTCCAGTTTTTACTCTCGGAGTAATATTAAACTCAATCAACCATATTTGTTATCTTGTCTAGAAACTATTGTAAAACACTGTGGTGATTCATTTAATATCTGTTTGATTGATGATAATTCGTTTTCAAGATTAGTACCGAACTGGGATATCTCAATAAGAAAATTAGCAAATCCAATACGAGAGCACGTTCGTTCGTTAGCAATGGCCAAGTTGCTATATACATATGGAGGCCTGACAATCCCAAATTCAATGATTGTTTTAAAAGATCTTAAACCACTATATGATAGCGGTATAAGAGGAAGCGGATGTTTCGTAGGCGAATTATTACCTCGGAGTGATGTTACGGCATATACAACTATGTTTCCTGATCATAATATCATGGGTTGTACAAAAAATTGCCCCGTGATTGGAAGATATGTTAATTATTTAGAATTACTAAATTCCCGCGACTATACGAATGAAGTTGATTTTTGTGGCGATATTAATAGGTATCTATACAAACAAACACTCAATGGTCATATGAATAAAGTAAGTGGGTGTTATTTCGGTGCTAAAGATACCTCCGATAATCTTGTCACTTTGGAAAGATTGATGGGGACGACTTATGTAGATTTTGATCAGAATATTGTTGGTATATATTTGCCAGCTAATGAACTCTTATCACGTACAAAATATGGATGGTTTGTGAGGCAGTCACAGTCACAATTAAAGATGTGTCCGGCCGTAGCAGGCAAGTGGTTACTTATTGCGCAGGAGAAATAAAAATAGTATAGGATATCTCATATGTTGATTTATAGTATTTAATATTTGAAGTAAAGGGAATAAAATGGAACTTACATAATTGTCTTATAATAGTAACAAAATTTTTATAAGACATTTTTCGTGTACTATAATACTTTTTGGAATCATAATAGTATTTTTCTATATTCTTACAGAAGGGTTCAATTAATTCTTTATATTGAGCCGTTTTAAAGGCGGTTTTAGTAAAAATGTAAGCATTATTCTTTAGTTCTACACACTGCTCTAAGAAAGCAAACAGATTTTCCTTTGGAAAGGCAGTTCTAAATATTTGATTCGATATGATTTGATTCGACATTATATTAATAAACTAAAAAATTTATTAGACTAGGACTCATTTTTCCTTATTATCCATTAAATCGTGTGTAAGAAATATTAACTCTATTTCGTCTTCATGCTGTGTATGAAAACGTGATATATAAGCACATATTATCTTGATACACCTATATTTCTCATACTCGTCTAACATCTGAGTGATTTTAATAAACTGAAAATAACTATCTAAAATATCCATAACAGAGTAACCTTTATCAAATATTGATTTTATAATTTTAACTGAAGTGTTTATATTCCTATTACTATACCATTCCTTAGTGTATTTCTCAAAGTCATAAAAACTTATGTTAGTACATATTTGCTTCGCCTTCTCTAAAGTAATTTTTTCATCCAATAAGTTAAACTTTTCCATATAATTAACCAACAGTCTTATGGAATTATTACAGATACTGAGAATAAATGTTTGCGCCTTTGGTGTTATATCAATTAATTCCTTATCTTTTATCTTATCTAAAATTTCTTGTAATAAATTATCAGAAACCGACTTGATTTTTATTAATGTGCATCTTGACTGAAGACTTTCCACCACTTTCTGTGTATTAGTGCACGAGGCAATGAAATTGACATTGTGACTGTACTTATCTATGCAATTTCTGAAAACTTGTTGACTTTGTTCATTAATAATATCAATATCATCTAACACAATAAATTTCTTTTTCCCTGAGATAGAAGATGGCGTTTGACAAAAAGTTTTAACCTCTGTTCTATAATATGAAATGCCTTGTTCATGTAGGTTATTTATATACAATACATTGTCGGTGGGAATATATGGAATGTCGTAGTATTCCCGAATGGTAGCATCTAGTAGAGAACTCTTGCCGCAACTTGAATCGCCCACTAAAAGTAAATTTAGGTTATTCATGGCTATTAAGGTATTTAATAGTTTAATAAGTTGAGGCTCAATTACAAAATCTTCATATTTTTTAGGCCTATATTTCTTCAAAAATGGTTCGTTCATTTATAATAGAATTAAAATTAATGTTTAAGTTTTGTGAGTTATTAAAATATTTATATATATTATAATGGGATTAAGATCATCAAAGAAAGGTGGAGGTTGCGGCTGTGCCGCTCAAGGTACTCAATATGGTGGACGAAGACGGAGTAAGGGACGTCGTACTCGCCGCCGTAAGCGCACTGCACGCAGAAAAAGCCGTCATCCTAGAAAGAGACAGCGTTCTCGCACTAGAAAGGGAAGACTAGATTTTGTCACTCATAAGGGCGATAAAGTGTATAATGCTCGCGGCCATTATCAACGTAAAAGACGTTCTCCATATAGAAAACGTCGTTAGATTAACTCGTTATAAGTATTTAAATTTAAGCAAATACTTATATATAAAATGGAAGATTTCTATGCGACACTAGGGGTAGCTGAGAATGCTAGTCAAGATGACATTAAAAAAGCTTATCGTAAATTAGCGTTTAAATACCATCCTGATAAAAATGGTGGAAACAAGGCAAAATTTCAGGAAATAGGAAGAGCATACGAACATTTGGAGGATGTACAAAAACGTAGACAATATGATATGGCACGGAACTCGCCTTTCGGTGGTTTGGGAAACATCGGCCAGGCTGATGATATTCTTAAGATGTTTTTTGGGGGAGCTGGCGGGATACCATTTTCAGGAGGAAACGTACGGGTATTTCACGCAGGTCAAGGGTTTCCCATGCAAGGAGGTTTTATGGGGGAGCCTAGAAAGCTAAAACCTAGGCCAATTATGAAGGTTCAAACGACAACATTAGAACAAGCATATTTGGGTATAAATCTACCCATAGAAATTGAGAGAACGGTTAGAAATGAAGCATCGGAAAGAACTGAAGTAGAAAGGATATATATTGATATACCAATGGGTATTGATGAGAATGAGATAATAACAATTTCAGAAAAAGGAAATATTATTGGAGATTCAAAGGGCGATGTGAAGGTACAAATAATGATAAAAAATAATAGTAAATTTTTAAGAGAAGGGTTAGATTTAACATATGTTAAACCGGTGAGTTTAAAAGAGGCATTAATAGGATTTTCTTTTGATTTAAAACATTTGTCTGGGAAAACATATAGAATTAATAATAAGGATGGTAAAGTTATAACTGATGACTATAAAAAGGTTGTTAATTTTATGGGTATGAAACGTGAACGACCTCACCCAGCCTCGCCGGTTGTTGGTCAATTAATAATAAAATTTAAGATAAAGTTTCCCGAAACGCTGACAGATGAACAAAAAAAGGCTATTGAAGATTCATTTTAATATTATTAATATGTATAATGGGAGATTTTCGCACGATTCACGATGCTACGATGCGTATAGATGCATTGGGAGATGGTGATCCAGACCTCGGGGCGGCTAAACTTATGCTGGTTTACTTGGATAATGAAATAAAAAAGGCTGAGAAAGTGAAAAAAGAAGCAGCCGATAAAGATAAATTTGCTGTCATGGCCTCACAGATGGAAAAAATTAGACTGTTAAAAAAGTTTAAGGAAACCACAGAAAAGGAAATTAAAGAAAAGGAACAAAAGACGGGTGGAGGAAAACGCCGTCGCAAAAGAAAAACAAGGAAAAGGCGTAAGAAGAAAACAAAAAAAAGAAATCGCAAAACGAAGATAAAAAGAGGTGGTGAAAGAGCGGATTTAGATACATGTATAATGAAATGTAACAATGAAGAAGAAACGAGAAAAAAACAAGTTGCAGAGCAAAAAAAACAAGCAGCAGCAGCGGCCAGGAAGAAGTTGCAAATAAGCAGTATAAGAATGGGATATCCTGGTGCATTAGCACAACTCGAAGCACGACAACAGCCGTCCGATCCATTAGCAGAACGACGGGCCGCAATGAGAGCACTTAAGAAAGAGGCGTCAAGCGGTAGAGGCCTTGGTGGCGGAAAAAGACGAAAAACAAAGAGAAAGAAAAGAAGAAAATAAATAATTATGTTAGTATCGCGACTATTGTACCCGTTGCACACGCCAATATAATAGTAATGATTAGTGTTATGATAAGACACTTTGTTCTACAGCAACAGGAATAGTCTTGGTAAGTATCGTATGCTTCCTCGTGACCACTATCAATATCAGAAATCATTGCGTGTAACTCTTCTTCTTCCGCGGTTAATTTTAAACATCCGTGCGAAGTTCCCCCTTTTTTATTTACTACAACAGGCTCAAATTTAAAAATATTTCCGGAAACATCATACTTTTGGTGCATTTTTTTAAGATAATTATGATATTGTACTTTATGACGATTATCTAACGAACTAAATGGGTCGGTAATGAGATGCGTTAAGGTATTTTTCATTTCTGGTCTTGGTAAGCGTGAATAACAACAACACCAGACACAGCACCAACGTTTTCTCGTTTTTTCCGCAAACTCCATTTCATCAGCTAAGAGTTGATCTATAATACCAAATGAAGATTTTAATAGTTGATATTTCTCAAATCCATAATTTTTTTCATATTCTTCCTGATCTATTAATTGTTTTAGTTTGATTACTTCTGGGCTATTTTGAAGAGCGCCGTTTGTTATCAAGTAATTATGTTGGGTCTTATAGATTTTGATTTGATTTATTCTATCTCTGATAAAAGTTACATAATGCTTTTTTAATCCACTGATTTTTTTTATTACAGAGAAGATATTGATATTGTAAGCAATTTTATATCGGTGTCTAATTTTACGCGGAACAATAAACTGATTTGTCTCTTTGATTTCCTTGATTTTCGTTTCTATATCGGTAACTTTCTTCTTCAGATCTTTAAAAAATACGGATTCTTCTTTAAGAGAATCGTATTTTGTCATATCTGTAAATAGAAGAATGGATCCAGATGAAAATTCGCATATTGATTGTAGTTTATCATACTGATGTGCGGTTATTTTATGAGCTTCACTTTGCGCATCTAGTTTAAGATACGCTATTATAGATAAACAGAATGAAATACCAGCATTCATTGAAGCTAATAGTGTTCCTCCCCAAATGGTGGTTTCGAATGTAGTCGCCATAACGGATGCTGTAGCTGAAGCAAATATAGAGGGAAACATCAAACAATTGAGTCGGCCTTGACAATAACTTTCTGCCTCCATATATATAATTTTCTGACCTTTTACATAACTTGCTAGAATATCCATAGCTGATGAAAAATATTCATTATCATTATGGTAAATTTCTCGTAATTCGTCATAGACATTAGTGTACGAAACCTTATGTTCCGAAAATTTTAGAGTACCATCTTCCTCTATAGTATCTAATCCTTCATTAAGACAACAATAACTGTCGGCACGATTAGATTTATTAACAACCATGGGACAAGTAGCTGTAATGTCTGCTCGCCATTTTCCGGTTGGAGAATGGCTGGGACCCGTTAATAGGGGCATTCTTTCATTATTTCCCAACGGTGATATATTATTTCTTATCCTAGGAATGACCTTATTCCTACGGAAAGGTTTTAATCTAATCAGGTTTCCTCTAATATTACGTTTTCGCTCCCCATCATCAAAAAGTATATCATATGTATTATCTTCATGTACGCGTAAAATCTCTCCTGCAAAATGTCTTGTCCATCCATTTAGTTTGACTTCAACTTTATCTCCTCTATTATATTCAGGATTCGTACTTTCGCTATCGCTACTATCATATCTAGTGCGGCGCTGTCTGAGTTTCTTGGATTCCTCACTTAGACGGACTCGTAATTTTTCCGCATTTTGCCTTTGGTAAATCTTCGTTTTTCTTTTACGAGAATCATTTATTTGTTGTTCCATGGAAGGGGTGTGCGGGTATGTTATATCAAAACATGGAACAACGTCATAGATGCTTATCGGTACATAACTATATATATAACATAGATATAGAATATGATAATTTATAATTTTTCTAGATAATTTGGCTTTTCTAAGATATTGTTTTAAGAATAGATTTATTTTTTTCCCAGCCTTTTCATGTGTACTATTATAGGTATCGCTTTCATTAACAGCGATGGCCACTTCATTAATTTCTAAATTAACATTATTATGCCTATTCTTGACACTTTCCTGTATATCAGATATGAACGTATTAAAGTTTATTTTTGCATTTTGACCGGATTTTGTAGCACCTTTGATGCCATTTATGCGAAGAATGCGATTATTAACCGTAAAATCTAATTTTCGGTGTGGTACCCACGCTTTCCAAGACTCATGTCTTGTTTCATTCATTGTCATAATATACCAAATAAATATATTATTACAAGTTAACCGCATCTACGAAATTCTTTTGGTAGCAATATCCGCAGATACCACATAGATAGAATTTTCGGTTATAATGATGTATTCCGTTTCTACCTTATATATCTTGGCGATGGGTGATGTATATTCATCTTCGCTTTTTACTAACAGTTTCTCGTCACTGTCTCTAACTCCTATCAATACTCTCTTATCCGTAGAATCAACCCAGTAATCCATCATAACCGGTTTATCTTCTACAATACTAAGTTTAGCCAAGTGTTGCAATGTTTGGACTTTTGGTAGGGGATAGTTTTTGACACTTGCTTGCTCCTGTTCGGCCATTATAAACAAATTGTTTGTAAAAGCTTTAAATACTTATTTGCTTAAAAATAAAGTCTTATTATAGTCAAATGAGTAATTCTTACAATATATCAGATTCGCAATTTTTTAAAAAGAGCTTTGATAGCAAACTGTCCAAAACAGTTATGACGAATTATATAGGAATGATCTCGGAATTTCTATCATGCGCAATAGAGAATATTCATATCCATAATACCAAGTACTATCTTTTTGTGATTCAAAGAGGGTTGGAAACACTAAAACACTGTTTTAAGATAATTTATCTTTATACAAAAGATGCGGATATAGCCTTATTTCATTGCAAGAAGGCATTTTGTTATTACATAGAATTTATGGGACAAATAGGCGAAGACAGTCATACCTATTTGCAACTTAATTCAAAGGATGCAACATTATTTGTATATAAAAAGACAATTTTTGAAATTGATAATGAATACAGAAAGAAATATGAATTGAATGAGGAAGAGAAATTATTTCTGGATTTGACTTGCACAAATATTGATATATTTGGAGAGATTATAATTAATATCTTATACTTAACGGAAGATACCATTGAAAATAGAGAAACTACTATAAAATTTGCATTAGACAAAGCTGCTATTATATCATCTAGACTTAATTCGCGAAATAAGAATATTGGTAAAAATCTCAAGGAAAGTAAGATTGTACTGTTTTTTATTAGAATTATTAAAGATCTCGTTTCAAATAGTTTTAAATATAGCGAGTTATGTGATAGTTTCGTCAAAAAATATAAGAAAAAAGATATTACACGAGATAATATCTATGAAAAATTATACAGAAATGAATGCGAAGAACAACTCAATACCTTAACATCATTGAGATTTATTAACTGGCTTTACAATTAATTGGATAATAAGATTGTTTTCTTCCAGACTTTCTTATTTTTCTCTTTTATCTTGCGAGTACCAGGGATAGCAATGTTTTTATGTTCCATTATAAGAATTGATTTCACGTACTCATAGATCAACCGTAGAATAGTTTCATCGCAATGGCCAACTATTAACACGCTGCCAGTGCGGAAAATCATAAATGATATTTCAAGGCATTGATTCATACCTTTACCAGTACCTTTTTTGCTGCATTTCTTTTCACAACTACAGATTCCATTATTTTTTGGATTGTCTTCATTATAATAAAACTTACATTGAATGCCAGGATAGGAACATGGGTCGTATACTACATGAATACTATAATTATATTTTAATATCTCTGCTAATTTGTCTCTGTCAATGAAGTAATTACATGAGAAGTTAGAATTTATTAACACTGTTTCAATATCCTTTTTATTGTAGGATAGTTCTTCATTACAATAAGGTTGGATAATACTTATTAATTTATCAAGAACCTTAATTAAGAAGGCAGTTGTCTGGATTCCTGGAATTTCCAGTTTTCCAGTATTAAATACTTTAACATGAGCTTCTTTATAATCATCTTCATCTTTTATTCGGAGTATGAGGACAAAGCAATTATAGAATGCGCCCTTTCTTTTAGTTCTATAACTGGTTAAATCTTTTTTGCATAACCCAACATTAATCTTACGGACATCCTTGAATTTTACCTTTCTAGCATTTGGATTATCTATCTTTTGTATCATATCTATAATAACAACTCCTTTTGTGTCTTTAATTAAATCTTCAACGATTTTGACTTCTTCTTTGCTGGTACTATTAACCTTCATTTGTTTTTTAATAGGCCCTTCCTTATTTTCCTGGTATGACATAATATCAATGGCCCAAAAAACTCGCGATAGATTTATAGGATGAGATAAATATGCAATCTTGGTTTGTGTTGATATATAGATATCAGTACATTTAGGAATAAATTCTGAATCTTTAACAACTGATTTGATTTTCGTATTGTTAGTATTTGTTCCATCTATAAAATTCTCCCATGCTTGATCAACTGATTGCATAACCGTATGTGTTTATTACCCACTCGTTCTTTAAGTTGTTCTTTTTTTCAATTTATTTTCTAGTGATAATAAATATGGAGACGTACAGAGATTCGCCTACCACCCATGTAAACAACAGAATTCAAAAATCCTCTAAAAAAGCTATTTTAGAGGATATTATTAGCGAATATTGTTTGAAACGCAATACTTTTAATCCACGGTCACCATCGCCGAATATTTTTGTAACAAAACTAGAGCGTCGTATGCGAATGTATTATAATTCGCTATATAGTTCTTCTAAACGCCGTAAGGTGTATAGTAGTAAATAATTTTCTGACGCGTTATCGTGATGTATAATATATTTAAAAAGGTTTAACCATCTCTCTCTTATTGCATATTCTTTATTACACAATAAATAATATATGAAGTCTTTGATGAATATCTTAATTTCAATATTATAATTACAACTCTTTTCTTCTATAAACTGATAAATACTATCTAATTTATCTGGCGAATATTCGCCTTTTATTTTATCTATTAATGTTTCCCATAAAGAGTCGGAAATAATGTCGGCCTTTATCAATTGGCTTTCAGGTGTATGATTGGACTGTAAGAAGTTAATCATACTTCTTATATCTGATTTAAAAACTCGCTGTATGGCTAAGATAGTCTCTTTTGTTAATGATAAGTTCTCCTCCTGTTGGATTCTGTTTAAAAACTCATATATTTTATCTTGAGGGAGCTGACAAAATCGCAAACGCACAAATTCATTTTGTAAAGCACTATCAATTCTACTAATGTAATTACATATTAGACAAAATCTCACATTGGACGAGTATTGTTGTATAAGATATCTTAGAGCATGTTGGGCATTTTTGGTCATATAATCTACTTCATCTAGTATAACAAACTTCATTCCCTTTCCAAATAACGTCTTAGTATTTACAAATTGATTGATTTGATTGCGAATTATATCAATCCCTCTATCATCGCTTGCATTTAGGTGGATCATGAACCCCTTATTTTTTTGATTATATGTTTTTTGATACAGATTTATCAAATTTATAATTGTAGTGGTTTTGCCAGTACCAGGGGGTCCGTAGAATAAAAGATTTGGAAAGTAATTTTTTTTAATTATATTATGGAGTATTTTTTTATTGGTCTTATCAAGTACAATGTCGTCAAATGCTGTTGGACGATATTTTTCAACCCAAGGGCTATGATCCATTATTTATTTATATGATTTTATGTTTATATAAAAATATAAATTGAAATATCATAATATATGTCAGAACTAGAGAAAACAATGATTGGCCATCTTCACCTAATACTTGGATGTATGTATTCCGGTAAGACGTCCAGACTGATATCTATTTATAATGACTATAGGAAGAAAGGTAAGAATGTTTGTGTAATTAACTATAAAGGCGATACACGTTACCATCCTGAATTAATGTCCAGTCATGATAAAATTATGATTCCTTGTCATAGGGTTGACAATATATATGATGTCTTTAAAAATAACCCTGATATACTGGAGACAGCCGATGTTTATCTTATTAATGAAGGCCAATTCTTCTCAGATCTATATGATGTCGTGAAGTTACTCGTAACATCTCACAAGAAAACCGTATATGTGGGTGGGCTAGATGGAGATTTTGAAATGAAACAATTTGGTCAAATTATTAATTTGATTCCTATGTCTACCTCGTACGAAAAGTTATATGCAAAGTGTACCAATTGCGATGAAAAAGCTTCCTTTACAAAGCGTTTAACAAAAGATTCTAAACAGATATTAATTGGAGGAAAAGAAACATATATTCCTGTTTGCCGTAAATGTTATAATGATTAATTCTTAAAGGTTATATTAAAAGTATTTAAATCCATAAACAATATAGTTTTTATAAAAAAATGGTGGAAGCGAAAAAAAAGGGTAGAAAACCTAGGGCAAAAAAATCTAAGACAACAGAAAAAGGACCTCCTAAGAAAAGAGGTAGGAAACCTAAAGGGGGAAAGATCATACAAATAAAGCCAAAGTCAAACACAAATACAATTGTAAAGAGACCCAATGTAATATTGCATCTGAAATGTTCTAGTCAGGAATTATTATCAAAAACTAATTGCGATGTTCCTGAATTCCTGGATATTGAAAACATACAGGCAACCACGTTATTTAATGAAATAAAACTCAAAGGCCAAGATAATATTGAACAAAAAACTGTGTGGGAAAAAATTAAGATATTGCGACGTCAATTACATAACAATGATATCTCAGGAAAGAGATCCAATTGTTTTTGGTGTACGTATCCATTTGATAACCCTCCAATTTTTATACCAAGACAAGAACGAAAAGGTATGATAGAAGTTTATGGGTGTTTTTGTTCACCTGAATGCGCTGTAGCATATTTGAAGAAAGAACCTATTGATACTTCTATTTTATGGGAAAGGTATTCTCTTTTAAATCATATATATGCGGGAATATATAATTATACGACGAATATCAAACCGGCCCCAGATCCATATTATACGCTTGATAAGTATTATGGAAATCTTACCATTCAGGAATATAGGAAATTACTGAACAATCAACAACTGTTATTAATTGTAGAGAAACCGCTCACTAAGGTACTCCCAGATCTATATGAAGAGAACAATGATACTCCTAACATATACAATGACCTCTTAACAGAGCAAAATAATAAATCCACATTGCGTCTAAAACGATCTGTTAAATCACGGACTAAGAAAAGTCTATTAAGTACTAAATTTAATTTTTAGGTTTTGAGCATAACATCTGTACTTGCTTTAGATGTTCTGCGTGCATTTTACGTTCGTTATACCCTTCCATGGCAGTATCCATAAAACCACGTATTTCAGTGAATATTTGTTGATTTACAGTTTTTGTTGCTTGTTTCTCATTTTCTGTTGTCTTTCCCATATATTCCCTTATTACATCTTCTATATTCCAATTCTTCTCCTTTAATTTATCAAAGGCTTCCTTCTCGGTGTATGTAGTTTGTTTCATTACTATATGAGCATCCCTATATGCTTGTCCTATTCTAATAACTTTCTTATAATCACCTTTATGTGCTATTAAACCATTATATGCTTGTAATTCTGTTAATCCCGTTTTTTTAACTACCATATGCAATATATCATGATGCTCTTTACTCCATGGAGTGACACCGTTCTCACTAGGATCGTTGACTTTGTTCTCACTAGGATCGATAGTTGTGGCCATTATATAATTATTTAATAACTTTTTTTAAATGTATTAAACGATAAATTATTATAACTATTACATGGAACGGCAAAAAGAACAATCAATAAATATCCCTTCAATAGTTAATGACTTTACGATGTTATTAAATGCTAGATTACTACAATTAGAAACAAAATTAAATAGTGAAAATAAAATAAGTACAGAAACTATGGAGGTATTGAGAAAGCTGCCGCTGGTCAGAGATTTAGAAAGACAGTTGTCGGATGCGAATAACGAAATACACTCACTCAAAAATACTATTAAAGAATTACAAAGTAAAAAACAAATAAGACTTGAGACTGTAGAACTTCAAGATAGCAATTCTGTTGTAAGTTATTCTGATATATCTAATCTTGTTAGTGCTGAGGTCCAGAAGATAGATGCAGGGAAATTACAAACGGTAAATGGTACCAGATCATATGACTTTTGGACAAATGGTTCAACTCAGGGGGGCTCAGGGGAGGATTTGACGGCCCCTAAATTATATGGCGGTTCCTTTTCCAATAGCTATTCATTTCTTCAAGATTCAGATGAGGACGAAGACGAGGAATCAGAGGAAGATGAGGAATCCGAGGAAGAGGAAGAGGCCGATGAGGAAGAGTCCGATGAGGAAGAGGAAGAGTCCGATGAGGAAGAGGATGAGGATGAAGAGGATGAGGAAGAGGATAATGGAAATGAGGAAGGCGTGAAAGAGGAAGATAAAGCGAAAACGGAAGATAAAATGGAAATTGACAAATCAGACCAGGAGGAGGAGGATCTAGCAGTGGATGAGATTACCATTGATGGTGATTTATATTATACCAATGATAGTAAGAATGGTACTATTTTTAAAAGTGGAGAGAATGGCGAAGTTGGGGAAGAAGTCGGACATTTTGAAGATGGGCATGCCTTTTTTTCGTAATATAGTATAAGATGGTCTTGCAAGAAATCTGTACCCCGGCATTAATTTATTTAGTATTCTCCGTTACTCAAATTGTCATAGATACCTTTAAAGGAATGTATAATATAGCATTTATAAAATTATGGGTTGCTCTAATTTTTACGATTCTGTTGAATTTTCTATGCAATAAGGGTTTAGGGATAGTATCTTGGATCATTGTATTTATTCCTTTTATACTTATGACGGTAATTGTAACAATGATTTTGTTGATGTTCGGCTTAGATCCTTTGACTGGCCGCCGGCCAAAAATAACTGTTGATAGGAATATGCGACACAAGCGACATCATCACAAACGACACCATCGCCACCATCACCACCGAAAAGATCCGGAATATTTACAAACTGATCAGATAGAAAAGCGTAAAGGTCATCATTTACGGCACGGGAGACGCTTTAATTCGGGTTATGATGAAGATAAAACTTCGGCGGCAACAGATGCTGTAATGACAGATATGGTCCAAAAAAGAACCAATCTAGATTCGGATCCGTTACAAAAAAACTGATCAATGGAAATGAAAAGTATTTAAATAATAATAGATAATTATAGTATTATGCTTAATGAACTCTATTATTATTTTGTTTTACCTTTAACGGTGAGCGTTGGTATTCTGGGAGGATTTTATATTCTATATCCCGATGAAAGTAAATCGTATGCTGTCGCATTAACATGGAACGCGAGTAAGATATATATCCAATGTCAGTCTTTGGGAGATAGAATTAATTCTTATTTTGAAGTTCAAGATGAGCCCGAGTCTGATCTAGATTCAGATGATGAAACGGAAAAAGATGACACGGTGAAACAAACTATTTTGATGTATGATTCAAAGGAAAATAATTTATACACTACTGAGCTATGCGACGGAGGGGATCAAGAAACTGAAAAAATGGTTGAATGTATAAAGGACCTAAAACCGTCAAT
>Ga0114925_10000837_pt1 | contig 14430 bp, 11 predicted proteins | sample SumtaG_2_FD_87287 | JGI IMG/M metagenome (GOLD analysis project Ga0114925, IMG submission 87287) | Deep subsurface microbial communities from Indian Ocean to uncover new lineages of life (NeLLi) - Sumatra_00607 metaG | ecosystem: Environmental > Aquatic > Marine > Oceanic > Sediment | place... | reverse complement strand
TTCTGCTTGTTGCATGTGCGCCGCCAGCGGATAAGGATTTTTTCGAGTGCGGCGCGAGCAACACATTGGTGGTGTGTCCAGTAGGTGAAAGTCCTGATGCTGCCACTCATGGTGATTGTCGTGCAGTTGGCAGTGGTACGACAACGATAGCCGACGGCACGTGTAGTTAGGAGTATCGCATGGCTGTCTCAATGACATACAACTCGCTCCTTGACGATCTCCGTGCGTACTTGGAGCGAGGTACGTCTGTGGATACTACGGTGTTCGACCAGCTCCCCAGCCTGATCAACTTGGCTGAGCGGGAGCTGGCGAACCGAATGAAGATCCTGGGATTTGTGACAGTCGTGACAGATACGATGACCATCGGGCAGTCTGTGATACCGAAGCCTGATCGCTGGCGCGACACCATCTCGATTAATTTCGGTGTGGGTGCAACGCAGATCAGGACTCCGTTATTTGCCCGGTCGTACGAGTACATGCGACGTTACTGGCCGGATGAAGATCTGACAGATCAGCCAAAATTTTACGGAGACTATGATTACTTCAACTGGTTGATTGCGCCGTCGGCAGATTTTGCTTATCCATTCGAAGTCAATTACTGGGAGTTGCCTGCGTTGTTAGACGCGACAAACCAAACGAACTGGACAACGGACTTTGCCCCGAATGCCCTGCTTCATGGTGCGCTTCTGCAGGCAACTCCATTTTTAAAAGATGATGAACGCATTCCGACATGGCAAGGAATCTACGACAAAGACGTCGCGATTCTGGAAGCTCAGGATATGAGACGCATCATCGATAGAAACGTTACGAGGGAGGCTGTCTGATGGGTTATACAGATGTCTTTGGTGGGGAACTGATCTTCCCGTCTCGGATTAGCTACCTTGAGATCACCACGGCAGTGGATATTGTCCTGCAGTGGCCGACTGAGCAGCAGATTACAGGTGACGAGGTTGTTGCTGATGTCATGGACATCACGACCAGCGCGCCGAGTCTCAACATTGACATGCCGGATGCACGAAACACGGCTACCGGTAACAAAACGACTGTCAACAATGTAGGTGGTCAGACATTTACGGTACGTGACGTCACAGGAGGCACGATTCAGTCGGTCGCATCCGGTGAACAGTGGGTCATTGTTCTTACTGACAACACAACTGATATGGGTGTATGGACGACCTTCCAGTTGGGTGCTCAGGTTGCTGTTGCATCTGCTTCTGCACTGGCTGGTGATGGCATCAAGGCAATATCAGTGCTGCTCAATCAGAAGATCGATTCTGACGTCGAGGCAGCGACACCTTTCTCTGCGGTCGATGGTGATCGAGCGAAGTGTCTGATCTATACCGGTGGTGCCGGGACATGTAACTTGCCGTCGCCGGGAACGGTCGGCAATGACTGGTTCTTTATGCTGCGCAACGCCGGTTCCGGCACGTTAAATATTGTGCCACCGTCAGGCACCATCGATGGTGCTACGGACATCAACTTGAGTCCGGATGGTAGTACGTTCATCTTCACAGATGGCACTGATTTTTTCACCATTGGGCTTACTGTTGCTTCGAGCATCGCGTTTGACTTTGTCTCGCTACCTGTTCCTGGGTCGGGGGACTTTATCCTTTCTGGTGCAAACCTGAATCGAATTGCCTACCGTTTCACTGGTGCTCTCACAGGCGCGCGTAACATCGTCGTGCCAAACACCACGCAGCAGTATTGGTGTGACCGTCAGACGACGGGGTCTTTTGCTTTCACGGTTGCGACATCTGGACAGGCGTCACCTCCGAGTCTGGATGAAGGGGAGGCCATAATTCTCTACTGTGATGGCACAGATGTAGTCAACGCAGTGTCTTCAACGGCAATCGTGCTACCACTTTCAGTTCTTCAAGGCGGAACGGGAGCGACGACTGCATCCGGAGCACAGGCTAATCTCAGTGTTCCTCCCATTACACGAGACATGATAGCGGGCGTGGGATTGACTGGAGGTGGGACTCTTGCAGCAGACCGTACGTTTGATGTGGACGGAAGCTCTAACTTCACCGTAGATCATACTACCGTCAGTCTTCTGGCTGGCACAGGAGTCAGCGGCACGGGTCTGGGTGACATCTCAGCCAGCAGAACGATCAACCTGGACGCAACGTCTCCTCTAAATGATGATCACTCTGCTGTCGTGCTGTCAGCAGGTATAGGGATCTCTGCTTCGGGACTGGGCGACATCACAGCCAGTCGCACGATCAACGCGGAGATTTCTGATACGACCCAGTTAGGTGTTGTTGAGAGAGCGACCCAAGCAGAGGTAGATGCTGGAAGTGATATTAGTCGTTACCTCACTCCAAACACATTTGACCTCTCTCAACAACTCTTGGATGTCGCCAGTCAAGTTGTCGTCACCACCGGGACCTTCTTTCCGGGTTTTGTGGGATTCTCAGTTGATCCAACTGTTGAGTTGCGTTGGACTAAGTGGTCGCCTACTACTGCTTTCGCCTATTCCCAAGCAGTTCTCAACGGGATTTCTGGATCTGGGTTTGGAACTTCCAATGCTAATACTTACCGTTGGACTGGAATAGCTTCTGAGGTTGCACCTTCGAGTATTGCCACAGGTTCTACTAATGATCTCGTCGCTCAGGACAACACGACATTCAATCATGCTTCAATAGGAATTCTCAACACTGTTCCTGACATGAGTTTCCTCAAACTGGTGGGTGTTCAGTACGATCTTGCAGGTTGGACGTCATCTGGGACCAAGGGACAGTCGAATAACAGCTTCTTATTTTACGTCTTCCAACCTTGATTAGAATATGTTTCATAGTGTCAGACCAACGCGCAGCCACCTTGGTACACGGGGAAAGGTTTATGGTGTGCCACCCCACCAGTTTAAAACGGGGAGAGGGAGAGATGATCCTCACTTCAATCTCGTGATTAATTTTGGTGATGAGGAATGTGGTCGATTGGTTTACGAGGATAACAAGCTGAAGTTCGATGGAAGCTTACAGACGTCAGGCAGGATCTTTGCTGAGTTCGTTTGGCACAAATTTAAGGAGCACTACAGTGGTTAAAGGTAACGGGGGATTGTTGGTGCCGAAACACCATGCAGACTATCTCCGGGAGACTCCTGACCCGATGGACCCAGCGGATGTGCCCATCGCGTTTCGTGGGGAGAAGCCTGCATTCACTCTCACGTTCGATTTGGATGGCAAGACTATCGGCAGGTTCTGGTACGAAGATAAGCAACTCAAGTTCGAGGGTGACGTTGATGAATCGGCAAAGATCTGGATTGATTTCGTGATCAGCAAGTTCATGGAATGGCATGACGAGCACATAAAATAATGGCCCATCAACCTGCACGTCTGGCATCAGCTCCCGGTATTAAACGGGACAGTACTCGTTTCGATAACGAGCACTACGTCGATGGTCGTTGGTGCAGGTTTCAACGTGGCTTCCCCAAGAAGATGGGAGGCTACCAGCAGGTCACCGACACGGTACCTGAAATTACACGTGGCATGCATTCTTTCTCCGCTCAGAATATTCAGTATCTGCACCTGGGGCATCCACTGACCATAGGTCAATATCAGGTTTCGAACGGTACGTTGAGTATCTTTACTGATCGTACACCTGTGGGATTCATGACGGACATCAACAATCTGTGGCAGTTCGACATCTTTGCTGACACTGGAGGTAGCGGTAACCATCTTTTGGTGGCACATGCAGCACCGAATGTACAGGACATAGATAATGAGGTTGGTGGAGACATCTACATCGATACGATTGATGCCCAGACTGTACTCAGCACGTCGGGATTGAATACCGATCCGAGTACTGGATGGAACACCGGAACGTTTGGACCTGTCAGCGGAGGTGTCGTAGTCAGCGGTGTTTATCTGTTCGCGTACGGCAGTCGTGGGCTTATTAAACAGTCAGCGGCCAACAACGTGAATGGTGTTCCTATCGAGTTCAATCTGGGTACGCAGAAGATCGTCAAAGGATTCCCTCTCCGAGGTGCTGGTACCGGTCCTGCCGTTTTAATGTGGGCGCTCGATTCTCTCATCCGGGGAACGTTCGTGCAGGGAGGTCCTCCGGACTTCGCTTTCGACATCATTGCCCGAGGTATCACGGTCCTGAGTTCGCAAGGCATCATCGAGATGGATGGTGTTTATTATTGGCCCGGTATTGATCGCTTCCTGATGTTCAATGGTGTTGTGCGCGAGCTGCCCAACAACATGAACCAGAACTGGTTCTTCGACAACATCAACTTCACACACCGCAACAAGTGTTTCGGTTTTAAAATCCCGCGCTACAGTGAGCTGTGGTGGTGTTACCCACGTGGCTCTGCAACTGAATGCACTCACGCCATAATTTTCAACGTGCGTGAGAACACGTGGTACGACACAGCGTTGCCTGACAGTGATGACCTCACTCAAGGACGCACTGCAGGGATCTACGCTAATGTGTACCAACGTCCCTTCATGGTAGACAACGAGGAAATGGCAAACGGTCGTACACTTTGGCAGCATGAGACTGCCTTTGACAAGATTCGCACCACCGCAATCAGCGCTGTGCAGTCATTCTTTGAGACGCACGAGTTTGCATTGCTCGATCAGAACATAGCAGAACAGGGTTTGAGCGTTGCCCGGATTGAACCTGACCTCGTGCAGATAGGTGACATGACGTTGCAGGTGCGTGGGCGTGCGAACGCTAATGCTACCGTCCAAGATGGAGCAACAGAGACAATTTTTGCGACACCGTCCACATCCGACGAAGAGACCGTGAAGTTCAAAGAGACCAAACGACTGATGAGCTTTAAGTTCGAGTCGAATATCAGTGGTGGCAACTACGAGATGGGCAAAACCTACGCGCACCTCGAACCTGCAGACGCGAGGGTGGAATCATGATCATCCATCCACAGGGTTTTCGTGACGACGATTTTGCAGGCTGGGCTGATCAGATGGCCTTCCTGATCAATGAAGAAGTGCCTAGTTTTATGATTTATAAACCAGAGACGGGCGACACGTGGCAGGAGTGGGCTCTGACTATTGTTGGCTCGCAGGATCAATTAGGGCAGGATTCACCTGACCCAAAATATTTTGACACTTGGAAAGAATGGGCTGAACGGCTCTTCGACACTCAAGCTTTTATGGGATAAGACCATGGCAAAACGACGAAATGTACGTACTCCAGGCCGACCGAATCCTCGCGAGCAGGGAATCATCTCTTCTATGCAGGTTAAGGGGGGCTTGAGCCAGCTGCTAGCGCAACAGGGTGCAGATGCAAAAACACTCAAAGATGTAAAAGAAATTGAGGAGATGCCCGGTGGCATGGAGCTGCTCTACACCGTTGCAGCGGAAGACCTGATGAAGAAAGCAGGCGCGTCGAAGAAAGACGCCCAGAAGATACGTCTCTACTGCTACGGGGGTATGGTCGAGAGAGCTTACGCCAAAGGTGGCAGCGTCATGGCTGCGGCAGAGAAGACTCGACAGGCAGGGCGCGGCGAAGATTCCATGATGCTGCACGTCAGCCCCGACGAGTACGATGTTATCGAAAAGATGTGGGGTAAGGCTGAGATCAATCCCAACACAGGCATCGGTGAGTACGGATTCCTGAGCAGAGCCTGGAAAAAAGTTAAGAAAACTGTGAAGAGGATTGCTAAGTCACAGATTTTCCAGATCGTTGCACCCATCGCGTTGTCGATCTTCGTTCCTGGTCTGGGTGCTGCCATCGGTGGCATGCTGGGAGCCTCTGGTACTGCGGCAAGTGTCGTCGGTAACGCTCTGATACAAGGCGGACTGAGTGCCGCCGGAGGGGGTGACTTCGTCAAGGGAGCCCTGACCGGTGCGGTCACCGGAGGTCTCGGAGAGATTGCAGGTGGTGCGATCAAGAACGTCGCTCCCGGCATGTCTGACGCTACGGCAGCAGTCGCTGGCTCAGCACTAGCTGGAGGCGCAGCCGCCGAGCTGACCGGTGGTGACTTCGTCGAAGGCGCAATCTCAGGAGGCCTGCAGCAGGCTGTCCTGAAACCTGCGATGGAAGGCATCACTGCGAAGGGACAGGAAGTATTTGGGGTTCAGGATCCCGCAGGAGGAGGCATTCTGGCTGAGCGGATCCCTGAGGCCACGCTGGAGGAAATCGATCTAGCGACACTTCCCGAAGCGCGTCCGATGCCCGCTGGCCTTGAAGCTGTTGCAGATCCTGCGGCAGTGATGGCAGCTGCAACTCCGACTCCGGGTGTTGCTCCGGATCCGTCCGTTACTCCGGGGAAAGAGGGTGGCCTCGATCTGATGAAGTACGCACCTGCGGCTCTCATGATGGCAGGCTCAATGGGTGGTGGCGAATACGAGGAGCCGGGACAACCTGAGCTGCCGCCGCACATGCTGGAGGATCTACCAATCTACGAGAGCGAGCGTGAGTTCATCGGGCCGACAGATCCGGAGGCGTATTACCAGTACGGACGGGAGGGTGCGCCGCAGTCAGGCGAGGAGCTGTTCGTCACGCCAGATCCCTTCGCCGGAGGTCGTCCCGTCCCGCAGGCCGGAGCATCAGCCCAAGCTGGACCAGGGCCAGCCGGTGGTTTGGGAGGTAGCGACCCTGTTGCTCAGATGATTGCTCAAGGTCAGATGGTTCCGGCAGCTATGGTCGGGCTGAACAGCGGACAACTGCAACAAGCAGGTTATACACAGGATCCTAACACCGGCAACTGGAACCCACCGATGGAGCTGGGGTTAGGTATGCCGCAAGCCCGTGGAGGCTACCAGCGTGGAGGCCAATATAACTACTGGTCGCAGAATGCCGATGTTCCACGTGTAGCGCCCTCAGTGGCCGCGTCAGGACGTTATGTTAAGGGGGCAGGCACTGGGAGGTCAGACGACATCCCGGCTCGCCTGAGTGACGGTGAGTACGTTATGGACGCAGAATCGGTGGCACTCTTGGGTGACGGTTCCGGTGACGCCGGGGCTCGACGGCTCGACGAGATGCGCCGGAACCTCCGGCAGCATAAAGCAACGAACCTGAAGAAGGGCGGCTTCAGTCACAAAGCTAAGCAACCACACCAATACATGGCAGGTGGAGGTCTCGCACGCCTCCGCCGAGCGGCGACTGAGGCAGGGAGAGCCTAATGGCTATTCAAGACTTTTTATTTGAGGGGAAGCCTCCGCAATCGGTCACAACCTACGGGCAGACCGTGGAAAACATCCCGAAGTGGATGTCGGATTACACGCAGGGACTGATCGCGCGAGCGAACGCTGCGGCAGCTGAGCCCTACATTCCCTACGGTGGTCCGAGGATCGCTGACTTCTCTCCGGAGCAGCAACAGGCATTCGGTCTGGTCGAGGAAAACATCGGCGCGTATCAGCCCTACCTCGAAGCGGGTGCTGCAGGCTATGGTAGCGGGCTGCAAGCTGCGGGTAACATCGCACGGTCAGCTTCCCCTTACCTCCAACAGGCAACAGGAAGCTTTGCCGATCCCGGCGTCGTCCAACAGTACATGGACCCCTACATCCAGAATGTGTTGGCGCGTCAGGCAGAGGAGTCCGGTCGTCAACTCACGGAACGATTCATACCAGAGCTGCAAGGCGCATTCACCGGAGCGGGTCAGTTTGGATCCCGTGGTGGCTACGGTTCGATGCAAGACATCGGTACCCGTGGCGTAAGAGAGATCGCCGAAGGTCTGCAGGGACAACAGCTGGCGGCTCTTTCCGGAGCCTACGGTGAAGCGGGTCAACGGTACGAAGCAGAGCGCGCACGTTACGGAGATCTGGCGAAGACACGTGGTGCTCTCGAAGAAGCTCAAGCTCAGGCACTGTACGCCGGAGCCGAAGGAGTGGGCCAGATGGGCGCAGCTGCCCAGCAGATGGGTCTGACCGATGCCGCTGCACTCGGAGAGATTGGTCGGCAGACGCAAGCACAGGAGCAGGCAAGTATGGATCTTGCCTACCGGGATTTCCTGGAGCAACGCGAGCTGCCGTTCGAACGAGTCGGCTTCATGTCCAACATCGTTCGCGGCCTGCCATACCAGAAAGCAACGCAAACTATCGGCGTGGGACCGGCGGACATTTATCAACCGTCACCACTGTCACAACTTGCGGGTGCCTACGGTGTGTACCGAGGTATGACTCCGACAGGAGCAGAAGGCGGCTACGTAGTCGATGGGGAGTTCGAAGAGGTGCCGGAATACGCAGACGGAGGCTACGTCGATGCAGAAGGTTACCAAGTCGGCGGACTAGCACGAGCAGCAGGTCAAGGCATCATGGGAGCTGGTCGAAGAGTAATCGACTGGGCACGAAGTCTTTACCCGGATCCTGGTCGAAGTGTCGGTGTGGCCGGAGGTCACAATCTGACGTTGGAGCACAAACAGGACTGACGTTATGAGAGCAGAAGCAGAAAGGGTGTATCAGGCAGGGGGTCTTGCAGCCGCTACAGCGGAGGAAGAGGAAACGACTGCTCCTGCTCTCACCGTTGATCAAATCATCGAGCGAACCACCAGTTCAGGTGTTGAGCCAAGCATTACCTCGATGATCATTCAGAACAAAGATCAAGCGATGGCACGTCTTCGCGAAGGTCGTGGACGAATTACAGAACGTAGAGAGGCAGCGCGACAACGGGAGGAGCAGGATAGGTGGCTTGCATTTGGACAGGCAATGTTGACACCGTCAAGGACAGGTGGTCTCGGTGAAAACATCGGTATGGCTGCGGGCGCAATACGTGAAGAGAGAGCCAGAAGTGCACAGGCTGAAGCACAGTACGACGCACAACTGGAGGATCTCGCATCGCAAGAGATTGCTGCTGAAGCTCAAGCTATCGATCAGTTGCTCACACAAGCTGGGCACGCCAACTCGGCTAAAGGTATTCATGGCGCGATTCAAACGATGGTTGCTCCAGAGGACAGGGACAAACCTATCGCTCAGCAACGAATAGTTTTCGGGAGCATGGAGCTACAGGAAGACGGCTCGTGGCAGCTGATACCTAAGCGGGATCCAGAGGGTAACTACTTCTACGCTGCTGATCGAATGGAGCCTGCTCGTGCAGCAGCTCTCATAACAGCAACAGAGGAAGCGGAGGCGCAAACAGGTCGAGGTCAGGCAATGATCGACGAAGCGTACAGCTACAGGAATCCAATAACTGACGTTCGACGTGCTAACGATATTTTCGAAAGTGCTGATCAGATCATTGAGACCAGTGGTGTCCAAGCTCTCAAGAATCGTTTGGCAAATTTCTTAGGGATTGACTTCGGCGACACGGTCGAATTGACCGAACTGCAAATGATTGCTGCTCAGGATTACTTGGACAAACTAACAACGTTGAAAGGTAATACATCCGACCGCGACGTCATGGAGATGAAAGGCATCTCTGTCGGTCTGGGGCAGAACACAACTGCAAACTATCGGCGGCTGAGACGAATGGAACAAATCTATTCAACGGCCATCCGGAGGGGTATCCGTGAGGCATACCAATCTGACGAGATGGATGCTGTTGCTGATTTGTGGGAGGCAGCTGACGGGAATGCTTTTATGCCGGGTACTCCATTCATTAAAAATGAAGAGGAGTACAGAAAGTTAGCTCCGGGGACCTCTTTCTACATGGAAGGGGAATGGGGTGGCGCACGTTACACCAAGCCTGCTGAGGAAGAGGAAGCGGAAGGAGAAGAGTGATGGCGAAAAAGAAATCCAAAAAGAAAAAGAAAGCTCTGAATCAGTCGAAGAAGGGTCCGATTCCTCCTCCGAAACCGTTGACGATGTGGCAGAAATTTATGAAGTGGTTGGGGTTATAAGCAATGGCTGGTCCTGAAGATTGGGGTGCGATTGCAGGAGATGATCGGGCTGCACGTGCTGAACAGGAAGACCTTGGACGTGCTACCGACCTGAGCTTCTTAGGCGAGGCCGCACAGGATCCTGTCGGAGCTGGTACCGCAGCGGGTGCAGAATTGCTTCGCACGGGCGCGGCAGGTGGCCTTGAGATCCCGAGGGACGAGCCTTTCTCTCCATACCCAATGGAACCTGGGACATCACGTGCATCACAAGAACTACCCGAGATGTTCATGGGTAGTGACCGGATAAACCCTCGCTTAGCAGAAATAGATGAGCAACTGAATGATCCCAACGTGGGGTTCTTCTCGAAGATGGGCCTCAGAATGGAAATGCAAGACATCTTTGAGCATGGCGAGGCCACTACCCATGTCGGCACCGGTCTCGGTGAAGGTCTCAGTATGGGGGATAAAGCTTTGCTTTCGTCGGCAGCGATGACCATGTTTGATCCATCGGAAGTTGCTCAAATGCTGACGCAGACCGATCCCGACACGGGTGAACGCAGGTGGCCTCAGTTTGCAATTCAACATGCACCTGATGGAGCCATCGTCGTTAACAACACCGAGAATGGAACACGAGCTGTCATCAATCGTCCCGGCTTCAGCCCCATGGATGCGGTGCAGATGCTGGGCATCGGTGCAATGTTTACTCCTGCTGGTCGCATAACTGCAGCGGCACCTTCAGTCGCTGGTCGCATAGCATTAGGCGCAAGTACGGCAGGACTCACTGAGGCCGGAATACAGATGGGGCAGGAAGAAGCTGGTGGTCAGTTCGATCCCCTGGATGTTGCTCTGAGTACTGCGGTCGGTCCTGCTGTCGAGTTAGCACGCCCAGCCATGGGGGCCATGCAACGTGTAGGTAAGTTCATTGGCAGCTACATACCGGAAGATGTCTTTGGACTTAGAACAGGTTTCCAAGGGATTCAAGGTGTGATCCCTGAAGTGAAGGCACAGGTACTTGGCTACGCGAGGCAAGCGAAAGAATTTCTACAGTCGGGACGTCCTGCAATTGTTACGACACAAGATGCTGTGCCGGAGGCGCACACTCCGTTCCGGATGATTCTGTTGAAGATGGTTGAGCGTTTACCTCTGACAGGTACTGGTGGGTTACGGGTTGCCCAGCGAGAACAACGTGTCGAAGTTCTGCGTAATTTGGCAGACCGTTACCGTTTGAATCCGAACACCAATTACGGTGCAACGGTTCTGCGGGACATAAATGCTAACGCAGGAAACCAACTCGACGCAGCTCGTACGGCTATCGATACAGGTGTTGATGCAATGGCTGACCAGCCGGTCATCCTGCGTGATTTCCGACTGAGAATCAGAGACATCATTGAGGCTGAACAGTCGTACGGAGAGATGGCACACCAAGGTGTCATCGATCTGCTCAACAAAACTCGCAACGCTGTGTGGCAAGGAGGTCAACGACAGGACTTCGGTCGTGGCTTTGGTGTCGTCAATGATTGGTTGGAAAGGTTGTATGCGGAATCAGCCAATGCTTCTCCTGGTGCGAAAGTCCTACTCGATGACGCTGCTGATGCACTCCGTAGGGATCTTGAACGTACTGCGCGGGAGTCCGGGATCGAGGGAGCAGAGCAGTGGGTACGAGGGACGCGACAACTGGAGACTCTGGTCAGTGGTGCAGAGCGAAGGACACTTCAAGGTCTGATAGAAGCAGGCAACGTCGATCAGCAGGTGATGCGACGTGTTCTAAAGTCAGGTAACGCCGGAGACATGCAGTTACTGGCACGGAATCTCAGTGACGATGGGGTGCACGAGGCGCAGCAGATGATTCTGCGCAATGCCATGCGAGTAGGTGGCTGGCGTAGAACTGCAGCCGCTGAAGCAAACGTTGATCCTGCCAAAGTGCTCCGTTATTTGGAAGGCGAAAATGTCGAAGCGCAACTGCAGACATTCTTCCCCGACACCGCACGAGCAGAGCTTAGTGGCATGATGGAGTACCTACGTACGACGGCAGCTGCTTCACAAATTGGTAAAGGTGTCGGCATGGCAGCAGCTGGGGGCATGGGCCAGATGTCAGCCAATGCGATGAACATTGTGACGCTGGGTCTGGTTGGCGCTCTAGGTCATGCATACCAAAGTTCAGCCGTACGTAACCTGTTGCTGCGTTTGGAACACATTAAGAGTGATCCGCGAATGAAAGATGCCATCATGCAAGAAATTACACCGCTGCTGATGGCAGGTGGACGTCAGATGGCACAGCTGTGGGATGAATCAGATCCGCAGGACATGGTGTACGTGTCTGATGAATTCGCCGAAGAGGAATCGATGAGAGATCAGTCACTAATAGGTCAAGGTATGGAACAGCTGCGTGAAGCTGCCGGTAACGAAGCAGAAGACCCCGGTACCACTACACGACTGTTGCAGATGCTTGGGGAGACGCAGCAACCATAATGCCTGCACGACGCATCAAACCGCCCTCAAAAAGATTCGCTCGTAATCGAGCGGGTCATCTGCTTGCAGAAGGTGCACGTATGTTTTTGCCTGATCATCTCGATCAGGTGCGTGCGATTGCAATGCGCGGCATCGATGAGGAACAGATGTCAGAGCTGTTCGACATCAGTCCCAGACAGCTGGGACTGTGGAAAGCACAGTACCCTGCATTCAAGGACGCGCTCGAAGCAGGTTACACCGACGCTGATGCTGCCGTGCTAGGTGCCCTGTACCAAGTTGCAACCGGCTACACACACGACGAAGAAAAGATTTTCCAGTGGGACGGAGAGGTAATCCGTGCCGATACCATCAAGCATTACAAACCAGACGTGCAAGCGATCAAGCTGTGGATGACCAACCGGCAGCGTGAGAACTGGGCTGATCGTCACTCAACTGAAGTGAGTGGTAACAAAGATTCACCCATAGGCATTCGGGATGAGACAAAGCTCGAAGTCATGTCGAGCATCCTCGCACTGATCAAACCGAAACCAGACAACGTGACCATCGACGGTCGCACTGGACAGGTGGAGGAATAGCATGCCATCGAAGAGCCCTGCACAAGCACGATTAATGCGAGCCGTCGCGCACGGATGGAAGCCAGACAGAATGAAAGGTCCATCGAGAGCAGTGGCACGTGAGTTCGTGGAAGCGGACAAGAAATACTCAGGTGGCTTTGCAGAGAACCGGTACTGGACCGGAGGCCTCGCTGCGATGAATGAGGTGAACTCCGGTGTTCCGGTAACTCTCAAATTCCAAGAGGGAGGTTCAGTTTGGGGAAAGGACCCAATCAAAATAGATCAGGGAGACTTCAGGTCTATTGTTTCGATGGGTCCGCTCCAAGCTGAGGGATGGACGTGGGATGCAGAGACAAGCACGATGTACCCACCCCTGTGGAACATCGAAGAGGGAGGGTACGAGCAAACTATCCTTCAACCTGAGACTACTACATCACTTGGATCTAACGTCACTCCTACTACCACTGGAATCGGAACTCCATACGTAGGAGGAAGCTGGGGAAGTTACGGGGGCTGGGGTGGAGGGACGACTGTCGATCCTACAACCACCGAAGCAGTAAATCCTGTAAATACAGCGACTAGGAAAATCCCCGGCATAATACGTGATGTCATCAGTGGGGGCACAGCTGGTCAATGGACTCCTGAGCAGATAGCAGCATGGGAAGCCAAGCAAACAGCAGCTGCAAGATCGAGTTCGTATCGAGATCAATTACGCGAGCACAAAGCTCGTGTCGCAGCCACATTAAATCCCGTAGCTCAGCAGCTAAGTACTGGGTACGCGACAGGAGGACGTGCAGATATGGAACCTCTTAACTTCCAACGTGGGGGCGGACGTGGCCGACGTGGTCGCCGAGGTCGGGCAGGTGCAGGAGCAGGTGGAGGTGGAGCTGGACCTTCACCTGAAGAACTGCATCGATGGTATTCACTGAATCCCGGCAAGCCGTATCCCGGAAGAGGGGGTGGTGCAACTGCAGCTGCAACTCCAACTGCTACAGCTCCTCTGCGAGCTAATATGGCAGGCATCAGAGCATTGGCAGAGCAGAATGCAGCGCAGGCTGCTCCTTCGGGAAGCGGACTCCTGGCTCCTGTTGTTGAGGCAGGGAGGAACTTCGCTACACCGGGGGTTACGCCATCCCCGACGCTCGCCATGCCGATTGGAGGTGCCATTCCTGCTGACAAGCCCTTCGATATGAGTCCGTATAAGACAGGAGGAATATCCGGGCTGTTCACGAAGGTAATGGAGCAGCATCTTACGAAGGAGGGTTGGTACGAAGGTGCAGATCGAACGTGGTATCCACCGCAGAGTACTCTCACCGACCCTGGTAGTGGTGGAGCTGGTGGAACTAGTGGAGCACTCGCACCGGTAGGAGCTACAAGAAACCTCCCCGGTGCAGCCACGTCACCAACTAGTCCACCTGCACTTTCAGGTGGTGCATCCTCAGGATGGACTCCTGGATATGGGATTGGGGCGAGAGAGAGTGGACACCGAGAGCAGTTACGGGCATCCCAAGCTAGGGCTGCAGAGTTATTAAATCCAAAGGCTTCAGTCCAACCACCGGTATACGGAGATGCACCTGAACCCGGCATGGCTTACGCAGGTGGTGTTCCGGGGTGGTACTCACCGGGCGGACCTGGATATGGTGGGTCACTGAGTGGTGGTGGGTATGGCTATGAAGGAGACCC
>Ga0114925_10000836_pt1 | contig 14435 bp, 11 predicted proteins | sample SumtaG_2_FD_87287 | JGI IMG/M metagenome (GOLD analysis project Ga0114925, IMG submission 87287) | Deep subsurface microbial communities from Indian Ocean to uncover new lineages of life (NeLLi) - Sumatra_00607 metaG | ecosystem: Environmental > Aquatic > Marine > Oceanic > Sediment | place... | reverse complement strand
ACAGACTCTCAAATGCTGCAATGGAGACCCTATCAATAATAGCGTATCGCCAACCTGTTACCCGCGCAGAAGTTGAGGCGATTCGGGGTGTTGGCTCTGAAGAGATGCTTCGACAACTTCTCGATCGCGACCTTATCGCCATTGGTGGCAGAAGTGACGATTTAGGCCGCCCCAATTTCTACATTACAAGCCGTTATTTTCTCCGTATATTTGGTCTCGGCCGAATCGAAGACCTTCCCGCCATGACCCCAGAATCTTCTCCGGACCAGACCCAAGATCCTGAAAATTAAGGAAGACTCCGGCATTATCAGCCTCTTAGCTGAGCCGCCCCCTCCGATGGCATAGCGCCGACTTGTCCTGAAGCTAGTTGTTTTTGGAAATCCTGCCCAAGGTCTTCCAAATAGCGTCTGGACTGTTGCACTTATGTAGAGTAAGAACGCAAGTTATATTTCAGAAAAGCCGACAACGACTTGTCGGAGTACAATTTTTCAAATGATTTAGGCAACCTCGACGTTTTTAATTTGAAATAGTAAAGCGGGCTTGGTAAAAATTTTTACTTTCGTGCAAAATTTACGGTAGTGGAATTTTCCTCAAGTAATACTGTGAATCGACCCCCGGAGACGCAACTGTGGCAATAGTTCTGAATCCCGTTAAGCAACAAGGCGAATGTCATAGGGAAATGTTTTGTTGGAACGAACTCCCTGAATTGTTGCTGGTAGATAATTTATTTGATTCACATAGAGATCAACTACATTCCTTCCCGACCATCATTTCTGAAGATGAAGACGAGGATTGGGATGATGAAGAATATGAAGACGAAGATTATGAAGACGATGAATACGAAGATGATGAAGAGTTCGAAGAGGGCGATGAAGAATCAGACGAAGGCGATGAATATGAAGACGAATATGAAGACGATGATGTAGAAGAAGACGGGGAAGAGTGGGAAGAGGTCGATGAAGAATCAGATGAAGAATCAGATGAAGAATATGAGTATGAAGATGAGGGTGAAGATGACGAGTGGGAAGATGAAGATGACGAGGAGTGGGAAGATGAAGACTGACTCTTTTTTCATCCAGCCGTCTCAATAGCTTCTATCACAGACTTCCTTCATCGCTGTTCCCAGAACAGCGATTTTATTCGGTCCACGTTAATTTCAAAAACTGCCCTCGTCGTGACACAAGCACATCAACACCTTCATCAAGTGGAACTTCCGCAAGACGCCTCATAAGGTCTTGCTGACTAGTTATCGGAACCCCGCCTACTCCATAAATTCGATCCTTGATTTTCAGTTGGCTCCTTTCCGCGGGTGAACCCACACGAATCCCAACAACTACTGGAGCAACCGGATTGGCTGGATCATCTCGAATTCCGATGCCCCAGCGGCCACGACTTCCTGCCGGCAAAAATGCTTTTTCCTCAAGCTTTTTTCTAGACGCGTTTGTTTCAGAAAAAGCCGTCCTCCGAAACGAGAGCGTATCACCTGCGTTATTTGCAACCTGCAAAAGCGTTTGGAACACAACCTCCAAAACCGATTCGATACCCTCGAAATTAACAAGATGAACATCGTCAGACGGACGATGGTAGTCTGGATGAAGCCCCGTATGGAACATGAGCGTCGGTACTTCTGCTTTCAAGAACGGATAATGATCTGAATCTGGTGTAATTTCCCAGTTGAAGATCAGTTCCAGTGATTTATTTTCGTGCCGATTGTTCGCATGAGTAACAAGTGTCTCGAGGCCGACCGCTGAACGTCCACCAAAAACGCTCAGTTGCCTGTGGCGAAGCCGACCAATCATATCTAGATTGATTGAGAAAACGATGTTCTTGCCTTGCATGCAATCTGGGCGATTTTTTATGAAGTATTTGGAACCAAGTAGCCCTTGCTCTTCACCATCCCAGAATGCGAATAAAATTGTTCGTCGGCACGGATCCGGCAATCTTGCAAGCGTCTCCACTATTTTGATCAGACCAGCCACACCCGATGCATTGTCGTCAGCACCATTATGAACATATCCGAATGGACCAAAACTATTCCGTTTGTTTCCATATCCCACATGATCGTAATGTGCACCAACGACTATAACTTCGCTTTGTAGAACCGGATCACTACCGGGAATCATCACCAAGACATTCCGAAGTGTTCCAAATCGTGTTGGAAATGACTGAAAATAACTCTTGTTCGCACCTGCCGGAATGAGCCCAAGCGGTCTTATTTCTTGCTCTATATAACTGCTAGCAGCTCGCCCACCACGATGGCCACCCTCACGGCCTTCGAACGCATCGTCCGCAAGCACTTGGACATGATCTGCAATCCCACTTGTATCAACAGTGATTTCTGGTTCATTACCTGAAACAGTTTTTTCGAGTACTGTTTGGCTGCAAAATAGTGAAATAATGCAAACCAACAGATGGTTCGTGTAGCGTGGGCAAATCGTAAAACCGGGCATTTCCATGCGGCCTCTCCAGTACCTCCTTGCAAGTAACCTGCTAGTGCTTAAGAATGATGCGGCAGAACATTCTCGTCTAGAGGAAATTGAAAGCACTGATTTCCCCCATATGGAGAGGTGGCAGAGTGGTCGAATGCGCGTCTTTGCTAAAGACGTGACCGGTCAAAAGCTGGTCCACGGGTTCGAATCCCGTCCTCTCCGTTTTTTCTCACACCACACCAATCTACCTCTGGGAGCAATTGCAAAACTTTAGGGGGGATCGAGCCCGTCGTGGCCCAATTAATTTGGCAGATTTTTCACACCCTATCTTCCGAAGTCCATTTCTGCGATTGTCAAAAGAGTACGTTATACTCAAGCCCAAAGCATCAGAATCGGCTACTCAGGGTATCTTTTTTGTCATGCAGATCATGTGCTTTGACTGACGAAGACCGTTCTTATTTATCACCCTGTCACAAATATATTATTACGATCTCACAAATCCTACCCACCCGACGAATGTCATTTATCCTAGCTTTAATCTGTGCTTTCTGCGCTTTCATCTATCTAGGTCTCTGTGGATTCTTTTTCGTAACACAACGATCCTTCATTTACTTTCCTTGTCATCAACAGAATCACACTGTTGATCAAATACAGGTGAATACCGGACAGGCGATTGTCCAACTCTCAGCAAGTAACCTAAAGAGCAAACGAGCGATCCTCTACTTCGGTGGAAATGCAGAAGACGTGTCGGTGTCTCTACCAGAATATTCACGAAGGATTGCAGATGTCGCAATCTATATGGTGCATTACAGAGGCTACGGTCACAGCACTGGCAATCCCTCAGAAAAAGGTTTGAGGCACGACGCATTGGCCATCTATAGGCACCTAAAAAAAAACCATGTCGATATTCTGGTTATTGGTCGCAGTCTGGGCACAAGCCTAGCAATCGACGTAGCTGCAGAGTTCGAGCCAAAGGGACTTCTTCTCATCACGCCGTTTGACAGTGTTCAGGCAATTGCTCAACGCGTCGTGCCATTCCTACCAATACGACTGCTACTTAGGGATTCATACCTCTCAATTGACTTCGCGCCCAACGTTCAATGTCCAACACTGATCCTGGCCGCCTCTAATGATGAGCTCATACCGAAAGAAAACACAATGCGGCTTATAAAAAAGTTTCCTGAAGAAGTTGCAACACTCCAAGTTATTCAGGAAACTGACCATAACTCAATTTCCAATTCCACTCTCTACTGGTCGAGTGTTTGTCACTTCATAAATAAAAGTTTTGGTCTACTTTAAAAAAAGATTTTTACGCCGTGCAGGAATGAAGTCGGCCTATTCTTCCTCTGGATCTGCCTTGGTTCTTCTTTGAGGCGTTGATGATTCGTCACGACGGAACACTGCGACGACATCTTCAATAGGAACAACATAGAGCAGGTTATCTTGTTCAAAATCAACGGGTATCGAATTCCGTGGATGAAATAAAACCTTGTCATACTTTTCGATTGGAAAGTCAGCATCTCGTTCTATTTGAAGGCTAACCTCGACAACTCTGCCCGTAATCGTTGGGATTTCTGCCTGATCTGGCAAGACGATGCCTCCACGAGTCTGGTTTCTGCTCTCATCCTTTCGAATTAAAACACGCATGCCCAGCGGTTCTACAAAATCATTACCCCGCATCGATCTACACACCTCTCCTTACGAACACATCACTTGCCGATATCAACAGTTTATCGACAATTCCCACGTAGTTTGACCTGTCAGAGGGTATTCGGCTAGAGACGTCTTCAAAGAACGCCAACAAGAACGAAAACTTGTGTATACTTTTCTCTGTGAATAATAAGTATAAATAGGTTTGTGCCCCCACCATTCAACAGCTAAGTCATTCCAACCTCAGTTGAAATGCCTTCTTTCTTCTTTTGATGGCTTATGACAGCAAGGATTTTCCTTGGGTTCTCCAGATACTTCCACAATTCGCAAAAATCACAGGCGCGGTGACCTTGTCGTCATTGCAAACAGACTCCCTGTACATCGCACATCCCCAGAGAGTCCATGGGAGACGAGCCCTGGTGGTCTTGTCTCAGCGCTCATGCCCATCCTACGTGAAAATAAAGGTGTATGGATCGGTTGGGCGGGAAGCGCTGAAACGGATTGCCTGCCTTTCGAGCATGATGGGCTTTATAACGTTCCCCTTCATCTTTCGAGTGAAGAGGTCCGTGATTATTATGAAGGGTTCTCGAATAGTACTCTTTGGCCGCTTTATCATGATGCATGCCAAACCCCTCAATATGACCGCCAATGGTGGGCTCCCTATGTAGCAATCAATCGACGCTTCGCTGAATACGCTGCTAGAGAAACCGCTCCTAACGGTCATGTGCTGGTTCAGGATTATCATCTTCAGCTCGTTCCCGGAATGCTTCGTGAGCTACGTCCTGATGTTCGAATTGGTTTTTTTCTTCACATCCCTTTTCCACCAGTTGAACTTTTCGCCCAGCTACCTTGGAGAAAGCGACTTTTAGAAGGCATGCTTGGCGCTGATGTCATTGGGTTCCAAACTCGCCATGGAGCCCAGAATTTTGTACGACTTGTAAATCGATACACATCGCATCGTGGAAGTGGGCAAGCAGTCAACGTTGATGGAAGAAGGGTGCTCGCAAAGGAATACCCAATATCAATCGACTACGACAGGATCGAGGCGCTCGCCAATGATCCCAAGATTATTGAACATGCAAAAGCCATCCGATCTGATCTCGGAGAGAATCGGACAATCATGCTTGGCGTTGACCGCCTTGATTATACAAAGGGGATTGATCAGCGATTGCGCGCAGTTTATGAAATTTTCGATAAAGGAAACCATACCGTAGACGACCTTGTATTGGTTCAAGTGAGTGTTCCGTCTCGTGAAAGTGTCGATGAGTACATTGAAGTACGGGATAGGATTGAAAAACTCGTTGGCCATATTAATGGTGAATTTGGAACTGTAGGAGCCGTACCTGTACATTACCTTCGCAGAAGTCTCCCTATAGAAGAACTCGTTGCCTATTACCTGGCCGCTGACGTCATGCTTGTAACTCCATTTCGCGATGGAATGAACCTTGTCGCGAAAGAGTACGTGGCGAGTAGAAAAAATGAAAAAGGTGTACTGGTTCTCTCAGAGTTCACTGGATCGGCTGTTGAACTTGATCGAGCAGTATTAGTTAATCCTCACGACATCGATGGCATGGCTGCCACTATTGAAAAGGCTATCACGATGCCTCTCCAAGAACAGACTCGTCGTATGCGGAGCCTTCGGCAACGAGTCCGAAAGCGAACCGTCTACACCTGGGCATCAGACTTCACACACGCCCTTGATGCAAGAGAGGCGGGTTCTTCGCCAGCTCAGATGTCGACACCTATTGAAACCATCGCTCCCTCTTCCTAATTACCACCCTCGACTTTACACCATTGGAGACACCTTTTGACCGGGAACGAACCAGGCAATACACACATTATGGAAGATGATCTTGATCAGGCCCTTGAGGCAATTGCACGTGTACCTATTTTACTTGTCGCAACTGATTACGACGGCACATTATCACCAATCGTTGATAACCCAGACGATGCAAAGCCCGTACGAGAATCAATCATAGCACTTCGAGCACTTGCCACACTATCAGGAACACATTGCGCCGTTATATCTGGTCGTTCACTCTCTGACCTTGCAAATCTGAGTTCTCTTGACGGACAGATCATGTTAGTCGGATCTCATGGAAGCGAATTTGACCAAGATTTTGTGCGTACTCTTACAGACGAACAGGTCTTACTTCGACAGCGAATACTTGATGAGATGCATCGCATCGCTGCTGAGGATAAGCGATTTCATGTTGAAACGAAGCCAGCATCGATTGCTTTTCATTATCGAAATGTTGCGGATGAAAAAGCTGAAAAGGCCGTGAATGAACTTCTTGCGGGGGCCGCAACATGGGATGACGTACGCGTTAAATCCGGTAAGAAAGTTATTGAATTAGCTGTTGTGCATACTTCAAAAGGAGACTGTATAGATGCTCTACGACATCGTGTCGGTGCAACTGCGGTTGTCTACTTTGGTGATGACATAACGGACGAGGATGCTTTTGTCAGGCTGCATGGCCCAGATGTATCTGTCAAAGTTGGCACTGGAGAAAGCGCTGCAACATTTCGAATTCATGATCCTACTGAGGTTGCAAGAAGACTGGCTCGGTTAGCTAGCGCACGAGAGGCATTTCTAGCTGGTGCTGATGCCATACCAATTGAACGGCACGCTCTGCTCTCTGATGGACGAGTCATGGCGCTTGTCTCTCCTGGTGCAAAAATTAGCTGGATGTGTGCACCTCGTGTCGATGGGCCAGCATTATTCTCTGAGTTACTTGGTGGTCCGGCAGCGGGGCACTTCACAATCGAGCCTGCCAAGCCAGATAACGATCCTCAGCAACAATACGATGGAACTTCTCTTGTATTGAAAACAACTTGGCCCCGGTTGACGGTAACTGACTTCTTAGATTGCTCTGCTGGAAAACCTACACAACGTGCTGGCCGAACTGACTTAATTCGTCAAATTGAAGGGCGCGGTGAAGTTTGTATTACATTTGCACCGAGACTCGATTTTGGAAGGCTTCCCACTCGACTGGTCATTCGTGATGGTGGGCTCGAAATTGACGATACGATCGACCCGATTGTTCTACGAGCTCCAGGTGTTGAATGGGAACTTCTCGACGAGGGCTCCCACCAAACTGCGGTTGGCAAAGTCACTCTGCGAGGTGAACCGCTGCGGCTCGAGCTACGGTACGGCACTGGTTCATTACGTGAACAGCAGACTCTGCCACCGCAAGAACGTTACCGACGCACTAAGTCATATTGGGAATCATGGGCAGATCGCTTGTCACTACCGAAGCGAGAAGGTCCTCTTGTTCGCCGCAGTGCACTTGTCTTAAAGGGACTTTGTTACGGGCCAACCGGTGGCATCGTAGCAGCAGCAACAACAAGCCTTCCCGAACACCTCGGTGGAATTCGTAACTGGGATTACCGCTACTGCTGGCTTCGAGATGCCGCCATGTCGGCATCAGCATTGGTAAAGCTAGGTTCTTTCTCTGAAGCAATGGCATTTCTTGATTGGATGCTCGCCGTTGTCGATCGAGCAGCAGCACCTGAACGCTTAATGCCTCTCTATACTGTCACTGGGCACGAAGTTGGTGCTGAAGCAGAAATTACCGAACTTGCGGGCTATGCTGGTTCTCGACCGGTGAGAGTAGGGAATGCCGCCCGTGGGCAGGTCCAATTGGATGTTTTTGGTCCAATTGCTGAACTTGTCTGGCAACTTCTTTTAGCTGAGGCACCTGTATCAAGTGAACACTGGCGGCTTGTTGAGGCAATGGTTGGGGCTGTTGAAGCGCGTTGGCATGAGCCAGATCATGGCATCTGGGAAATCCGTAAACCTCGACGACATCACGTTCATTCCAAGGTAATGTGCTGGCTTGCAGTTGATCGCGGAATTCAAATTTCTGAACGTTTTCTTGATCGAAAAAAACCAGCGTGGGAAAAACTCCGTCAGACTATTGCCGAAGACATACTCGAAAAGGCTTGGCACAAGAACTCAAATGCATACACCGCTGCATACGGTGCTGATGACCTTGATGCCGCATCTCTCATGATTGGACTCATGGGGCTGGTCGACTGTACGGACTCAAGATTTATGTCAACTATAGATGCCATTGATAAACGTCTAAGAATGGGGCCAACTGTTTTCAGATACCTTGCTGATGATGGCTTACCTGGTAGGGAGGGTGGCTTCTTTATCTGCGCAAGTTGGTTAGTCGATTCATTTTATAAAGCAGGGCGCCGCGATGAAGCGGAGTCTTTATTCGAATCAATGATTGAACTTGCCGGACCAGAAGGGTTGCTACCAGAACAGTACGATCCCCTCTTACAAAGAACCCTTGGCAATCATCCACAGGCCTATTCCCATATCGGACTTATTGAGAATGCTTTAACACTTTCATCAAATTAACTTCCCGGCTAGTTCTACTTGTTTCGTCGTATGGTGGTCCGATCACTTCCCTCCGCGGCACTTTGATCACGTGCCAAAACTGCATCCGGAAGATGATAAAAGCCGATTGCAAGGATGCAATACGTTGCTAAAAGCATAAGTCCCTCAATCCACGTTGCCTTGCCAGCATTGATAATCTCTCTTGCGACGATAATTGCTAATACTATCGAGACAACTTCAAACATCGAAAATGACAGATTCATTGATTCACCAAAAAACTGCCCTGTAAACACGAGCAGCGGCGCCACAAAAAGTACCATCTGTATTGTTGACCCTACTGTTGCCGCCATGACAAGTTCCTGCTGCCTTTGACGTGCAAAGCGAATTGCTGTCAGTACTTCTCCAACACCTCCCACGCCACCCAGAAGAACAATCCCACTGAAGGTGTCAGAAAAACCCATCGTTTTTGTCGCCGGAATCAGTGACTCAGTGACTGCTTCACTTACACCTGCCAGAGCTACTCCACTGATCCCGAGAATCGCAAAACTTCTTCCCGCTGAATATGAGTCTTTTGTCTTTGCCAACTCTATTTTGGCATCTTGTGCCTTACGGCAACTATAAAAAATATTTATTGATACGTTTCCGACATAAATTGCCAGCAGAATAAATGACAATTCGATCGAGAGATCTCTGGTCCCCTCTGGTGTTCCTATGCGGAAGACTGCAGGAACAATAAAACAAAACCCACACATGACAAGCATTAAGCCAGAAGACCGCAACTGTCGCCTGTCAAATGAATGGACTCCATACTTCAATCCACCAACAATAAGAGCACAGCCTAACCCAACAAGCAAATTAACCATTATTGAACCGGTAAGAGATGCTTTCACCACTCGTCCAAGGCCGTTCCGTAATGCGACAATACCGATAATTAATTCAGGAGCATTACTTAAGGTGGAGTTAAGAAGACCACCGACAACTGAGCCAAGGCGGTAAGCGAGTCGTTCAGTGGCAATGCCCATGATTTCAACCAGAGGTACGATCGCAAAAAGCGAGACCAAAAAAACAGCCCGCGGATCTGCCTCGATTGCGTGAAGCACGAAACATAACGGAATTAAGACAAGCCATAGTCGCTGAATCATGGCAATGAGTATATTCCGAAAAATATTTTGGGTATCACTATTTTATCAACACAATTCTCATCTCTGCAGTTATCTTGTACCAAATCAGACAACTTCAATTATCTAGGTGTTACATAAAATCCCACACAATGTGTCTCCATGGCAACGTACCACCCACCAACTGATAATGACGTCCCACCGTTACGAGAACAGGTAGGCACTGTTCTTATAGGTGCTGTCGCAGGACTCGCTGCAGTTGCATTTCATGCCGTAATGAATCTTGCCGAGTCAGTGCGAACGGAACTCGCAGTCTTTGCAACAGCATACGGACTGGCAGCTCAATTTGCAGTAATTCTGACATGTGGAATCCTGGCAGCAACGGCTGTATTCCTTGTCCACCGTTTTGCGATAGAAGCAGAAGGCAGCGGAATTGCTGCAGTTCTTCACGCTCATCGCACAGTAGGGGGGCGCCGAGCCCTTAGGATTCTCTGGGTTAAATTTCTTGCTGGCTTCTGTGCACTTTCATCCGGCATGCCACTGGGCAGGGAGGGACCTAGTGTTCAAATCGGTGCAATGTCTGCAATCGTCCTGCGGCAGTTCGGAATTGGCCTAGTCTATTTCCGAAGACGGGCAGTCGAACTTGGTGCTGCAGCCGGATTGGCTGCAGCCTTCAATGCGCCTTTGTCAGGTGTCGTCTTTTCATTTGAACTACTTAAGCAACCATTTCATGCTCATAATTGCTTTGAAACAATTCTTGCCTGTGCAATTGCCGACTGGGTCTGCAGACTTTTTCATGGCACAGTTCTAGAACTACCGATCTCGCTCGAAGGATTTCGTGATTGGATGGAGCTACCAACATTTGCTCTCGTGGGCCTTTTTACTGGGATCGTCTGTCTTGTATTCCAAATGTTTCTTATCTCTATTGCAAAACGTTTTCAGCAATTTCATCACCGACCAAACAAACTTATCTTGGTTACAGGTGCGTGGGGGTGCCTTCTCGGAGTCATCCTCTTGGTTAAACCTGAGGTACTTGGAATTGGTCACACAATTTTTGAGGATGCTATACAAAATTCCCTACCTCTGATTCCAACGCTTCTTCTCTTGGCTACCCGGATTCCGTTGAGTGCTATAAGTTATGCAACCGGTGCCCCTGGTGGACTTATCGTCCCTGCCTTGCTGTTTGGTGTTCTTTCCGGCCAAGCTTTCTCAACGAGTTATGCATTCATGGTTGGGGGTGTTGATGCTGATTTTCACTCTGTCTGCCTTGTTGCTGGTATGGCGGCTAGCATCGGGGCTCTTTTTCGTACGCCTCTTACAGCAACAATCATGGCAGTTGAGATTACTGGTGCCTACGATTGCCTCCTTGAAATATCGATCGCGTACCTCGCAGCACATTCCTTACTCGGCCTCGCTCGACAGCCAGATCTCTACACAGCTTTGGGCCGTATTCACGAGAATCATACCGAGAAGCAAACAGCCAGAATCGATGCAGCAAGGCCTTCAATTCATTAGCCTTTCAAGCAGCTCGACACTGCTCTTCACCAGATTGTTTGTCTGAAGCCGGACTGGCTGACGAAGACCTTGGGATTCCATTCTCTTCTATCAATTGTCTAAGGGATGCCACCTGGGCAGTGAGATCTCTCAATTCATCTTGGTGGTCATCTTCATGCTGTAAAAAATGTCCAGCAATTAATCCAGATAAAGCACCAAACGAACTCGCACCAGTCACCATCAAAATAAAAGCAACTATCCTGCCTTCCCAACTTGTTGGATAAAGATCTCCATAGCCAACCGTTGTGACCGTACAGATTGACCACCAGACAGCATCTTCAGCTGTCGTAATGTTCCCCCCATAAGCTCCTTCAAACTGCAAAATTGCGAAGCTACATGAAAAAATTACAACAACCGCAACAAAGCTACCTGCCAACAACACATTTCTTGTACGGTTCTGAAAAATAAGTGATGCCAAAAAACGCGTGGCCTTAATGCCTCGAATAACTCGAATAACTCGAACTATACGGGCTGCTCGACCCAACCGCATTGAATCAAATATAGGAATCGATGAAAGAAGGTCGATCCATCCCCAGGTAAAAAAATACTTCCAACGGTTCGGGGCTTGAATCAAACTTATAATAAAATCAATCAGAAATACGCCACAGACGAAAAGATCGGCATAAGCGAGTAAGGATCTTGCTGAGGGCGTCAGCTCCACAACGACACCAATTGCAAGCATGCCAATAGCAATGAGGCTTACTAATAAGATCAGTGCATTATAGCCTGCCCATTTCTCATCGTTTGGGTAGGGTGCTGCGTTTCGAAGGATCGGAGAAATCCCAAGATGAATATTAGCCTGATTGTCAGATTGACTCATTGACTGAGAAGAGGGAACCATTCGTTTCCTGTTTAACGTCGTTACCTTTTCACCGCTCAATCCAATTCACAACCAATGCGAATCGTTTTACGCTTGTCATAAACATTGGGCCAAGGTGAGATCATAAAGCTCTAGCTCTAGCGAATGGGACACCAATTCTCGATAAATACGCAAATAATTTTTGCCTCCACCACAAATATTGAACTTGGACTGCACCAGCGGTACGTGGTATTTCTAACCCTGATAGTCTTCATCCAAAGGGTTAAGGGAGCCTTGTGATTACCGCTCATACTTTAGAAATGCCCCACACCACCATGTCATCCCATTCTAACGTACGTGCTGAGTTCCTTGACTTTCGTGACAAATCGCACGGCGATATAACAATTGACGAAGTTTCCTCGTCAATTACCGCTGGCCGCTTTGTCTGGATAGACACAAACCTTCAAGACCAGACATATTCTGATCTCAAGCAAGAGCTACCAGAGCGTCTCGCTAACAAGCCACCCGTTCAGAATATTTTGAGTTCTGAGTATCAAGAGAACATAGATGATCAGGTATCGTCGCTGCACAGAACCGATGACACCTTACACATCCGCCTTGTAGGAGCGAGGGACTTCTCGGAGGCAATCGTAAGCGAAGTGCTTGATATTGTTATTTCTGAAGGCCTCCTTGCGACATTTTCTGACGGCTCTAGTAGCGTGCTCCACGCTGTTCGCCGTGACTACATTCGAGACTTTGAACAACATGCTGCAACACCAAGCTTCCTTCTCTATGAGTTTTGGGATAAACAAATCGAACAATTCCTTGCTGTACAGAGTTATCTCGATCAAGAGGTAGAGGCAACAAGGATAGCTTTGCGGCGATCTGCCGACGAAGCGACGCTTACAAAATTAGCAAATGTTTCTGCGAGACTTCTAGCGTTGAGAAAAAGGGTACTACCTGCTCGGCGAGTATTGGAAGAGTTAGTTTCTCGAAAAACCACGCTCGTTAGTGAAGCAACACTGCAATTTATGGGCAATATGATTGGAACACTGGAGCGGCTTCTGGCTGACATTACCGCAAACCGTGAAATTCTCGAGAGTGCCATGAATTTTTCCCTCACAGTGATGACACATCGCACAAACTTGACAATGAATCGCCTTGCTGTTGTAAGTACTATCTTTTTGCCACTTACTTTTCTGTGCGGTGTGTATGGAATGAATTTTGAAGTCATGCCAGAAACCGAATGGGTGCATGGATACAAAATGTTCTGGATCGTTTCAGCTGTAATTACGGTGACACTAACATTCGTACTTCGAAAAGCACGGCTCTTATGAGATGACTTCTAAAAACTCTGCATATTACAAGAAAATCTCATAAACCGCTTTGTTTTGAATGTTCCTATTTTGACTAGAGCGAATGCCCACATCTATCATTTGTTCTGGTAATAGGGACTGGTCTGTTCTTTATCAGCTACAAAAGCTTTCGCGCATTCGTCAACTTTAAGCTTTCGCAATGTATCGTTGAGATGAGGCAGAGGGCATCTGGCTCATACTGCAATGCATTTCAAAGATTTGTGGCGTCTTTTTATGGCTGACAACGAAGAGTTCATCTCAGAGTTTTTAATCGAGGCGTCGGAAAACTTAGAACAACTCGACCAAGACCTCGTTGCACTTGAAAAGAATCCTCACGATCCCGACCGCTTAGCAAGTATTTTTCGGACAATTCATACGATAAAAGGAACGTGTGGTTTCTTTGGTTTTACGAAATTAAGCAATTTGTCACATCACGGAGAACATCTTCTTGGCCTCCTTCGTGATAGAAAACTCCAATTCGATGAACAGCTGGCGTCCCTACTTCTCGAACTTGTTGATGCTATTCGAACATTCTTAACGGCTATTGAGTCAACAGGTAAAGAAGGTGAAACGACGTTCCCAGATCTCTGTCAGAAAATGGACGCCGCCTGTCTGTTAGCTGCTGCCACACCAAATAATCAAATAGAAGAACATCCAACATCAACACCCTCTAGTACAAATAATTCCATTCAACAGAATGATCCTGCAGCACCAGCACCTGAAGAACAGCCTGTTGTATCAACTCCCCCAAATGACCAAACTGAAAATGACGAACCACTAACTGTAGCAAGCACTGACACTCCGTCACTCTCAGAAAGCGTGCGTTCGAATACCACTTTCGACTCAACTATACGAGTCGATGTACAACTACTGAACACCATCGTTGATCTCGTTGGTGAACTCGTTCTAGCCCGTAACCAACTGCGAACAACGACCACCAATGAACCCGCGTTATTGGACGCAGTTAATCGAATTCATGCAGTGACAGGTGAGTTGCAAGAAGTGGCCATGAAAACCCGAATGGCCCCTATCGACCAACTTTTCAATAAGTTTCCACGCATTGTTCGTGATGTAGCAGCGGCATGTGACAAAAAAGTTGATCTTCATATCGATGGTTCTGACACTGAATTTGATCGGACTCTCATCGAAAAAATACGTGATCCACTTACCCATTTAATT
>Ga0114925_10000835_pt1 | contig 14437 bp, 10 predicted proteins | sample SumtaG_2_FD_87287 | JGI IMG/M metagenome (GOLD analysis project Ga0114925, IMG submission 87287) | Deep subsurface microbial communities from Indian Ocean to uncover new lineages of life (NeLLi) - Sumatra_00607 metaG | ecosystem: Environmental > Aquatic > Marine > Oceanic > Sediment | place... | reverse complement strand
TCGCTAATAGAAGAAAGCAGCTCGTCTTGGGAGACACCAGAGTGGGGATTTCCAAAAGGACGAAGGAACTACCAAGAGACGGATGTGAAATGTGCATTTAGAGAATTTAATGAAGAAACAGGATATGATAGAGAAACTCTTGACCTCATTTCTAATATAGCCCCTTTTGAAGAGATTTTCATGGGATCAAATTATAAGACATATAAACATAAATACTATATAGCTGTTTTTAAAGGATCAGATCAGAATAGTGGATTTCAAAAAAGTGAGGTAAGCGATATGAAATGGGTCAGCTATGAAGAAGCCCGTGAATTAATAAGACCATATAACACAGAAAAAATAAGTATGTTATCTGATATTAATAAAACTTTACAACAATATAGATTAATCTCATAATATATTAACTAATATGAAAAAAGTAAAAGGTAGAAGAAGAAAAGCAAAAGTCGTTATATCGCAGGATTGTGATAGTTTAAAAGAGGAGTTTAAAGATGCACAACACATGGATATTGAAAATCCAAAAATCCAAAGTCTATCTCGTTGCATGAGTAAAGAGGATAGAGATTCTATTGCAATGCATGAAAATGAATATGATTATTTGTATCCTATTCTAGACGATCCTAATTTCAATGAGAAGATAGCGAGAAAAAAGGAATTTTATGATAGTCGTTATGAAGAAAAAAGCCCAAAGGATTTTGATAATATTAAGGAGGTTGCTCAGACTCTTTGTGATAATACTGAGTTTGAATTAGCACCACATCAGATGTTTGTTAGGAATTTTATGTCTTTTCAAACCCCTTATAATGGCCTATTGTTATTTCATGGCGTAGGTACTGGGAAGACATGTTCTGCTATTTCTGTGTGTGAGGAGATGAGAACATATCTAAACCAGCTGGGAATCACGAAACGCATTATTATCGTTGCATCTCCAGCTGTACAGGAAAACTTCAAACTGCAATTATTTGATGAACGTAAATTAAAAGAAGTAAATGGATTATGGAATATTAAAGCATGTACGGGAAATAAGTTTTTGAAAGAGATTAATCCTATGAACATGAAAGGTTTAGATAGAAGCCGGGTTGTTCGGCAGATTAAGCGTATTATTTCTCAATCATATCATTTTCAAGGATACATTGAATTCTCAAATTATATAACGCGAGTTATGAATAAAACAATATTAAGCGGTGATACCCCGGATGTAATTAAGAGTAAACAACAGAGAGCTTTAAAGAAAGAGTTTTCAAACAGAATGTTGGTGATTGATGAAGTTCATAATTTAAGGATTACAGACGATGGTACAATCAAACCAAGTTCTGAAAATATCCTACGACTTGTTTCTAACACCGATAATCTTAAGATATTGATATTGTCCGCGACTCCGATGTTTAATAGCTATTCGGAGATTATATGGTTACTAAACTTGTTAAATTTAAATGATAAAAGGTATCCGATTAAGGATAAGGAAGTCTTTGATAAAAAAGGTAATTTTAAGCAAAATGATGATGGAGAGGAAATTGGGAAAGAATTATTAATTCAGAAAATGTTAGGATATATTTCGTATGTTAGAGGAAATAATCCATTTACCTTCCCTTATAGTGTGTACCCTTTAGAAGCTGGGTCTCCCAACTCCTCGCAAGAATTATTGCGAACAGGCGCATGGCAGTACCCTTCCAAGCAGGTAAATGGTGCCGCTATTGTAGCACCAATTAATATACTAGATTTAACAATTACCGACATTGGTCCATATCAATTAATTGGATATAATTTTGTTATAAATTCATTAAAAAAGAAATATAAAACATTGAGTAATCCGGAAAAGGGACTTTCTTATACTGTTTTAGAACCTCCTTTACAGGCCTTAAATATGATTTATCCGCATGCGGATCTAGGAGAATCGGGTGACGCGGACCTATATACTTATTTATACGGAAAACGAGGTCTAGCTAGAGTAATGAATTATGAAGAACGAACGAAATCCAATTTTAAATATAAAGATAAAACCTTGCAGAATTTTGGAAGGATATTCTCCCCTGAGAATATTGGAAAATATAGTGCAAAAATAGCATATATATGTGAATCTATCTATAAATCTCAAGGAATTGTATTTATCTATTCACAATACATTGATGGAGGAGCCGTTCCTATCGCACTAGCCCTTGAAGAGATGGGAATTAGACGTTATGGTGCAAACAAGTCTTTATTTGAAAAAGCGCCAACTGCCCCAATAGATGCTTTAACGATGAAGCCCGAGGAAGCGGGTAAAACCTTTCAACCTGCGAAATATATTATGATTACTGGTGACAAGAATTTAACACCTGATGTAAGATCAGAGTTGAAAGCCGCGACAGGGCCTCTAAATATAAATGGAGAGAAAGTAAAGGTAATTATAGTATCACGGGCTGGATCCGAAGGTTTAGATTTTCAAAATATCCGACAAACACACATTCTTGATCCTTGGTATAATTTAAATAGACAAGATCAAATTATAGGTCGCGCAGTTAGAAACTTCAGTCATTGTGCTTTACCATATGAACAAAGAAATGTGAGCATTTTCCTATACGGTACCCGGTTGCCTACAGATGTTGAATCAGTAGATTTATATATTTATAGACTTGCAGAAGATAAAGCGAGAAAAATAGCGACGGTTGTACGCGTTTTAAAGGAGAACGCGGTAGATTGTTTATTAAATAGACAGGGTCAAAATTTTTCTGCGAAAAAGATAAATAAAACGGTAGATCAGAAAATTTCCACTGGCGAAGTTATAAAGTATAAGATCGGCGATAAAGATAATAGTCAAATTTGTGATTTCACAAGATGTGAATATAACTGTAATAGTAAAGTCCAAGAAATTGCAGAAGTAGATACCACTACCTACAATGAAAGTTTTATAATTATGAATCTAGATAAGATTCTTCAGCGAATAAGGTTATTATTTAAAGAGTCATACGTATATGAAAAAACGGCCTTGGTAGCAGCCTTAGTTCAAATAAAACAATATCCTCTTGATCAAATCTATACCGCACTGAACTTTTTAGTAAATGAACAAAATGAGTATATTACGGATATGTTAGGAAGATTAGGGAGACTTGTTAATATTGGAAACTTTTACTTATTCCAACCAGTGGAATTGTCGGTACAAGAGCCTTTATCACGATTTGAGAGAGAAACACCAATTTCCTATAAACGAGATTCTCTTATTTTTAATTTACCAGAAAAAATACCAAGTTATATGACCATGCCTCAAGATGAAAGTAAAGAAGAGATTGAACTAGATGCTTCTGTATATGATGAGTTGGTTACTCAGTTAGGTCTCCTTCAAAATCCTGGGTTAATTTCTGCAGCATATAAAGAAGATTGGACAAGATCGGCAGCGTGGGCTATCCGAAATCTCTCTTTATACAATAAAATTTCCACTGAGGTATTATTACCTCTAGCAATTGATCATCTCATTGATGTTTTACCTTTTAATAAAAAAGTACAGCTATTGCGTTTCATAACACAAAATAATGAAGCAGAAAATCCTCTGCATATAATGATAAATAATTATTTTAATACGTATATCTTACAGACAGCGGATTGGAAAGGTATAGTTTTAGCAGATTTCTCAAAATCTTCCAAGAAATCGGCATATACTATATTATCTTTTAAAAATGGGGATTGGATTGACAATAAGGAAGAAATCCGTCCTGATAGACTTTTCCCATTATTTGAGAAATTTCAAGTTAAGGATCTTTCGGTTATTAATAACATAATAGGATTCATGGTTTTATTTAAAGCTCAATTAATCGTGTTTAAAACAAAAGAGCTATCTTTGAGTAGCAAAGGTAGAACAAATAAAGGGAGTAGATGTGATAGAGGAGAAGGAAAGGGCGTTGTAATTAAACGATTGAATAATTTATTATCGTCGGGAGTACAACCTATTAAATATAAGATGAATAAAAGCTCTATAGTTTCAATCTATGGCGATACTAATATCAAACAGTTAGTGCAATTACCAGGTAAAAGAAAAGTTAAAGATGTGAAGATAACTGGATTACAGTTATGTATAGAATCGGAATTATTACTGAGATTTTACGATAAAACAAAATATCAAGATAAAAGATGGTTTTTTGATACAGTCGGGACATTAATTAATAATATTGTTAAAATAGGCAGGTAGTTTAATAAATTGAAAAAATATTTAAGAAATTATATATGTAGTATATAACCATGGCAGATACCCAAGCTTCAAAAGTCAAACAAAAAAAGAGAGGATTAGGATTATACCAACAAAATATTTTGACCAAGAAGGTGCAACTGCCTTATAATGTAATAGGTAATAATATCGCGGAGAACATTCTTAAAAAACTATCAGAGACCATTTCGGGGAAGTGCATCAAAGAAGGTTATATTAAAACGAACTCAATAAGACTAATTAGTTATTCTGCAGGAGTAATTGTAGATAAATATGTTGTGTTTGTAGTCGTGTTTGAGTGTTTAGTCTGTAGGCCGGTTGAAGGTATGCGCTTTCGCGCTCTCGTTAAGAATGTTACAAAAGCTGGCGTGCGTTGTGAAACCAAGGAGGAAATTTCACCTGTTGTTGTATTTATTGCCAGAGACCACCATTTTAAGAGTAAAGAATTCTCTGAGTTGAAGATTGGGGATGAGATCACAGTCCGTGTGATAGGAATCCGTTTTGAATTGAATGATAAATATATCTCAGTTATTGCAGAACATGTAATACCTAGAAAAGCGCGGAAACGTCCTAAGATAATTATAAAGAAAAATGCTTAAACTAAGTTATATTATATATTCAAATGGATGCTAGTGCGCTGCAAGTGTTACGAGATAATATAGAATCTATGGAACATGTTCATCAGTTGAGAATATTGGAAATAATAAAAAATAATAACATTGAATATACGGAAAATTCAAATGGGATTTTTATTAATATGACGGTACTATCTCCACAACTCATTACTTCAATTCAAGAATATATAAAATATGTAGGTCTACAACAACAACAGCTTGATAAAGTAGAAAAAGATAAGGAAACCCTGAAAAATGAATTCTATAAAGATAATAAAGCCGTGGCATCATATAGATAATAATGAAACGATTTACTATAGGAGAATTGCAACATTATATGCTTACAAAAGAGCATATAATGAGTTTAGTGGATGAACATGAGAATTCTAATAAGATTAAAATAGTTGAAAAATCCACGAAAAAATTAAGAGTAAAGAAAAAAACTGAACAATTTGATAACTTTATACATCCAAAACATAAAGATTCATTGTTCTGGTGTTATTATATGCTAACTGCTGGTTTATTCAGTTATGAAACTATTGGAGACAGAGCATTTATAGAAGAAAAAGGAGTTAAAATTCAAATAGTAGAGGATTTGAAAAATCATAAGGATTTACTTAAGAAAAATAAATGGAAGCGAACTCAGATAGAAAGTGAATTGGTTTCTGCAACTGAACTGTCTTTAAAGACCTTTTTGTGTATTTGCGCCATTAAACAAATCAACGTTGTTGTATTGAAAGGCCGTTGTTTGTATATACCACAATTGTTCCCGAGTAATAAATATGAACTTGTTGTGTTTGGCGAACACGGATTTATGCTATCCCAACATGATGATGAGCAAAAGAAACGACTTATTGACGAGTATGCCAGTAAGTATTGGTTAGTGGAGAATATTTCCAAGCCATTGGCGGCAATTTCTTCCTATAAAGTAGGTACTTTAAAGGATATTTGCAAACGGTTAAATATTTCAGTTGTTTCTGAAACTGGTAGGAAATATAATAAGAGACAACTTTACGACATGATCAATTGTAAAATTTAAATTGAATTAAACATAAAATATATGAGATATATATAGATATGTCTAATAAACCAGCTACAGAACTATTAAAAGAATATACTCAGATATTTACATCTGTTAAAAATAATAATAAGAATGATGAACTTGAAGTAGTCTTTGGGTCTAAGAAGGCGTTAACGCGTATAGAGTTTGAAGACGTTATTTCAAAGATTAAATCATTAGGATTTACATCGTACGGCGCTTCTGGTAAATATCACTTGAATATCCAGAATCAGTATATTGACCCCAAGAGTGGTAGAACTGGTATTGGAAATATTCGTACTACTATAGACGGTATCGCGAATATACAAAAGTACTGTAAAATCAATGGATTTGATTTTGCTAATCCGCCGGCTCATATTAGCTTTATGCAAAAAGTTCCCAAGGTCTATAATGATAAAAGATTGTCTTCAATTAATTTTGATGACTTTAAATTTAGAGTAAATTATAGAGAAGAAAAGGTTTTGAAAAAAGATTTTGGAATTGTACGGGGACTACTAGAATCATGGAATGATAAAAAAAAGGTATATAGATTAATTAAAAGATTTACGTTTCAACATCACCGATATCCTTTAAAAATAGATTGTAGCGTCGTGCGATCTTCAAAGCGTATGGGACGCAGGCTTATACCCGAATTTAGAATAGAAAGTTCGGGTGTTTTCACTAATCCAGAGACTTATGAGATAGAGATAGAGGTCGTTCCAGATAGACTTACTACTGGGGGAGCGGAAGCCATTGCTATTAGAAAGGGCGACGAGTTATACGCGGCCTTGAGGCAAAATATTAAAACCATAATGTCGGGGATCCAGCGCTCTAATTTTCCAATTTCGTATAAAGAACAGTATGACACTCTTGGGGAGTATATGCATGTTCTATATAAAGATCCGCCTGATAGAAGAGTAAGAACGAGAGATTTCGTGGGTCCTTCCTCAATATCATTGGAACGACCAAATATTGCCCCATTAACTAGCGATGGTGTTGTAGCCAATATTAGAAAACCCTATACGGTAACTGAAAAGGCCGATGGTATTAGAAAGCTATTGTTTATCAATGGTAAAGGCAAGGTATACCTTATTGATATTAATATGAACGTGCAGTTTACAGGCACGATTACAGCGGAGAAGGCCTTATTTAATTCCATATTGGATGGCGAGCATGTTTTACACGACAAAGCCGGGCGTTATATTAATAATTATCTTTCCTTTGATATCTATTATATTAACAAAAAAGATCTTCGTGATCAAGCCTTTTATGAAGAGATAAAGGGAGATGGAGCAGAGGAAGGCGAGATAACTATTGATCAGAGGGGTCGTTTAGTTGCCCTTAATAAGTTTATGGAACATTTGAAACTTAAACCTGCGGTAGGAGATACATTACCACTTATTGTAAAGGCAAAAGAATTTCATTATTCAGATGAAGCCAATGGTGCAATTTTCAACAATTGTCGTTTAGTCCTTGATCGCGTACGCGATGATTTATTTGAATATGAAACCGATGGCCTTATCTTTACTCCAGCGAATACAGGAGTAGGTAGTACACGAGTAGGAGAGGTATTAGATCCAGTTAAACGAGGATGGAAGCAGTCTTTCAAATGGAAACCTCCTGAACATAACACTATTGATTTTCTAGTCACTACTATAAAATCGGAAGGAGGTAATGATATTATTAAGACCACCTTTGAACAGGGGGATGATATGATGGCTGCTGACAATATAACTCAATATAAAACACTACAATTGAGGGTTGGGTTTGATGAGCGAAAAGATGGTTATTTAAATCCGTGCGAGGATGTTATTCAAGATCGGTTACCAAAACAAACAACACGAGAAGAATCATCACATTATAAACCCATCCCATTTTACCCTATGAATCCTACACCCCAATTTCCAGCATATTTATGTAATTTGATATTGGAAGATAAGGGAAATATTAAGATTATGACAACAGAGGATAAGACGAGTATTATTGAAGATGAGATGATTGTGGAATTTAAATATGATCCTACAAAGGAGAAATTCTGGCAGTGGATTCCTATTAAGGTGCGTCTGGATAAAACTGCAGACTATCGCAGTGGTGGAAGGAATTATGGTAATGCTTACCATGTAGCTCAAAGTGTCTGGAACTCAATACATAATCCCATTACAGAACATATGTTAACGACTGGTGAGGATATTCCAGATCTTATTGCAGATGATGATATATATTATAATAAAAAAGAGGGAGAAACGACTACTATGGCACTGCGTAATTTCCATAATTTATACGTTAAACGTGCATTGATCCTAGCAGTAGCGAAAAAAGGTGGAACACTAATAGATATGACAGTAGGGAAAGGTGGAGATTTTCCCAAATGGATTGCTGCAAAACTGTCATTTGTCTTTGGGATTGATTTATCTCCGGATAATATTGAAAACCGATTAAATGGCGCTTGTGCAAGATTCTTGAACTATAAGAAACAATTCAGAATGATGCCTTATGCATTATTTGTGAAAGGAAATAGCGGATTAAATATCCGTTCAACTGAAGCTATATTTACCGATAAAGGTAAGGAGATTACACGAGCTGTATTTGGAGACGGCCCAAAAGACGAAGCACGATTGGGTAAAGGCGTTTATAGACAATATGGGAAGGGGAAAGATGGATTTGATGTCGTGTCTAATCAATTCTCTATTCACTACTTCTTTAAAAATGTAACAACATTAAATAACTTCTTACGTAATGTGTCGGAATGTTGTAAGGTAGGAGGCTATTTTATAGGAACTAGTTATGATGGGAGAGAAGTATTTCGGCGTTTGGAAGGTAAAGGAGTTGGAGAAAGTGTATCAATCCGAACGTCCGATGGTCTTAAGATGTGGGATGTAAAAAAACAGTATGAGGGAACTACTTTTAATAATGACGTTAGCTCGTTGGGTTATAGAATAGATGTATATCAAGAATCAATTAATAAAACCTTCTCCGAGTACTTGGTGAATTATGATTATTTAACACGTGTTATGGAAAATTATGGATTTACCTTACTATTGCGCGATGAGGCACGTGATCTAGGATTACCGGCATCTATTGGTGGTTTTGACCAATTATATTATAAAATGGAAAGCGAACTTAAGAATAGACGAATTAAGAAAAGCAATATTGGAATTGCGGATAAGATGACGGTGCGCGAAAAAGAAATATCCTTCTTGAATAAGTACTTTGTATTCAAAAAAGTACGCGATGTAAATGCAGAGAAAGTAAGTCGTTTATTGATTAATGAGGTACCTGGTGCTATAGCTGAACAAGATGCAGAAGAGGCCAAAATAGAACTGTCATTAGCTAGACATAAACCCAAGCGGCGGCGCGTTAAAAAACTCAAAGCAAAAATTAAAATTGTAGAAGAGGATAAGCCTCCTGAGATAGCCGTCGTTGTTCCGACTTTAGATAAAATAGAGGAACCCGCGGTTGCCCCACCACCAGGAAAACGGGTTAAAGTCAAAGGAAAAAGAAAGGCAAAGATAAAAGTTAAGGTTAGTGCAAAAAGAAAAGCTAAAATTAAAATCAAGCCTCCAGAAGATGAATAAACTCTCCAAATGATATAAACAGTTCAATCTATTACTAGATAATGAATACCTATCTTGTTCCAACAGTCCCTATAGATATAGATCAAAATAATATAAGAATACGTTTCAAAGATAATGATAATACAGATACATGTTTTATTAGCAACACATTGTCAATATATCTGAATAAGGTAAAAAAGAGGATCAATGAATATCCTACAGAATGGGATAATATAAAACGAATAACAAATACCTATGAATATATTCATACCGTTATTCCCAATGGTAAACATTCTATTAGCAAGGTAAAACCATTGTCACGAGCATTTTTTAAATTAATTGAAATTTGTAATTCTTTGGATATCTTTGGTAAATATAATAGTGACCCAATAAATTCATTTCATCTAGCGGAAGGCCCTGGCGGTTTTATAGAAGCTATGACTTATCTGAGATTTAATTCAAAAGATAAGTACTATGGTATGACTCTTATCGATGGAGATAATGAACATGTTCCTGGATGGAAAAAGAGCGCTTTATTTCTTAGAAAAAATCCCAATATTACTATTGAAAGTGGTGCAGACGGAACCGGTAATTTATATGCACCCGCAAATTTGGATTATTGTTATAGAACCTACAAGAATTCAATGGACTTCATAACTGCTGATGGTGGCTTTGATTTTTCAGTGGACTTTAATAAACAGGAATTGTTGGCCATGAAACTCATTTTTTCAGAGGTAATATATGCGTTAGCGATGCAAAAAACGGGGGGCACCTTTGTCTTAAAAACATTTGATACATTTCTTAAAGGTACGATTGATATTATTTTTCTGCTTGGATGTTTCTATGAATCAGTTCATATCATAAAGCCTTATACAAGCCGAATAGCAAACTCAGAGAGATATGTAGTATGTAAAAACTTCAAGGGGCCGATTAATCCAGTATTAATTAATAAATTTAGAGCAGTATTGGTAATTTTAAATAACCCAAATATTAATAATTTAACCATTGCCTCATTGTTGGATCTAGATCTCCCATATCATTTTATAAAACGAATGGAAGAAATAAACGCAATATTGGGTTCTCAACAGATAGATAATATACTTACAACATTACGATTTATTGAGAATAAAGAACGGAAGGGAGAAAAGATGCAACAAATCAAAAATTCCAATATACAGAAATGTATTCAATGGTGTGAAACCAATAACATACCTCATTATAAAAATAGCTCTACGGGTAATATTTTCATGTCTGACACGAATAAGAAGATATCAAGGTCACCATTTCACAATTAAATTGAAGTAGATAATATTATAACTGTATAATACTATCTCACCAGTCTATAACAAGTCTATAATGGCAGCACTCACAAACGAGCAATTTGAAAAGACAAAGGAGCAGGCGGCCTCTACGGAGGAAGTTCCGCGACTCACGATGACGGATTTTATCAAGCAGGCATCTTCTGCGCAAGATTTCGCCACATCTGGCGTATCGGCGTCGGGAAAATATAGATTCTGTGTTGTGGCCGACGGTCACGGAGCCAGGTCAAAAACAATTGATTACCTCCGAGGTACTCCTTGGGATAAAATGATAGATATGGAAGGCTTCATGGAAAAAATTATTGTGGATACAAATCAACTAAGCATGCGAGGAGAGGGTTCTACACTATCGGTTGCCAGAATTACGGATCACAGAGTGATAAGTGGTGGGCATGGCGATTGTGCTGTAGAGCCTGGAAAGATTGAACTCTTCTATATAGGAGATTCTTCTATTAAAGTGTATCGTGATGGGAAGAATATCTATAAAAGTACCGATCACGATAGAAATAATCGCGATGAAATAAAAAGGATCTCTGAGACATGCAATATGCGTGGTATTAAGAGAGACAACATTTGGGACGTGGAAGTAGTTGATGATACTACGATTAAATCTGTTCCCTCCGCACTATTTGACTTTGGAAATCTGGATCGCATAAATTTCACCAATTCTTTGGGACACGAAGGAGCCACTAAACCCCACTTCACGCATGAAGTTGTGACCATAGAGCCCACAGTGGATTATAAAGTGGTTGTTGGAACTGATGGATTTTGGGGAATGACGCATAAAGGAGACGAAGCAATGATCGGATCATCGGCTACCATCGCTCAAGATCTAGTAAGTTATGCTGACAAACGCTGGAGACAATTCTGGAATCATGACAACACGAAACAGATTGTTAAAAATATTCGCTTTCCTACTAGCAATATAGATGATATAGCTGTATCGGCTTGTTTAATTGAATCGCTCATTCTTTAGATTAATCCAGACTTCTTCTCTCACCGATGTAGCCAACAACCCTTTTATTCTTCTATTAATATCCGGGAAAGGTATATTGACCTCTATTCGCCTACCTTCTGAAATATATTCTTTAAAAAGTTCAAATAATTTTCTAACGGGATCATATTGAATATTTAATTGAAATTCGCTAAGTTTTTTGATAATTTCTCTGACTTCTTCTTGTCGCTGCTCTTTTGTTCGGTATACTATCTCTTTTTTAACACGCTTGGTGCCCTTTTTTTTGTTCTTGCCCATTACTAATATTAAATATAAGTTTTTAACTTATTAAACGTGCAACAGAACTAGAATAATGTCTATTATATTCTCTCCGTCTATTTCGGACGACAGTTCTTCCAACTCCCATAGATCTTATGACCGGTAATCTTCTTTCCGCAGTACGACGATTTGATCTACTTGTACGTCTATTTGAGACAGGATTAACAGGCGTTCTACATACAGGACAATTATTATGTCTAAGAGTCCACCTATTAATGCATCGTTCATGAAATCTATGTGTACATCTTAGTATTTTCTCAGAGTTATTAATGGGGTCAAGACAAATAGTACATAATGTGGGTTGTGGTAATTCTGGTGCACTTCTACTACGAACAAGAGCTGGTAACTGCCGTTCAACAGGTTGTGGAACAGGTTGTGGAAGTGGTTGTGGAAGTGGTTGTGCAAGTGGTTGTGCATTTGGCCGAGCAATTACAATATTCGCCGGATATTCATGAGATGAAGTTGGTGATGCTATAGATGGCATATTCTCATGTGAAATATTAGCTCTTCTAGCCAACCTTGCTTGAGCCACTGATAACATTTCAATTACTATTCTGTAATCAAATACATATTCTGCGCAAAATGCCCTTTCATGTAAAGTTCCATGAACTTTGCCGTTTTCTATGTTATTGATTGAAAAATAGTAGTTTCCCCTAGGCAACCATTGACCATTATTATCATATAGGTCTTTCGTGGCGCTTATACTTGTCTTAATGATTCTAGACATTTATAGATTATAATGCAGATAGTTTAAATTATATTTAACCCTAATGGTTATATTTTTTGATTCATATATCTTACCAGAGTACAAACAAGGGATTTTACGAAATCAGTACGTTGTTTTTCTAATATATTATTTAATGGGTCGTCTTCGGATTTTTTATATGTCTTATCTATCGTTTCGCAAAATACTCTTAAGTAGTCATTATTAAAATTCGTAAATGCATATTTGACAAAGATATCTAATCTGCCTTTTTTTAGAAGAACCTCTCCTTCATCAATTACTGTAGTGTGTCCTTGCCCTCTAGTTAGTTCCTTTTTTTTAGTATAGTACTCAGCCATATGGTGGAGAATAATCTGAGGAAAAGCGTAGCAAATCCCCCAAAAGTCGCCTGCTTGTAGATCAGTATTGTAGTAAGTATATCTAGGTGTTGTATCCCAAACAATCTTCATTTCACTGGACTTATTCCATTCTTGTATGAGATCACGAATAAATACAAACTCTGAAGGCATGGTAAAACTAACAGTTTTCGTTCGTTTTTTTGTGATTTTCCTTACGAAATTAGTCGTATCTGCCATATCTCTCCCATGTGAATTTATATAGTAACCTTCATAATGTTTTTCTCTGGGAACGAGAAGAAGACAAGTACTATGTGTGCTATAGAAGTTTTCTTTTTCACCTTCTATAAGACAATATTCTTCCATACCGAACATAATAAAGATCGTTTTTCTTTCTTCCATATATACTTGTACGTCACTCATCAGATATTCATAACAGTATTTATATTCACCATTTTCTTCTTTATTGTATCGGCCGCAACCAATGTCTTTTAAAATATCGCTTGACACCTTTTTATGTGATTGTTGCGGCATTATTTCAGACATTTTTATAATAGACTGTAAAATAATTAGTTCCTTCATACTTTTGTGAAAGAGCGAGTCGCGAAGATTTACTGCTTTTAGATGTGCTTTTGAGTCCATGGTTATGGAGTTAAGCTGCAACGCTGTTGCTCGTTTCAAATAATTTTCTAATTTCTTCTTCTTTGGATCGTAGAGATTGGCGACTTGCGCGAGTGTGTTTTGTGGCATTATTCTATATTGGCTATTGTTAAGCTTATAGTTGAATAGTGTAATTATATATCATTTAAACTAATTAATGTATTTCAATTTTTCTTTTTTCTAATACCACATGGTTTATTACAAGGGTATTTACATGATTCAGGAAGAGTTTGCATCATTCTACAAGCAGCAACTGCTTTACAAGTTGGAGTTACTACCATAGGAACTTTACATCGTTGTGGTTTACCATTTAGGGTCAATCCCATATTACCCAAACATAATCCACTAAGATTGGATTTATATGTAGGATAAGTATTTCTATAGAGAGTTGCTGGATATGTGCCATTTATTGAATTTACTCCTCGTGTTGTATTGACGTTTGCATAAGGAGTTCCTTGATAAACTTCACGTTTATTGGCTCCAGTTGACCACGATGCTGTCTCGGCATTTGCTTTTGTAGGTTTAGTAATGGATTGGGCTTTTAATTGTGTTTGATATTTTAATCTATTGATTCTTGAACCTCCCGATACTGCCCCTTGCGTTGAGAATCTCGGATTACTTCTTTTATATACTGCTTTACAATTGCTACTAATTGCTTCACTTGTTGTATAACCTTTTTTTGCGCAATCGGGAGTAGTTTGTGAACATATAGAGTTGTATGAACAATCAATACCCACTATATTAT
>Ga0114925_10000834_pt1 | contig 14447 bp, 18 predicted proteins | sample SumtaG_2_FD_87287 | JGI IMG/M metagenome (GOLD analysis project Ga0114925, IMG submission 87287) | Deep subsurface microbial communities from Indian Ocean to uncover new lineages of life (NeLLi) - Sumatra_00607 metaG | ecosystem: Environmental > Aquatic > Marine > Oceanic > Sediment | place... | reverse complement strand
TAGCACATGTGAGGAGGCAGATGCGATTGCTTTAGGCCCAAGTATGCCTAAAGAAGACAAAAAATATTGGTTAACAACTGTTCCATGCGTTTCTGGGTAAATTCCAAATGTCCTCCCCCCGTATAGGTTTATATTTATTATTCGTTTAGGAGATTTAAAAATGACTCAAGAAGGATCAAAAGCACATCTTCAAGAAGTTGTAGACTATCTAGAAAAAGAAGAAGATGTAAAACTAGAAAACTTTAAACACAAAGACCCAGAAGGTGTCGGTGATAGCCTTGAAAGGGCATTTGCAAAGTTCGGAGTCACTGAAGAAACAGTAGAAAAATTTTCAGGTATTGGGGGATGTGGATGTCAAAAGGTTAAGAAGTTTCTTAATCAGATTTTCCCATACAGAAAGAAAGATGAATCTGCTGCTGAAGAACCACCTCAAGAAAATTCAGGCGGTGGCGGTAGCGGTGGCGGTGCAAAGTAGAAATAAAAAAGGGGCGGCTTTAAAACCGTCCCCTTAGTTTTTAAAAACGATGGTATTAATACACTATCACTTTTTAAAGATGTACCAGCCGCCATTTGGCAACCATCCGTTATGACTATCTGCATAGTCTTTTTCGTCTGCTCTCTGCGATTGTTGTGTCTCAGAGAGATGGTTCCATCGTGTCTTAGGATAAATATCACCACTCTTACCTTTAACTGTGCTGAATACAAGTTTAGCACCACAGTCTTTAAAGTTCTGACACACGATTTCTAGCCAATCATTATCTTCTTTGTCTTTTCTACAGACAAAACGGACATTCTTACCATTACATCTTCCACACTTTTTATGTTGAAAGATTTCAGTAAGTCTAGAAAGAGCTTTGAAAGCATCAACTTCTTTTTCTGCTTCCTCTTCGATCCAAATGTCATCACTTATTCTTACTTTAACTATAGCCATTATTTAGCTCCAAAAGTTTCTTCCCAATTATCATTGTAGCCTGCCAAATCATCTGGAGTTCCTTCACGCTGGAAACCAGACAGTTTATTAATCATCAACCTACCTTCTAGGTTTTTAATATCTCTAATCGTCTTTGGATTATCGCTATTAGCAGTCACAAACTTAACCAAATCAACGTCATTCCTTTTGCATAGCATTTTGATAGCAACAATCTGTTGATCGTTAATAGGCTCATCTGTATTAAATTCTTCTTCATTCTCAGAAGACAATTCTTCAGCAGTCTGAACTCTAATCTTCAATGCTCGTCGCAAAGCCTTTCCTTCAGCCTTGGTACATGCAGTAGCAACAAGGTGTTTGTTAAATGGTGCAGGAAGGGTATCTCCAAGAACATCAACACAAGCACTAACAACAACATCAGTACCATTAAACTTACGAATAATGAGCGTATGCTTTGCTGTTACTTTACCTGTGTACTTTTGTGCTGGGATTTCCAATATCTCCGTATCTGAACGAATAATCTCACCATATAACTTCTCCGTAACTCTCCTTAGACCATCAGTTGTTGGATTACCTTCAAGGAGTTCATGATCTGACAATTCATCAAGAACATGATCTACCCATTTAGGATCAGTAGGATGAACCTTGTGGTCCTGCACTTCCAAAGCACCATCCTCAACAACTTCGTCTACAATGTCCTGAATTTTTGTCATATTTCAAAATACCTTTCATTTCTATTAGGAAACTTTTTCTCTACGTTTTTTATTATATTTAAGACAGAAGAAGCTACATGTCTACACTGTCTTTGCGAATCTCGTTTAGTCAATTTTACTCTGATAAGTACCATATCTGCTGATAAAATTAGACCATTTTTCTGAGTATCCGCAGCTATTCTTTTCTGTAACTTTTCTTCACCCCTTATAGGTTCAAAATGCATAGGACCGTCAATCTCTATAGCAGCCCTAGCATCATGAACATACAGATCAATATGGAACTTCTCGTTTTGTAACAAGTGTTCCTTATGCTTATCTACTCTATAACCCTCTTCAATCAGAAAATCAAACAGGTATTTCTCCATTTTAGAGCCATTTTTTGATGCCTCCTGTATCGCCTCCGAAGACTTTTTAAAAAAGTGCGTCTTGTCATACTCTGTTTTTTTATTCCAAGATTCCACGCCTATTTTAGACCTATGTTCTCTGTCTTCATCTGACATTTCATCCCAAACTTTACCTTGACTTTCACTAATCTTTAGCTTAGTTTCTGCTGATTGTTTTTTACCAGCGGTGGGATGATCTACTTTGCCTTCAGATAAAGCAATTTTTTGTGCGTCTGATTTGCTTCTAGATTCGATACCTAGATTTTTAGCATCCCTACGAACCCTGTTTGGATAAGTACCAAGCATGTCTGCTATTTCTTTCCAGCTTTTATTTTCTTCGTAATAATACTTATTGTAATAAGCCATCCTTATAGAATCTAAATCAGTAAAAAATCTTTCTTTAGTCATTGTATCACCTTTAGCAATTCTTCCGCTCTCCAATTATAGATAATCTTATCAGTCTTTCTAAACATCTTTGAAAAAACTTCTTGATGCTTTTTACTTCTAGTGATTACCTCAATATCATCATTAAGATATATATTATTTAATTGATTAGCATTAAAGTTACTTAATCTACTCCAATCCAAATCCCAAAGATAAACAAACTTTTTCTTTGGCATCATTGACTTTGCAACGATTTGAGAGGTCAACAGATTGGTTCCTATTAAAGTTCCTTTATGAGACATCGCATCAACATGTTGCAGAATCGTAAACTTATTTTCCATAGGCAAATTCACAGTTCCATTTGTAAATACAAAACACGGAACTTTATCAGCCAACTTATTTAACTCTCTAAACATAATGTAGTTTACAGGGTCATTCTGAATTCTTTCAACTACTATTCCTAGCATATCACAGTTCCTCTATCATTTCTTTACAAAATTCCGTATAAGTTTTTAGATTTGTTTTTTCCATAGACTTATCCATCAACTCTTCACATGCACTAACTAATTCAGCATAATTAGAAAATTCGCATTGATTTGTTTTCTTTACATTATAAACTAAAGGTACTTTACCATTATTCATAATTGTATTAAGCCACTCTCTATCGAACATAACTACAATCTTAGAAGAAGCGATTAGATTCTTATATTCTAGACGATTAACACCCCCAAGATAGTAAATAGAATTAACTCTTTCTCTACCGTATATCTTTAGTGTAAATTTATCCCCCAGAGAGTTCAACGCTTCTTCCACAAAATCAGATTGCTCATATCCATCTGATATAAACAATATATCTGTTTTGTAATTTTCTATTTCTTCACCATTACAGTGCCACTCATTTACCAAAAAATCGAGATAAACACCGTTATCTTTTTCTATTTCAGATAAATAAATAATCTTATCATAAACATCACTATCAACACTTTGCTCGCTTACTAAAATAAACTTAACATCAGGATAATCATGTTTTGCATATTTTACATGCTCTGGATTTTCAGAACCATTAAGGAAAACCACATCAGGCTTTATCTCTTCTAGTAGTGCAAACAGAGGGGTCGATGGATCAACCCAGTCAATAGAAGCACACACTCTTTCTAACGATTCAGCTAGATGAACATACTTCTGATTTTTTGTTGTTGGTTTATAAAAACTTATTCTCATAATACTTCTGCTACCTTTTCTAAGTCCTTTGAGCTATCTATGTCAATAACTTTTGCGGCTTCATCTTCACACGCAGTAAGAACACCGTTATTTGTTATCATTTCGTTTATTGCTTCAAACCCAAACATATTATAGTTTTCTGGATTCCAGCATATATTCTTAAACATATTCAATTCTCTTCCTTTTAGGAACATCATTTGACCCCACTTATGATCTAAATCATACATGAGGTTTTCGACCTTTCCTCTTTTATTAACTATACATCCTACTTCTGAACCCTTCATAATATTGCTGCCCACAAATATAGATGATTTATTAAAATTCATATTCTCAATACATTCGTAGTTAAATACCAGATCACCGTAAAGTATTAGAACATCCCTCTGGCACGCACGAAGTCCTATTCCAATGGAACGAACCACGTTTGTAGTCGAGTAGCTTTCATTCTCTATCTTAACTATATCGTCAGGAGTATTGTTCATCAGTACATCTGCCTCAAACCCGCATACCAATATTATGTTTGAATTTGGTATTACCGATCTTATTATATTCAACTGATTATCAATTATCCTAGTACCGTTGCTTAGTCTTATCAATGGCTTTGGACCATATGATTTCATTCTTTTCCCTAAGCCAGCCGCAGGTATAACGACATCTATCGGGGTCTTTTGGTCAATCTTCTTGATGTACTTTATACTCATGCATTGTACCTAAAATACGGGTCTGCTACATGCTCAAACTTTAAACCAGCAGTTAGATAAGATCTTGCCATTGTTGCCATCATAGCATTTGGATCAAGATTTATTTGTAATCCTTCAACTTTCTTTACAAAAAATGGCACATCTGACAGGTCTTGCATTGTCAAATTTTTGTAATAACACATGCCATTTGAGTTGTGTTCAAGGTCTGTGGTAACAAAGCCTACATTCGGATCATTTTCAAAAACACGCAGAACATCATCATATGATTCTGCTATGGTTTCAAATCTAGAGTCTGTAATAATAAATACCTCACCATTTTGCATGGCGGGGTATTCTGATGCTAAATTTTCTGTAGTTACTGTTCTTATTTTTTGAGAGACGGACATATATCACCTATTTCGTAAATAAACTTTTCAGCATTTTCTTCATATTTCAAAAACTTATCTAGTAGAGATATACCAAATGCGTTTCCACCATGTTTTTTATGTGCAGTTTTATTGACTATCATTCCATTGATTTCATCAACAGGTTTTACATATCCAAGCTGCATCATTTTAATTAATATAGAGTTATTAAAATCTTCGCTAAATGTAGGAGGAATATCAAAATCTGCTTCAAATGTAGTGTAGAATGGGATTGGTTTGTCTTTAACTGAGTCAAAAACCAAGTCAACCAATGCTAGATCGTCCAATTCATCGTCGTAAATATTCTTCAAGCTATACTGATGAAACTCTGAGTTTTGTAGCAACTCAAGGAATTTACTTGGTGCAATATAGTTGTCTGGATCTTCAACAAATGATGCGTACTGTTTGTTGATAATAGTTACCAAGTTTGGAGATGTCTTTTGGTTTTTTAGTGCCATCAAAGCACGCTTTACATATTTAAAGTCAGTATCTTTATTGACAATAACCATAGCATGATAAGGCACTTTTGTTTGCAGCTTGACTATTTCTTGCCAGTTATCCTTGGGCATACCCTGCATAAGCTGTTCGTTTCTAAAGAAAACGCAAAACCTTCCATCAATCAAATAAAATTCACGCTCTTCGTCTTGAGCTTCAACAACTGGAATTCCAGCATTTCTGTAATCATCTAGTTTATCTAGCTTGCATCCAGTTTGAGTGATACCGTCCCACTTTGCAAACACACAAGTTTTGCAAGAAGTATGTATACTTTCTAATTCATTTATTCTTTCAGTTGACATTTTGTTTTGCCTCCACCAAATATCTTCCTGCGTCAACACCAGCAAACAACACTTTATAGCCTCTTTTTTCGAGTTCTGTTCTGATGGATGTGAGTGAGTTAATTCTTTTGCTTTGTGCAAAGAAATCTGATGAAGCCTCAATTGGAATCTCACCAAAATAAACTCTTCTGCACATTTCTATACCATCCATACCGGATAGCTTAATAACGCCTGATTTCTTAACTTTGCTCAAAACATTGTCTAGCACTTTATCATCATTAGAAAGCTCTAGAACATCGGAAACAAAAATAGAATTAAAAAAACTATCTGGTGCAGACTTTAGCTGTTCTTCATCAAAATCAGTATCATTTGCTTTATTTACAACTAAACTAATATCCTTACTAATCATTTAAACCCTCACAAAACTTTTGTTAGAAACGTGACTCAAAACATTATTCCACTTATTAGAAAAATCTTCATTTGTAAATTTAGAAACATACTGATAAGCATTTTCAACAATGCCACTCAAAGCATCAAAATTCATAACCTTTTCAAAGTTATCTGGCGTATTGAACAGTCTGGCATCATCGACTACAATACATAATTGGTTCGCAACAAGATATTCCAAGTCTGGACTTCCTCTTGTAATTAAAACAGGTATTTTATTTCTCATAGCATCAATAAGCGTAGTATTAATACCATTCCATAAATGCAAATACAAAGATGCCTCTGAGATCTCTGTTGTATAAAGATTGTTGTCTAAAATAATTTGCAGATGCTCAAAGGACTGTTTTGGGAAATATCTATCTACTAGAACTTTTCTAGCAGGCTGTCTTTGATATTCGACTCCCGGATAATTTATTTGAATGTTAAAGCTGGGTATATTGCTAGTCCAGCTTCTAACTACAAACTCATTGATACCTACAGAAACATCGCCATTTTTTAGATATAGCTCTTCTGGATTGTCTAGAGTTATAGTAGAGCTAAGTGGTGCAGGAACCTTTGATTGTCCCGACACAAGATCAACTACAATTGAAGGACAATGAATTGAATTAGAAATGTCAAGTGCTTTGTTACACATCATACCTCTGTTGAAAGTTATGATTGCGTCAATGTATCTATTTGGAATATGATGCTGCGAAGCCACTAACTTTACGTTTGTCGGTTTAGTTTTCTTGCCCCATTGTGGAAAATCAGAAATACTTCCGATCAAATAAAAATCATGATCTAGATTATTAGCAAGAACTTCTATATAGTCGTCATTTGCCTCATTAACAACCAATATTGACAGCCTGCCTTTGTCTGGACAAGCATTTCTAATTATATTTTCTATTGGGTACATGCTTTTTCCTTAGTATTTGACTTTAAAATATATTGCTTGCACTCTTCAAGCGTTTCACTATTGACCAATTTCATAACCCTTGCAACTTCAAATGAAGAAGTAGTTTTCCATGAGTTGATTCCGGCGTTGATGCCGAACATAGGTCTAGATGATGTCAAGCAGATTTGATCTGAAGTTTTTGCATAAAACGGATATTTATCATCAATATCGACTGTATCCAAAACAATTGATGGCTTGTTCATCTGTAGTGCGATTTTTGCCTGCCTTGGAAGTTTACCACCATATCCAACATAGATATAGCAGTCAAACTTATCATGCCCATAGTTTACTACAGCATCCTCTCTGCTTCCAATTATAGATATGTCAGGATAATTTCTCTGATCTTTATAAATAGCAAGCCTCTTTTTCGTTGACTCTATAAGCTCTGCCAACTGCTCCTTCTCATTTTCTTGACTAAATACAAAAAGAGTAGCTTTGTCTGTAATGCTATAAGAAGAGAGATAAGCCTCTAGAGTTTCTCTTAGTCCAGAAGTATCATTACAAGGTGCATCAGTATAAAATGTAGTATTATTAAAGTAGTTCTCATGTAGACCTAGTTCAGCAATAGGTGCTAGATTTTCTTCTTTTAGTTCAAGAACGGATATTTGTGCAGTCACTCCAGAATCAAGCAGCAATTGTTCTTCTACTTCACTAAATACAATGATCTGGTCAAACATGTTAAGTTTTTCTGTCCATCCCATATGGTCAACCCTAGAATCAACCATAGTAACAGCTACATTTTTAGCAAAATCACCGTTGTAGTTAAGTGTCATGGGTAGTGCGAATTGATAAAGCACATCTTTTGATTCTAATTGATTATATTCGTACTGTTCTAAATCTCCAATATCCTTGACTGGATTTGTTATATTGTAGTAGAGGGGGCGAATACATAATGACCCACTATACCAATTTGTATCTATAAAATGTTTTATAAAGCTCAGGCATTTTTTACCCCATTGGTCTTGTTGCCTATAGGGTCCGATTATCATCGCACTCATCTTCTGACTCTCCTTTTCGCTTCCATAATGAAGGCATGGTTTGATTCCTGATTCTTGACTCTTTCTTGGTCAAAATAAAATCTATGATCTGCCGCTGGTTTCATTTGCTCAAATGCTTTCTTTTGATCGTAGTGAGACAAATCGCCACCAAAATTAGCACCAAAGTTTAGATTTCTCAACATGTTTAACATGTCAAATTCATAAAGTTTAGATTCATCTTGTATTACTTGTGTATACATCCATTCGCAAAACTGAAGATTGTTCAGACCTTCTGGCATTTGTTGCGGAACAGGACGCATGGTTGGAGGATGATTCCATTTTCCTTCAAGCGGCTTTTTCGTTTCTATAGAATCAAAATAATTCTCCCAAGCCTTAGCAGCATTGTCCCAAGTGTATCTTGAAATACATCCTTTCCTTGTTTCAAGACGCTTCTTTCTTGATTGTGCTTCTGGTTGAGTTGCACACTTGAGCATGATTTTTACAAGCTCATCATTATTAGGGCCAGATCTGTCTGCATTGGTTTCCAATTCTCTAGACAACTTTGGCTCAATCGGATAGCCATTACAAAACTTTACTACATCTTCCATAGCACTATAATTTATAGAAGCAATTGGCGTACCTGCGGCAGCAGCTTCTACTTGAGGCATACCAAAACCCTCACAGATTGCATATTGAACATACAAATCCATCAGATTGTAGATATTATTAAGCTCAGAGTGTTCAACACCGTTTTGTACTCCCGGCATTGTTGCAGATGCGTTACCACAGTAATTACATGTAGTTATTGCATCTCTGTATCTAGAAACAAAATATTTACCACAGTGTCTACATTTATATGTAACAATTAGCTTAGATCCAAACTCATGTGCCAATGATGTAATATTCCATCCCATTTTTTCTGGATAGCTAGTGTGAAGATACAACAAAGATTTCTCTGCTATCTGAGGTGGTGCTTTCTTTAAAAATTCAGAAAAAGCACGCATCAAATCTGGGAACATCTTACGTTTTTGATTACGCATAACTGTCCCAACAATAAAGCTATCTGGATCTAAACCAAACCTTTCTTTATGTGCTCTTTTGTTTGGTATGATATTGAATTCTACTGGATCAATAGCAGGAGAAGCACAGCCAGAAACTTTCAATCTGCCATGAGTTTGGTTTTCTAGAGTTCTAATTCCATACTCTGAGTATGCCATCAATCCATCGCACTTGTTGAACCAATACATCCACTCATCTTTTTGGGGTTCGCTATCAACAGTAGGCATCCATACCCAATGGAAGAATGGAAGCAATACAGAGTTAGCAATATATGTATCCATCCAAGGATCACGATATGTAACAACAATGTCTGGCTTAAAGTCCAGCACCGCATGTTCAAATCTCAATACACCCCATTGGACATTTGGATTTGGAGTATGTTGCTTTGCAAATTCTGTCTCATTAGGCAGAGGTGCATTACCATAAATACGCCAGTCTGTCTGCTCAAAATCGACAGAACTAGCGTAACATGCAAACTCAGCAACTTCATACTTGCCAGTTTTGTGTATTCTGGTTAGAACCTCTTTTGCATAAGTACCGAACCCAGAAGCTAGTTTATGAGATTCAGTTACAAACAGTATCTTTTTCTTATTCTGCATTGGCTTCTCTTAATCTTTTGATTAGTTTATAGAATTTGTTTTTAACTTTAGAAGGCGTTTGATCCACGATTTCACATATCTCATGAAATTTATAACCTTGTCGCCTAAGCTCTATCAAGGTCTTTTCTTCTTCATCCATATCATTAGAAAATAGTTCCCATATATTTTCTTGAGGTTCCGATGAAAGTGCAGGTGCTACGTTTTCAAGATTGTCAACACTTACAGAATTCAGTGATGGTTTTCTATTCTTAATCTCTCTTATAATAGACCATCTAATTGGTCGCCAAGCATAAGTAGATATTAATCCATTCTTTTTATCGTATTTTTTTAATGCTTTCCAGAGTCCAATCCTTCCGGCATCCATTAGATCTTCACGCTCAGTATGATTCTTTGGGCCAAATGAATTCACTATCGAAGCCACTAGCCCCATATTTTGTTCAATCAATTCGTCCATACTATATCCTTATTATATACATTGTTCTAGAGTTTGTGTTTTCTTAACTAAAAAACTTCCTCTTTTTTTATCACGTTCGCCTCTCAAAAGCAATATCTTGCCTAACACAATTTTACTCTTGAGTTTTGACCAGTCATCAGAAAAAACAGTGACATTATCAAGCGAGCAAGTTCCATCTGTAATTTTCAGGAAAGCCATTTTTTCGCCTTTGTGCTGACCGCCTCGTATTTTCCATTCTCTGATATCACTGATCTGTGCAGCGATTGCGATATAGTTGTTATCGAATCCTTTCAAGTATTCTCGGCAGGTACAATTAGCATTTGCCGTATCGTACTCGTCTACTTCCAAACAAGTAATCTCCACGCCAAGCAAATCTCTTTCTTGCTTTGCCCTCCAAGACCATCTATCAATAAGCTCGTAAGGAGGATTCTTGAGTGCGGCTATTGAACCTTGAACCTGCTCAAGATGCCTTTCACGATGAACGGTAGCTTTCTTGGACTGTTTAATATGCGGTATCGTCTTCTCAAGACCTTCCGAGAAAGTTTTTGCATCTACTTTTGTCAGATAATCTTTGTCTGAGTCTTTTAATTCTTTGTAAATATTAAAATGATAAAGCATTTCATTTCTCTGTCTGCTATAACAGTCAAAGACACCAGCCCTAATCATAGCATCAAAAGAGTTAGACTTAATGTATCTTCCAATTTTCATCAGAAATTCATCCCAAGTCATCTTACTTACATCATAAGAATTTTCATTCACTACGCCAGCAATTTGCTTGTAAACGCTAACACCAACGCTTTTGACATTTACCAATCCGAAGGTAGGTAATTTATCAACTAAACAAAAGTTCTCATTCATATTTACAATACTAGGCGGATTTACATCAATATCCATAGTTCTTGCGTTATTTACAAGATCATTGATCTCTTCAAACGGTTTTGGTTTACCATCTGCATGGCGAAGATATGAAGTAAAGAAGGCTCTAGGAAAGTGAGCTTTGGCGTATGCAGTCTGATATCCGTTCAGTGCATAGCTTACAGAGTGAGACTTATTGAAAGAATACTTCTGAGACTTCTCGATCCAACTAAAAATCTCTTCTGCATCCTTCTCAGTAAAGTTTCCTTGACTAACAGCACCCTCTAGGAACTCTTTCTTTACTTTAGCCATAAGCTCAACATTCTTCTTACCAATAGCTTTACGAAGATTGTCAGCTTGACCTAGAGAGAAATTAGCAACCAATTGTGCAATCTGCATAGCTTGTTCTTGATAAACAAGAATACCATATGTAGACTCTAGGATTGGTTTTAGTCTTGGGTCAAAATATTTGACTTCATCCTTACCGGCTTTGCGGTCAATGTAGTGCTGAGTAAGAGACTTTCCATCAACGATAGCATCGCCACAACCCGGACGAATAATAGCAATCAAATCAGATAATTCTTCGACCGATCTAGGCTTTACTTCCCTAGCTTTGCTCTGACCAAGCTGCGACTCTAGCTGGAAAACACCCTTGGTATTACCTTCACAGATCATATCCCAAGTTCTCTCACACTCCAATGGGAGTGCTTCGATATTAGGATTAAAGACAGGAAGACCTTTGGAATTCTTCTCAAACTTACAACCGCATGGAAACTCAATATAATCACTCATAGGGCCAAATCTCTGCTAACTTGTCTGTGACACCATCAATTTCGACAAGCCAACGACCGTACTTGCCCTTCTTGTGTGTCCTGATTGTTAAATAATGTTCTGCATGTCCGAGTGCAGCGTTTTCGACATCTGCTGCAACAGATATCAGTCTAGCACATTCGGCGGTCGCTTTTTTCCAGTCTGGATGTCCTCGTTCTGGCGTGTCAACTCCCAGTAGTCTGGTTCGTACATCCAAATGCACACCAAAACCAAGATCCACCACAAAATCGACAGTATCTCCGTCCACAACCCGCTTGAGTTTAGCACGATATTCATATAGCGACATTCTCAAAACTCCCCTTGAACTTAGCAATTGAGGATTGTTTTCTGTGGAACTTCATGAATCTAGTAATGATTGCCGCTTCCTCAAACACATCGACAAGTGCATCATGAGCCACGCCCAACGCTTTCATTCCGAAGAACTTACGCCAAGTGTCCATCTTAAAATCATATGGCTCTTCTAGGTTTTCAAACCACCAAAACAAATTATCCATAGCATCTAATTTAGTAACAGAAGAAAATGGCATCTTAACCTTATGCTTCTTACAAAGACGCTCTGCAATTGGAATATCAAATCCAGTAATATTATATCCAGCAGGAATAGGCTCTGGAAACCATTGTCCGGGCTTCTTATCTACTGTATATTTCTTGCAATATGTAGCGAAGTTCTTCCAAGCGACTTTCTCAGAAACTCCACCCTTCCATCTTTCGATTACTTCTTCATATGAAATTCCATAGTTCTGTGCGTGCCAGTTGATAGTACCATCTCTTTTTGGCACATCAAAGTATTCTGGCTTGTCAATACCATCTGGTTTAATCATAGTGTTAAAAGCCTGCTCCTTCTTGACCTCAAGGGTTTCTGGGTCAATAGGCACAGCAGCAAGCTGAACTGGATTGCAAAGATCTTTGTCTGGCAAATCAGTTTCAAAGTCGAAACAGATAATCCATCTATTGTTTTTCATTTATCTTCTCCACATAAAGTTTCTCGAAACACATTGATCCGTTTTTTAAATTGATGTGTCTTTCTGTGTCTCCCTTTTCTTGACCAAGCATTACATCAAAAGACGCACACATTTCTGACCAAGAATCTGCATCAATAATAACCTTTTTAATAAATGGATATTTCTGAGATAGGCTAATCATATCTTTTCTAAATTCTAACATAAATCTTCACCTCCAACGATGTTTACAACATCCATAACTTTATCTAATCCTCTAATTGCCAAACAGTCTAGCTTTAGCAATCCTGAATCTTCACAACTAGGACCGTCAAAACCAGCACGATAACTTTTACCTTTACTATCTAGAACCATAGGGCATGACTCACTGATAGGTTTACTTGAAACAACAATACCTGCTGCATGAGTACCAGAAATAATTTTGGTATGCTCAATTCTAATCGCCTGTTCAAAGATCTTGGCAAGTTTTCCTTCAAGTTTTCCATCTTTTCCAAGATGACACCATTCTTTTAGCTTTTCAGGAGTATTTTCCAAAGCCCAAAGAATACTAGACGAGTAGCCATATTCTTCTTCAATATCTTTTAGTTCATCAGAAACCTTTGCTTCGTCTTGCAAGCATTTTGTAATAGCCTTTTGTTCATCAAAAGAAATGTTTCCGCGAGCAGCCATAACTCTTGTTAGAGATGCTTTTCCTTTAAGGGTTTGGAATGTTTGGATCTGTGCAACGCACTCTTCTCCATACTTCCCTTTAATGTATTCAATAGTTTCTTCTCTTGCTGCCTTTGGAATATCAAAGTCAATATCAGGCCAAGAGATTTTCCCCGGTGCATTACGCCCAGCGTTGTAGAATCTTTCAAAGATCAAGTTATATGGAATGGGATCGACTTGAGTGATACCCAGAAGGTTAGAAACCATACAGCCAGCAGCAGACCCACGACCCGGACCTGTGATATATCCTTTGCTACGAACAAAACGAAGGATATCATCAACAATAAGGAAATAACTAGATAAACCAATTGAAGTAAAAACTTCCAGTTCATTATTAACTCTTTCTCCATATCTTGCAAATTCTTCACTATGCTTTTCGACATGACCCATTTTCTTGTGCCAGCCATCACGATTTAATTTTCTCAAATATTCTTCTGGCGACATACCATCTGGGCAAACAAATTGAGGTGGTTCTGGTGACTTGAGAATATTATAATCTTCACACATATCCACAATCAAGTTGGTGTTAGCAAGCTCTTCTTCCGTATGAAATTCTTTCATATCTTCATAAGAAGGAATATGATAGTTGTTTGATCGGAAAAAAGTTATCAGGGATCGGTTTGCAATCCCTTGTTTTAATTCTCTTTGGATCTGAGATATATTCTTTTTAAAGTGCGTACACAGAAGCACTCTTTGATCCTCTGCATCCTCTCTTTCACAGTAGTGAGCGTCAGGAGTTGCAACGCATCTTGCGTCTGTTGCTTTAGCGATTTGCCTTAGTGCGTTACCAACCATCCCTGCGAACTTGTTGATCTTGGAATCAATAAGCTGAATTTCAACAAAGAAGTTTTCTTTCCCAAACATTGTTTGTAGGTTTTTCACCATACGAACACCCTTCTTCATCCAGTCTGGATCAAGACGTTCACCATCAGTGATTGCGTCAGCAAGAACAGAGCCGAGATGACCGCTAAAACAAATTAGATTTCCTCTATCTGCTACTTGTGCAAGCATATCAAGATCAAGCCTTGGCTTGTGATAGAAGTGTTCTTTTTTATTAGAAGTAGAAACTGCATCCAGCAAATCTTTCCAGCCTTGCAAGTTTTTTGCAATTATT
>Ga0114925_10000833_pt1 | contig 14449 bp, 12 predicted proteins | sample SumtaG_2_FD_87287 | JGI IMG/M metagenome (GOLD analysis project Ga0114925, IMG submission 87287) | Deep subsurface microbial communities from Indian Ocean to uncover new lineages of life (NeLLi) - Sumatra_00607 metaG | ecosystem: Environmental > Aquatic > Marine > Oceanic > Sediment | place... | reverse complement strand
CGATGGAATCGGCGATCAACTCGCGACTGGGCAGACTGAAGCGCATCCCCGGATGTCCCATGGCCAGGCCGTCGCAGACACCGATGGTGCCGAACTCCGCAGGAACCCCTCCGGAAGACCAGATCCCCTCTTTGACCTTCTCGGCGACCTGCCTCAGGTGCATGTGTCCCGGAATCAGCTCGCTGAAGGAATTGGCCACGCCTATCAGAGGTTTTTCCAGGGTTGTTTTGTCCCAGCCCATCGCGTAGAGCAGGCTCCGATGGGGAGCGCGTTCCGTTCCTTTGGTTACCGCGCTGCTGTTTAGGTCTTTGCTCACACTCTACTCCTTATCACCGGGTCGAGAGGTTCGATCCTCCCATAACCCGTGGTTTCGTCCCGGGACAGCCATTTCCGCCGGGCGCAGTTAAAAAAAAACCGTTTTCCAGGAAGGAAAACGGTTTGTTGCCGTTTATGATCGCTTCACCCTCCTGGGTTTGCTGCAGGGGCTATAAGGATAAGGACGAGGATTAGAATGGTGATGACCGAGATGCCCTGAGCCTGTACCGGGAAATCCAGAAAAAGCATGACTATCCTTTACAGTATCCTCCCTTTTTTGTCAATATTGTAGTAGTTTTTTTCTCTACTACCCCAAACGTTCCTGAGATGGTATTGTTGTTCGATGAGATTGAGTTTGATCGTTGTCTGCGGAAAGAGGGACAATTTTAGTAGCTATCATTCAATGCGACGGAGGCTCGAGATCGACCTGTGATCAGTAAAAGAGGCGTAACGAACTTGTTTCTCAACATATCCACAGCTCTGGCGGGCTTTGTCCTGGTGGTTGCTCTGTTCCTGATTCCTATGGAGTTGGTCAGCCAGCCCAAGCAGGTCGTGACGGATTGGCAGTGGTCTTTCACAGCCATAGACAGTGACACTCCGCCTCTGGAAGGTTGGCTGCCTTGCCGGATTCCCGGAAGCTTCGATAGGTTTGTCGGAGATCGAGAGGGATATCTCTGGCTGCGAACAGAAATTATTAGAACCGGACCCTCCGTGCTCATTCTTCCTCCCCTCGGCTTCTCCGCAAGGGTGTATCTAGATGGTGAGGTCGTGGGAACAGGCAGAGCCGGGATCGTTCGTGGAAGCAGTGTCACGGCTCCTACCGTCGCAGCCAGGGCCTACACACTCCCCTTTTCGGTAGGCCAATCGACCGGCGGCAGGGCGAGGTTGTATGTTCGAATCCGGCACTTGCAGTACTCCTGGCTCGACGGCACCGTCGAAATTGTACCGGCGGAAGCGCTCGGGTTGCAGGTTTTAACCAAGAATATCTCGGGGGTCGGTGTCGGTGCTCTTCTCATGCTGTACCTGCTGTTCACGTTTTTTTTCGCCGGTTATGTGTTTATTCTGGAGAGGAGACTGTACACCCTGTACCTGGGCCTCAGCGGTCTGTTCCTGTCTGCTTCCGTGTTCTTTACCCTCGTACTCGGAGAAGTTCTGCCTGCTGTCATGGTACTGCGTCTGTTCCCCGTGCTGCTTTCCGCTGCAATCTTCCTTGTGCTTCTGGCCTGTGGTGATTTTTTACAAACTCTGAAATGGCGCTTTTTGGTCGCGGTCAGTGCGCCCCTGGCGGCCATCGGCATTGCCGGATCGGTGATCGGCGGCATCGAGAATCTACTCCTCTGGCGATTCATCCAGGTGGGCTCCCTCGGGGTGAGCGTGTTCTTTGGGGCGATCCTTTCCGGCTTGAGCCTAAAGAAGCGGCCGGCGGAGGGAGTACCTTTGTTTTTGTTGTTTCTTGGACTGACCGCGGCAACCGTCTATCCGCTGCTGCGCCCGGCAGCGCATCGCTGGCTCTTCCAGCAGAACAGCTATTTTTTGGCTGTCCTGGCGGTCATGATCACTTGGATCATGGGTTTCGAGCGCTACAGGCAGACCCGGAGATCCGTCTCAACGACGCAGGAACTGGTAGATCGGGTAGAGGCGGATTGGGATTTAGTGGCACGACTGAAGGAGGGGAAGAGCCGGCTGGAGACCGGGAATCTGGAGAGTATGGTTTTGGCCAACCGTCTGGTGGAAAGCGCTCAAAAACAGGCCTTTTCCATCGGACAGATCATGGGTTCGATAGAGGAGGGAGCCCGGGCGGAGAACCAGGTTATGGAAAAGGAGGCACAGATCCTCGAGCTGACCACCGAGGTTGACTCGAGGATCGGAGATTTTAACGAACAAATCCGCAGGGCTCTGACCGAGTTGGAGGAGCTGCGGGAAAAATCCATCACCATCACCAAAGCGGTTTCTCAGATCATCGGTATCGCTGACAAGACCAATATGCTGTCTCTCAACGCCTCCATCGAGGCTTCCAAAGCGGGGGAATCGGGGCGAGGATTTGCCGTGGTCGCTCAGCAGATCCGAAAGTTGGCCGATGTGACCCGTACGGTTTCGGATCAAGTGAATACATTGATGCGGGAAACAAACCAGGCTGCGGCAACGAATGTGCAGATGGCTCAGGGCATGGTTCAGGGGTACAGGGAGATCATGGAGCAGAGCGAGAGGATCCGCCAAATGATCGAGACGAATGCCGAAGCCATGGAAGAGGTCACCAGATCGCACAAGGAGATCCAGGACGGGGTGGCCGGGGTTGACCGCACCATTCGAACGATCCTCGAAGTATCCAGAGATCTACGGGAGATGACCAGCAGCCTGTCCAAGACGTTTTCCTGGTTCGAGGAAGTGCTCAAAACGGGCGGCCTTGAGGTCGAACCCGAGACTCCTTCCCAGCCCGAACGTGAAGTCTCCGGTCAGGAAGGTGAGGCACCGCAGATTGAAGGGGCCGGGGAAACCGCTGCGGTGGGCGAGAGTGCCGGTCCGGCGATTGCTGTCTCGGAGGAAGAAGAATCGGAGGAGGCGGTAGAGCTGGTAGAAGTGCTGGATGACGAGGAAGAGCCTGCGGAGCTGGACGAGGTTTTTCTTGCAGAAGACGTGGAGGAGTTGGGTGTCGCCATTGATGTCCTCGAGCCGGAGGAGGAGCTGGACTCTGTCCAGACTCCGGAACCGGATCTCGTACCGCTGGAGGAGATCGAGGAGCTAGAGCCGGTGGATGATGAAATAGAAGAGCTGGAGGAGGTCCAACCGGATTAGCGCCCAGCCGGGGGCGCTGGTTTTCAGGGCGAGCCGAACAGACAGAACCACTCGGCTTGCGCGGCCATCTGATCGCCTACAAACGCCTTTCCGCTCTGTTTCAGTGTCTTGGGGCTGACCCGGAGGTTTTTGATGACCATCTTCACCTCATCCCCGGGGCGTACCTGGCGGCGAAACTTCACCTTGTCCACCGAAGCGAGGAAGAACAGGACATCTTTATCCACCCTTCCGCTTAAACGGATACCCGCCCCCCCGCACTGGGCCATGGTTTCGATCAAAATGACCCCAGGGACTACCGGATAGTCCGGAAAGTGGCCCTTAAAGAAGAAATCTTTCTCCGTGAACCTGCGGTAGCCGATGACTTCATCGTCGTCGTACTTCTCGATTCTATCCACAAACAAAAAGGGTTCCCGATGCGGAAGTAATTCTTCAATTTCAGACATGGTGATCTCCTTTAAATAACCCCCAACTGTTTGCCCGCCTTCTTGCATATCTCCAGGACCTGATCCAATTCCTCGTCTTTATGAATGGCCATATACGAGGTGCGGATGATCGATCGGCCCGGTGGAACCGCAGGGCTGACCACAGGATTGGCGTACACTCCGTTGTCGAACAGTACCTTCCAAAAGGTGAAGGTTTTTTCGTTGTCTCCAATGATGAGTGGAATTATCGGCGTCTCCGCGACTCCTATATCGAAGCCCAGAGCCTTGAACTCCCTGACCATCGTGGTGGCAATGGTCTGCAGCCGCTTGGTGTGTTGAGGTTCCTTCTCCATGATCTCGAGGGTCGCCTTGACCGCAGCGATCATTGGAGGAGGCATGCTGGCTGTAAATATCAGCGGACGGGCGAAGTGTTTGATATAGTCGATGACTACATCGTCTCCTGCCACAAAGCCGCCGATGGCTCCGAAGGATTTAGAGAAGGTCCCCATGACGAGGTCTGCGCAGTTCCCCAGACCGTAGTGCTCTTCGGTCCCCCGGCCGGTGGCGCCGATGACCCCAAGGGCGTGAGCCTCATCCAGGTAGATCCGGGCTTTGTACTTGTCAGCAATCCGTTTCATCTCGGGGAGATTGACAATATCTCCCTCCATGCTGAACACCCCGTCGGTTACGATCATTTTGGCCTCCTGATCGGAAAGCGAGGCCAGGGCTTTCTCGAGGGCTTCGGGATTGTTGTGCTGGTAGCGGTGCAGTTTGATGGTCCCTCCGGAAAGACCGGTGGAGAGCATGATCCCATCGACGATGGAAGCGTGGTTGTAGCGGTCGCTCAGGATGTGATCCCGTCTGCCCAGTAGGGCTGAGATCGAGCCCAAATTGGCAAGATACCCCGTAGTAAAACACAGGGCCGCCTCGCGCCCGACGAAAAGGGCCAGCTGATGCTCGAGTTCTTCGTGAAGTGCAAAGGTACCGTTGATCAAACGGGATCCGGAACAGGTGGTACCGTACTTTTCTATGGCTTTCTGGGCGGCTTCCTGTACCCGAGGATCCTGGGCCAGACCGAGGTAGTTGTTCGATCCGCACATGATCACCTCGCGGCCCCTCATCTTCACCTTGCTGCCCCAGTTCTCTTCGATTGGAATGAAGTAGGGGTAGTATCCGCTCTCTCGGGCGGCTTGGGCTCCCTTGAAATTGTAGCACTTTTCGAAAATATCCATAGCTCTCCAGCATTTTTAGAATGAATTATGAACGCTCATTATTACACTCAATCGTTGGTGTGTAAAGAGAGAAGGGCCGCTTCAAGCCTGAGTACGGTTAAATGCCTTGGTAGGTGAACCAGAAGGTGAAGAATCCTGTTGGATTCAGCACACCCGTGATTGTCACCGCGGCCAGGGCAAGGAACAGGATAAAGAAGGCTGCCCGCCCCGGAAGCAGCGGAAAGCGCCCCGCGGAACGTGCCTTCCTGAGATAGGAGATCCCGGTCAATGCTGCGGGGATAAGAAAGACGGCGGAAAACACCAAGCGCACCTGCCAGGGGCTGGCCGCGTTCCAACTCTCCAACCAGCCGGCCAGGCGAAAGAGAAAGATGTTGAAGCGCTGCAGACGTCCCAGAGCGATGAGAAGGCCGATAAACACGAGGAATGCGCCGCTCACGATCCGCAAGGTGTTAAAATGGCCCTTCATGCGTTCGCGCTGCTTAAGAAACTGGGAGAAGAACAGTCCCGCCAGAACAAAGGGTAGGCCCAGCCCGAGGGAATACACGGCCAGGAGTGCCGTGCCCTGCAAGATCTGCCTGCTGCTCCCGGCCAGAAAAAGAATCGAGGCCAGAATCGGTCCGACGCAGGGTGTCCATCCGGCGCCGAAGGCCATACCGAGGAGAAGCGCCCCGACGGAACCCGTCGGGGAAGACCGCATATGAAGTTTCTTTTCGAAGTTGAGGAACTTCCAAAAGTTGAAGACAAAGTTCAGGCCCAAAAGGATTATCAGGCTGCCGGCGACGATGTTCACGATTTGTGTAGCCCCGGTCAGGAAACCTCCCGTGCCGCTGAACAGCACGCCCAGCAGGATGAACACCGTGGAGAAACCGAGCACGAACAGGACAGTCCGGATGAACACCTTCGATCTTTGCCTTCGCTTCCCGTCCAGCTCGTGGACGGAAACTCCCCCTACCAGCGACAGATACGATGGGATCAACGGCAGGACACAGGGGGACAGGAAAGAGAGCACTCCGGCGGCAAAGGCGACAAAAAAGTTGATGTTGTTCGATATCATGGCAGCAGATCCCCTACGAGGGATATGATTTCAGGAGTGTACCAGTCCCGGGTCCCCACCATCCGTCCCAAGATGTAGCCCTGGGGATCGATGATATATGTCGTGGGGATAGCGCGGATGCTATAGGCCGCTCCGACCCGGCCGCCCGTATCCAGCAGCACCGGGAAACTCATCCCTACGTTCTCCACAAAGTCGGCAACCTGTTCGTCCGTCTCCTGACTGTTGAGCGCCACGATGACAAAACCTTGGTTCTGCAGTTCCAGGTACAGCTCCTCCATGGAGGGGATCTCTGCTCGGCAGGGGCCGCACCAGGTTGCCCAGAAATTGAGAAATACCAGTTTGCCTGCGTAGGAACTTAAGTTTTGCTCCTGCCCGGACAGATCCTTCAGGCTGAAGTCCACGGCGGGTAGATCCGCCGTTGGAGTTTGAAAGCCGAGACTGCTCAGCCTCTTGCCCATAGCAGTTTCGGGGGCGGAAACTTCCGGCGGAGCGGATGGCACCTCGACCGGTGCCCCGTATTCTTGGTCGGGTTCAGCCGAGCCTTGACCGGAGGAACCGGAACCACAGCTTGCCAGGATTACGGTCAGCAGAGGAATCAAAAATATATATTTTCTCATATATATCAGAGTACCACTCCTTCGGATATAATAATGCCCTCAGGGTCGAACCGGCAAGCCGGAGTCCATAAAAAGAGTGACAATCAGAACGGTCGTGTTGTACAGCCCGTGGGCGATTGCCAGGGGGTGAATGTTTTTGAGTCGAATGAAAAGAACAGAAAAATACAGCCCCTGAATAACCGCAACGGCAAATCCGGCGAGTCCCTGGTACACATGCCCGCTGGCAAAAAGAAGTGTGCTCATCCCGATCCCGGCGGCCACCGGCAGGGACGCTTGAGAAAACCGGGTTAAAAGGTAGGACCGGAAGAACAGCTCTTCCCGATAACCGGTGACCAGGCAGAAAAGCAGCACCACGGGAATGAGCCGGGGATCCCTGAGCTTCCAGCGAAACCCTTCGGAAAACAGCGCCTCTCCCCCTGCGGGAAGCAGGGCAAGGATGAGTCCCATGATCAGGAGCAAGGCGAATATGCCGGCAAAGATCACCAGTGCGTACAGGAGATCTACAGGCCGCAGGGCAAGCAGGCCAAAAGAGGTCCAATTGTCCGCGCGGAGTTTGAGAACGTAGAGAAGCAGCAGAATCTGAGGAACCGCCATGACTAAGAACTGCAGCATGTACGGTCCCAAACCTGTCAAGCTCTGGATTATGTCCTGGTCGGGCCAAAGATATCCGGGCAGGTAGAAGACCAGGAAGAGTAGAACCATTTCGAGAATGTTTTTCTTCACTGAAGATATGGGAATTGTACTTTCTCCTCTCTTTATATTACAATTGGCCGCATCCCATAACGTCGGACTGCGTATATTTATTACATTAAGTATATCAAGTTGCTATCGATAATGAAATTATGTGGTGGATAATACTTCTCGTCGTCGCCGCCATACCGATCGTGGTGTTTGTTTACCTGCGGGTTGTCGGCCACGGCAATTTTCCCTGGCTTCAGTTCTACACCAAAGGAAAAGAATCCGGATTCAGCTTTCGTGAAGTGGGGCTGCTGCGAAAAATCGCCGTCGAAACCCAAATCGAAAATCCCACCGCCCTTTTTTGGAGTATCAAGCAGCTAAACAGATCGATCAAGGAGATGATCATCAAGCTCCGTTCCCAGGATCTCATGGGGGATGAAGAGTCGAATCACCTGCTGTCGAAGTTGTACGACCTGCGCAAGCGGGTGGAGTTCGATCTGCCCCGCTACAGGCTGGGGCTAAAAACGTCCCGGGATATCGTGCCCCGTCAGCGGATGCGGGTCACCCTTCCCGGTGCGGGTCCCTTTGCCACCATGGTGATCGAAAACCGTCCCAAGTACTTCGCTCTATCCCGGCCCCAGGGCCCGGGCCTGCCCGAAGGTTTTATGTGGAAGGGGCAGCAGATCGGGCTTCACTTCTGGCGGGCTGAAGATGCTGGTTATTTCGTGCGAACAAAAGTGATCAATGACTTCATCGGACAGAAGTATCCGATCATCCATGTAGCCCATACCGACGATATCACCCGTAGTCAGCAGAGACGCTCGATCCGGGTGAAGATTAATTCCCCGGCCACAGTGTATCCTCTCAAGTCGATCCAGGAGGCGAACGAGCTGGAAGAGAGCGCCAAAGGTCTGCGCTGCCGTCTGATCGACATCTCGGAGGACGGCGCCTGCCTGATGATCGGCGGCCGCACGAAGGCGGGACTGCCGATTAAGGTCCAGTTCGGGCTTGCCGATCGAATCGTGGTGATGTGCGGATTGGTAAAGGGAGTCAACTACGACCAGAAGAAAAATCTCTCCCTCCTGCATTTGCAGTCAGTCCCTCTGAGCGTCAATACCCGCAACCATGTTCTGACCTACGTGTACAATATCTTCGGCGAACAGGAGCCGGCCAAGGTTCAGTCCGAATCTACTGTGTGAAGCTTCATCACGTTTGTGCCTCCGCGTTTTGCGGCGGGGATCCCTGCAGAAATGATCACCAGGTCGCCTTTTTGAGCGTACCCCTTTTCGATCAGGACCTTATCTCCCGCAGCGGCGGTTCTTAAAAAATCCTTATCGAACTTCGGAATCAGAAGGGATTCGATCCCCCAAACCAGGGACAGTTGATGAAAGGTGGTCTCCTCAGGAGTAAGGCCTAGGATCGGTGTACACGGGCGGTGCATCGAGATCAGCCGGGCTGTTGTCCCTGAAATCGTTTGAGCCACGATACAGCGGGCGCCCAGACGTTCCGCGGTCTGGCAGACCGAGTGGGCGACGGCAAGTTGGGTGGAGTAGCCGCTCTCCTGCTCCTCGGCCCGCACCCATCCCCTGTCGAGTCCGAGGTTTTCTTCCACATGGTCGGCGATGCGGCGCATCATGCGCACCGATTGAACCGGATAGGCCCCCACCGCGGTCTCGCCGGAGAGCATGATTGCATCGGAGCCGTCATAGATTGCATTGGCGACGTCGGTCACCTCGGCGCGGGTGGGCAGGGGATTGCGGATCATGCTGTCGAGCATCTGGGTGGCTGTGATGACGGGTACCCCGCTGAGATTCGCCTTTCGTATAGCGGTTTTCTGATATACCGGAATCATGGAGATGTCCGCTTCAATCCCCAGATCACCCCTGGCAACCATGATGCCGTCGCTGGCCGAGATTATTGAATCGAGGTTCTGCAGGGCAGAGCCTCGTTCCAGCTTGGCAATCACCCCGGGTGCGGATTTTGAATTTTTCATAGCTTCCCGAAGAGCCTCGAGATCGGAAGCAGCCTGCACGAAGGACAGGGCGACAAAATCCACACCCTGATCAAGTCCGCAGCGCAGGTCCTCCAGGTCCTTCTCCGTCGGTGCTCCGAGACTAAGGATGAGGTCCGGGAAGTTTACGCCTTTATGGGAGTACAGGCGTCCCCCATGGAGGATTCGGCACTGCAGGCATCCCCCTCTGTGACTCTCGACTTTCAACTCCAACAGCCCATCGTCCAGGAGCACCCTGGATTCTTCGGGAACATCCTGCAATAGGGCGGGGTAGTTGATGGGAATCGGTTCCCCCTCCTTATATGCACATTGCCCCGTGTCGGATCTCAAGCGAATCGTATCCCCATCGGGTAGTGTTACTCCTTCCGGGGGCAAGTGACCGACCCTGATCTTGGGGCCGCCGAGATCCTGCAGGATCCCTAGATTTTTTCCCGTTTTCTCCCGGAGGTCCTTGATCATTTTGATGATCTTGGTGTTGGAATCATGGGTGCCGTGAGAGAAGTTGATCCTGGCTACATTCATCCCTGCTTCTGCCAGAGCGCGTAAAACCTCCGGCGAAGAGGAAGCGGGTCCGATCGTGCATACGATTTTCGTTTTCTTGGACATGGAGCTTGAGGCATTATAGCGGAATTGCGCTTCCAGTTCAAAGGCACCAGATTTTTCTTTGACCGGGGTATATCATTGATTTTTGTAAGGACTATCGTATAGAATAGTCGGTAACTATCTGTAGTCTCGAGGAGTGGGAGAATGAAAATAGTTCGCTGGGTGGCAGTTTTTCTGGTATTTTTTCTACTTGTATCCAGTCTATGGGCTCAGAAACCTGAGGATCTGCTTCGATCCTTTACTCGGAATTTTGCCATCGCCAGTCTTGATGTGAAAATGCAGATCATTCAAGATGCCGGGAACAGCGGTTATTCCGGATTGGGGCCTCTATACCAGCAGGCAGTTGACTATGTGTTGGACAACTTCAGCCTCATCGGTACCGACCAGCGCTTTCGGCAGCTCGCCGTTCTGGCCATCGATCAGCTCGCCTCTGCCCGATACACCGAGGGCAAGCACTCGGTTTGGAAGCTTTTTGACACCGACGAGGATACGGGAGTGCGCATCAGCTGTTTGAACGCTTTTGGCACGCTAGCCCAGGGGGACGAGGAAATCATCGAATATATAAACCTGTGGCTCCAGAACCAGAATACGGTGTTTCAAACCGGCAGGGTCCCGGAGATGTACGTCGTTTCAGCGGCGGTTCGGACACTCGGAGAGCTTGGAGACCAGAGCTCCTTCCCCGTACTGTTTACAACGATGACCGTGGGCTACACAGACGACATTTCCCGATCGGCCAGGGAAAACTTGTACCGTTTGGACGGGGAGCTCAAGGACAGCATGATCGGGATCTTGAAAGAGAGCGATATGGCGGAAAAAAAACTCGCCTTAGTGATATCTCTCGAAACTGATCGTCTCAAGCAGGAGGAGAAGGGAGAGATCGCCCAGTTTGCCATGGATGTGGGCCTGCACACCGCGGCTGTGGACAATCCTTCCCGGCAGATCGCTCGGGACATGCGCTATATCGCGGCGGTGGCACTCGCGCAGCGGAAATGGGCCAGTGCTACGGACTTGGTCATCGAGCACTTCGACACGGTTCTGTTGGAATACGATCGCGGAGTGACCGACAAACGCCGGGTGGTCGAGGCGATCGACTGTCTCGGCGCAATGAGAACCCACGAAGCGGCTGTACGTCTGACCCAGTACCTGGTGCTTCTCAACTCCTACACCGAGAGATTGCGGGAGTTTGACAATAGCATCGTATTGGTCGTGATTGAGAACCTCGGCAGCCTTGGGGACAAGACTGCCTTCGATGATCTGTTGTATGCCCAGTATCTAAGCTATTCAAGCGAAATTAAAAAAGCCGCTCGGGATGCCTTGGAAAATCTGAAGTGGTAGCTCCGGACCGGTCGCTTCACAGGCGATGAATCGGGGTAGAATCTCTTACTTTTTCCTCTTCGCCCTATCCCTGTGGGCCACCCTCTTCTTCTCCAAAACTGTTTCCGGATTTATCTTCCCGGTCCTTGGTCTTGGTTTGCTTGCCCTTGCCGTCACGGTCCTGCCTGTTGAGGATCCCCGCTGGAAGCAGAGGGGTCTGGCATTCGGGTTTCTCGGTTTGGGTGTACTGATCGGCGCCTTCAGGGCGCCGGATGCTGTGCCGAGCTCCTATACGGCAATCCCGCTGGATCGAGTGGGAGAGTTTCACGGGATACTGAGTGCGGACAGCACAGCTGTGCCGCACTCCTCCGAAGTACTGACCCGCTACCCGGTGAAGCTCGAGCAGGTGGTGAATAGAGACGGGGAGCTGCGAGGCTCCGCCGGAGGAGAGGTCCTGGTTTGGGTTCGCGGCGGACAGATGATGTTCAAAGGCCAGGAGATCATTGTGGAGGCCGAACCGGCCCCCAGCCGAGAACCCGGCCGATTCGCCTATGTCTGCTGGGCGGATCGGGGACAGATCCAGGTCGGGGGATTCCGCCGGCCTGTTGATTCGCTTCGGGCAGGGTTTTTCTCTGTGATCCAAAGGCGTATTCGGGATCTCGAGCCTCCTGTGGCGGCCCTGCTGTCTGCACTGCTGCTCGGACGGAGGGAGGAGCTGCAGCACTCTCTGTACCAGCAGTTTCGTTACAGCGGCAGTCTTCACCTGCTGGCTCTTTCCGGCCTGCACCTGGGTATCCTCTATTTTTTCCTCTCCCTCCTGCTGCGTTTCGTACGGGACAGACGGGCAAGAGGGTTGGCCGCTTCCGCCCTTCTCCTCGGGTATGTCTTCCTCGTAGGCTGGCGCCCATCTCTTGAACGGGCCGTGGTTATGCTCTTGATGGCCAGTCTCGGCTATGTTCTCGATCGGGAGCTGCATCCTTTGAACCTCCTCTGCCTGGCAGCTTCGATTCTTCTCGTTCTGCATCCGTACTATGCCTTCGATCTCTCCTTTCAGCTTTCCTTTGTTTCTCTATTGGGTATCCTGCTCCTCGGACCGTACCTGTACCGACTTTGGCAACCCTATGTGCCCAAGTTGATCGGGTGGCCTCTGGCCATTTCCCTGAGTGCTCAAATCGGTACTGCCCCCCTCGTGTTATTTCATTTTGGCGCCGTCCATCCTGTCGGAGTAGCGGCGGCTCTGGTATTGATCCCCCTGATAACCCTGTTTCTCGGCGCCGGTCTGCTCTTCGTGGGATTGAGCGCCCTGCCGATTTCCATAAACACCTTGTTTGCCGAAGCACTGCTGCTGCTGTACAGATCGATCACCTTTTTCCTCCGCATCTTTGCTCGCCTGCCCGGCCTGCATCTGCAGTGGAGACCTCTGTATTGGGGTATCCTGGCTGTGCTGCTCATTCCCTTCCTGCTCGAGCTCCCGGTGAAAAAGAGGGACCGGATATGCTGAACTACAATTCTCCTATCGAGATACGCCGTGTTCTGGAACAGCTCGGTGTTCGGTTGCAGAAGCGATGGGGGCAGAATTTCCTCGTCAACCGGGGTGCGCGGGAGGCAATCGTGTCGCTGGTTGACCCTGAAGCGGGGGACAATGTCTGGGAGATCGGACCCGGGTTGGGAACGTTGACCGCGCTCCTGTTGCCGAAAGTCCGGTCTGTTGCGGCTTTCGAAATCGATCGGGGACTGGTCACCTATCTGAGGGAAAACTTCGGCAACCGGAACAACTTCGCCCTCGTTACCGGGGATGTGCTGAAGACCTGGCGATCCTATCTAAGGGAGCATGGAACCCCGAATAAAATCGTAGGAAATCTGCCCTATAGTTCCGCCTCAGCACTGATCGCGGCACTGGCGGAAAATCGCGTCCTTGCCGACAAGTTGGTATTTACGGTACAGCGGGAGTTGGCACAGCGGCTGGGCGCCCAGCCGGGGATTAAAAATTACTCTTCCTTTTCGGTTCTCTGTCAGACCGTGTATCGCATCAGCGAGCGCATGCAGCTCAAACCGGGATCCTTTTTCCCCGCCCCCGAGGTGCATTCAACTGTGGTGGTTCTTGAGCCGAAGCGGGAGGTGGAAGATGTGCCTGAGTGGAGCTTTTTCCTCGTCTGTCTGCGGATGCTCTTCCAGAGCAGACGGAAGACCATGAGAAACAACCTGCTGGCAGGTGGAATCGCCAGCCGGGATCGAGCCGACAGATTGAATGAGATTTTTAAGAAACTGGGCATCGATCCGGGACTACGGAGTGAGAGGCTTTCCCCTGAAGCGTTGATGCAGCTAAGCCAACATCTGGCCGCGGAGCTACAGGATCTTTAGCTGTTCTAAGACCTCGGTCAGGGCCTTTTTGTTCTCCCCGCTCATCGGACACATAGGCAGCCTGTAGAGCTCCTCCACAAAGCCCTTCATGGCCATGGTCGCCTTGATGGGAATCGGGTTGGTCTCGAGGAAGATTGCTTTGAAGAGGGGAAGCAGCTCGTAGTGCAGCTTCCTGGCACGATCCCAGTCTCCCTTCAAAGCCGTATGGGTGAGATCCTTCATTCGGTCGGGAACGGCATTGCTGGCCACAGAGATCACACCTTTTCCCCCTAGAGCCATGAGGGGATAGGTGAGATTATCGTCTCCGGAAAGAACAGCAAAATCCTTCGGCTTTTTGGCGATCAGGTCCATCATCTGGGAAATGTTGCCGCTGGCCTCTTTCACGGCAACGATGTTCTTATGTTTGGCCAATTTGAGCATGACCGGGTTCTCTATGTTTTTCCCGGTCCGGCCGGGGATGTTGTATATGACCATGGGCAGGTCCACCGCATCGGCTATGGCGGTGAAATGCCTGAAGAATCCTTCTCCCGTCGGTTTGTTGTAGTAGGGTGCGACCTGCAGGCTGGCCGTCGCGCCGATCTGTTTGGCCTTCTCCGTCATATGGATCGCCTTGTCCGTGCAATTCGATCCGGTGCCGGCAATCACCGGGGCCCTGCCCCCGCTCTGCTCGACGACGATGCGAATCACCTGTTCGGTTTCCTCGGGGCTGAGGGTTGGGCTTTCTCCGGTTGTACCCACGGGAACCAGGCCGTCGATACCCCGGTCGATCTGGAAGTCGACGAGTTTCCGCAAGGCTTGCTCGTCAAGCTTACCGTCCCTGGTAAACGGAGTGATCAGTGCCGTAAACACTCCTTCAAACATACTCGTCCTCCTTTTCTCTTTTCCGGGAACTGTTTTTGTTTGCCCGCAGTAGACCTGCAGGCAAACAGCATACAATTTGACATGGGAATAGATCAAGGGTTGTTCTTGCTTTGAAAGCACCCATCTGCTACTATGCTCGAAAACCGAGAGGAGGGTGTCATGGTTCGGATGATTGTCCACGGATGTTT
>Ga0114925_10000831_pt1 | contig 14459 bp, 31 predicted proteins | sample SumtaG_2_FD_87287 | JGI IMG/M metagenome (GOLD analysis project Ga0114925, IMG submission 87287) | Deep subsurface microbial communities from Indian Ocean to uncover new lineages of life (NeLLi) - Sumatra_00607 metaG | ecosystem: Environmental > Aquatic > Marine > Oceanic > Sediment | place... | reverse complement strand
GGGTTCGCTTGCTTGATCTCCCAGCCCTCGGCGTCGAGGCTCTCCGGCGTGATCGTCTCGGGCTCGTCGTCGCCCTCGGGGGTCTCCTCGGGAGGCGGTGCGCTCGGGTCGTCCTCGTCCTCGGGAGGCGGCTCGTCCTCCTCGCCCTCGGGCTCGATGCTCTCGGCGAGTTCCGGCGTGTCGAGGATGTTCGCGATTTCGAGCCGGTTGTAGCCCATGTCGAAATAGGTTTTCGCCGCGCTTGCGATCTCGACCGGGTCGGCTTGTAGCGCGTCGATGTCTGACAGGTCGAACTTGATAATCGTCCCGGGGAAAAACGCGTCGAGGATGTTGACCTGAATCAGCTCCTCGGTCATGTGGATCCGAGGGACGATCGTGTTCTGCCAGAAAATTTTTCTCTGCTGCTCGCTGTTCGCGTAGTTCGCGAACTCGAAAATCCCCACGAGCGCCGGCGGCACGCCATAGACGGCCGTGATCTCCTCGCGGTTCAGTTTCTTTCCGTTAACGAAATCGAGATCCTTCGTCGATAGCGCGAGTTCTTTCACGTCGGCGCCGCCCGACATTAGGAGCGCCGTGTGTGCGTCGTCGATCCCCGAGTAGAAACTTTTGATCTTTTTGTTCCACTCTTTTTCTTGCGTCGGCGTCAGCTTCGCCTTTGTCGTAATCGCGAGCGGCGAGCGTAACCCTTGCTTGAAAAACGCCGCGTTCCAGCCGTTCATGTAGAACTCGCCCTCCAGCGAGAGGCGTGCAGCGGAGAGCGGCGAGAGTGGCGCGCGAGGGTCGCGCGGGTTGTAGTAGAAAAACGCGAGGACCTCGTCGACGTTAAATGCTTGTTTCGGTCGCTGCGTTCGCGGATCGATCTCGACCCAGCCGAGCAGCTCGCCGGCGTCGTTGTGTACCGGCTTTAATTGTCCGACCGCCTTCGTGCTGATCGTCGTCGGCTGACCGTCGTCCGACTTGTCGCCGAATACCCAGAACAGCCCGCCCTCGATCCCCAAGTGCACGAACGTCCGGAACGTGAGATCGCGCAGGCTCGGGATCTCCGGCTTGCTCGGCGGATTGAATAGGACGTTTACGGGATCATCGGGGTCGACGACTACGTCGAGCGCCTGCTGCTCGACGTCGCCGCGTAGGAATTGGATCGGGGTGCCGCCGATGGTCTCGGCGATAACATTGACGGAAGCGTAAACCCACGAGATCCGCGCGTATGATTCGGTGAGGACGAATCGTTTTAGACTTGGCTCCCCGCCGCCCGACAGCCAGTCGGACATTGAGAACTGCGCGCTCGTCGTCACGCGTTGCCCCCCAAGGCTCAAGCGATGGACCGATTCCGCGCGAGTCTAGGCGAGGAGTTTTGTTATTTGCAAGCCGCCATTTTAGGAAATTCCGGTCTACATTTGTCGACCCGGATCACAGTACCGCGAACGCGACCCGCGTTAGCCTGTCATTTCCGCCGGCGCCGGCCGATACTTCCCGAGATCACACGCGAATCGGAGGCGATCAGAATGACCCAGAGATCAGACACTTACGACGAGAGCGCGCCGGCGGTCGACTACGAGCTGATCAGCGGCGACACGGGGCGCACGATCAAGGTCCCGCAGCGCACAGTCCCGGTCGGCTCGGTCGTGTTACCGCGCCCGGTGTTCTACTGCCTGCTCGGATTGTCGGCGGTCGGAGCTGTCGCCGGCGTGATGCTGGTCGCCGCTGTGCTCGCGTTCGTCAGGTAGCCGCGACCAGAATTGACACGAGGACCCAGCAGCCGACGCCGAACAGGATCCAATAGAACAGCCGCGCGACGTTGTGAGCTGCGCGATCGTTGTGCTCGCGGATCTCCTCCAGTTGCGCGAGATGATCGAACGCGGCCTGTGCCGGCTTTGACGTCAGCGAAAAGTTCGGCGGGTCCGGGTATTCGATCCGCAGATACGGTGCGAGGAGTTCGTTCAGCACGTCAGCACGTCCGGAATGCGGGGAGTCGGGTCGTCCTCGTGCGGCCCGTCGTCGTCATCGCGTCCGCCCCACTCGTCCTCGTGCAGATACTTCGCCGGCACGTCGTCATAAAGTCGATACCGCTCGGCGTCGAATAACGGCTGCTGCCGGCCGTCGTACACGAACGGCTCCGAGTCGAGGCGCATGATCGGAAACATTAGCGCCGGCGGGAGACCATTCAGACCGAGGCGCACTTGCACGAACACGCCGTCGAGCGTTCCGCCGATCAGCAGTGCCGGCACGTGCGCCCCGATCTCTAGTGTGGTTCTCAAATGATCCAGCCCAGCACGCCGACGCCGGCGAGAACACAGATCCCGATCAGCGTTGTTTTCGGATGACCGTCGATCCACGTGATCGCGTCGTGCCAGCCCTTGCGGATTTTGTCGCCCGTTTCTCCCACGATTGCGCCCTCCTACTTTGTGCGAATCCCGGTCGGGTTCGCCGGTTTGCGTTCGTCCTGATCTCGTTCGGACTCTCCCTCGCGTTCGCGACGCTGTCGCTCCTCCTCGCGTCGCAGCCACTCCGCCGTCCCGATCTTGCCGGGCTCGGCTAACGTGTCGCGCTTGCGTTCCATTATGTGACCCTCCCGAGCCACGCGTCGATCGATTCGAGCTGCAGCTCCTCCTCGGGTACTCGATAAGGACAGCGCCCGGCGAATGATTCTCGCCGGGCGCGCTCCTCCGCTTCGTCCGCTGCGACCTCGGGGTGCTCGTCGCACAGCTCGTCCGCGCGATCCATAACCCACAGCTCGGCAGCGGAGAGCGCCATCTCAGGTCGGCGAGTTCTCGGTCGTCATGCCGGGATCGCCGCTCTCGTCCTCGGCGCCCTCCTCGGCCTCCCCTGCGGCCTCGTCGCCGGCGCTCTCGTCGGCTGCGGCCTCGGGCTCGGCTTCGGGCTCGGACGTCTCCTCGACCTCCTCGGGCTCCTCGGCGGGCTCGACCATCGAGTCGAGGATCTCGGTGATCGTTTCGAGCGCCTTATTGTGCAGCGGCACGTTCCCGGGTAGATGGTGCGTTTCCTTTTTCAAGCGCTCGACGAGCGCGCGTGTAGCTTGTGACATTCTGGGATCCCCCTTGCTCTAAAAGTTACGCGGTCGACTTCGACCGGCGGTCGGAGAGTAACACGGGAGAGGGGAGGGGAGGGAGTGCGACGGAACGTCGCGAGGGGAGGGGGTCGGGCGCCTCGACTTTTGCCGGGCGCCCGTTTGGGGGTTAGAAGTTTAGGCGATTTTGCCCGCCGCCTGCCGCACGAATGCGACCGCGAGGTTTTTGCTCCTCGCCTGAAACGGCCCGACGGGTTCGCCGTCGGTGTTGCGAGCGGTCCACTGCGCCCGGCCGAGATGCTCGACCGAACCGATCCACTCGTCGTCGCATTCGACGTCCCAGACGTCGAGCCCGCGACGCTTCGCGATTTTCGTTTTCATAGTTGATCCTCGTGTGTGAAAAAATTTCGACGTGCTCCGCCCACGACCTCGCCCCAAGTCAGAGAGTCTCCCGAGTGTGCACACTCGGTCCGGCCTTTTGTGTATGGGGAATTGCCGGTGACGACTCACAGCGAAGCACGTCGAAATTTTTTCGGGGCGCCTTGAGCGAGTCCCCTTTCGGGAACTGCTCCAGTTAAACAATCTCGACCGCGTAGCCGTCGCCGGCGTACATTTCGCGATGCTCGGCGCACAGTTTCGCGCGCTTGATCCGCTTGCCGGTCTCGGGGTCGGTCACGGTGCAGAGCCGCACGTCGTCGTCGTAGTCCTCGTGCTCGCCGGCTCGGCATTCGCTGCAGTTGTTCATGTAGTTAACCTCTCGCGTGTGTGGAAACTCGCTCAAGGCGCCTCGAAAAAGCTATCGCGAGACGTCGACCGCGCCCTCTCCTCGCGTCCGGAGAACGACCGATCGTGCCCGGCGAGTCGGCGACTCGCGATAGCTTCTGAGCGGCAGCTCGTGGGAGTCCCCTCTCGGGGACTCGGTTCGATTAGAACGGAATGTCGGCGTGGTCGTCGTCGACCTCGATCTCCTCGACGCTGTATGCAGCGGGAGGCGCCGGCCAGCGGCGAGCCGCTTCCCGGTCGAGTTCGGCGAGCCCGGCGCGAATGCGATCCAGTTGAGGACCAGCGCCGGCCCACGCGTCGCCGAACTGAGCGACCTCGCTGCGATACTGCGACACGGTGTCGCCGTAGCAGTCCGTCGCGGCCTCTAATGCTTCGATCAGTTCGTCGTCGGTGTAGTTTTCGATGCTCATGTTCGATCCTCGTCAATGTGTGGAAACTCCCACGAGCTGCCGCCGAAAGCATCGAGGAACGGCCGGCGGGGGGTGTCTGACAAACGACGCTCTCGCGCGGTCCAGCCAGCTCGACGTCTCGTCTACCCTCTTTCGGTATCGGCCATATAGACCGGCGCCCCTGCGAAGCTGCCCCCGAAAGCGGCTCCTCGATGCTTTCGGTTGACATGCTAGGCGGTTCGAGTGAGTCCCCGCAGGGACCCGAAAGGGTTAGTCGATGAGCTGTGCGAAAATGTCGCCGTCCTCGGCCGCTGCCGCCTTGCGGGCGACGTCGACGTTGTGCAGCTTCTCTTTCAAATCCAGCGCCCGGAAATACTCGGTCGAGAGATGGACCGCGAAGTTTGCAGCCGCGCCGTATTGCCTCGCCGCTTCGGCCCAGCGCAGCGCGCGCTCGGCGTCCTCGGCCAGCTCGATCCGGCGGTTGTACTCGTCCCAGTCAGTCGTGATCGGACCTTTCATTTTCTAGACCTCGTCGGTGTGTTGAAACTCACTCGAACGGTCTAGCATGTCGCCGCGTTGTGTCGCGGGTGGGGTCCTTCCCTCCGAGTCTGTCCCGGGTCGTCCGGGGCTCGGGGCTGTTCAGCGCCAGCCGTGCGCGTCTGATAAGAGTATCGGCCATGCGGGGGAAAAAGTATAGGGTATTTCCGGTCGACTTCGGGGAAGTGTGACACAGTAGACGAAAAAAGACCCGGGATCGCTCCCGGGCCAGCTAGCCCGTCACGGCTTGCGAATGCCCGGGACTCCGCCCGGGCTCCCGATCCGGCGGTATCTCCCGCCGGCGTTAGGCGGCGACCGCGAGGTCGTCGCCGAACTCTGCGCCCTCCCAGACCGCGAGCCACTCGGCCCGGTCGGTCGAGGTCGCGAGGTCGAGCAATTCGAGGCGCTCGGCCGTCTCAGCGGCTCCGAGCTGGTCGTTCCACTGCCGGCGGAGGCTCTGCAGCCAGTCGGCGCCGCGCGCTGCTGGGGAGCCCTCGGGGCGCTCCTCGCCGTTGCAGCTCGCGTCTATCTTACCGCGTATCCGGTCGGCGTACCTGCGAACGTAGTTCCCGCCCTCGGCCTTGTAGCGGCAGTGATTCACGGCGACCGAGGTCGAGTCGGTCGAGTCCCACTCGTAGCGGTAGCCCTGCGCCTGCGCGCGCATCATGTGCAGCCACGGCCGGCGGTAGCCCTCGGCCTCGACCGCGTCGACGGTCGCCATCATTTCGCCCATGCGCGCGTGCCACTCGGGGGTCCCGGTTTTCGCGTACTCGCCCGAGCTGCCGAACGCGATCCACTGCCAGCCGTCGCGCACGAGCTGCGCGAGATGGTCGAGCGGCTCGTGCATGTGGTAGCACGGCATGGAGCGATCGCGGGGGAGGCGGGTCTCGGCGAGGAGTCGCTTGTTCTCGTCGAGCGTGCCGGTGATCGTGTCGGGTATGACCGCGACCGCCTGCGGGCAGCACGCGAGGATCCAGAGCGCCCACGCCTCGAACGCGCGGGTGTAGTCGTCGTCGAGGAAAGGCTCGGCGCCCGACTTGTTCCACGCGGAGAACGCGCCGTTATCCACGAGGAGGAGCCCGTCGTCGGCCGTCAGCTCGACGATCCGGTCGAGCTGCGAGCCGAGCCGCGCCCGGTTCCAATAGGAGACGCAGAACGAGGAGCCGTCGAGCTGCTCGATCAATCGGTTCGGCGTGATGGGGGTCCCGTAGACCGTGCGCTTTTTCATGCGCCGGTCCGCTCGTAGAGCTGGTGCCGCTTAATGTCCCACTTCTCGACAACCGGCTCGCCGTCGAGCCCCTCGTCGATCACGAGATACGCGACCGTTTTCAGCACTCGCGCGTAGCGGTAGGAGTCGTCGCGGGTCCAGACGAGGACGTCGAAACCCTCGAACGGGGTCGACGCGGCCGTGCTGAACTCGAACGTCCGGCCGAATTCTTTTTCGACGAACTGCCCGAGAATCGAGCCGTCGCCGCCGGCGTTCATGTAGGTCGAGAGGGGAGCGTATGCCATTGTCTGAAATCTCCGGGGTTGGGGGTTACGCGCCAGCGCACGCCATGAGAGCGAAAAGAGCCATCGAGGCGGCGAGGGTGAATGCGAATGTTTTGTCCATGTTTTCTCTCGTGTGTGTTTCTGCGCGTCTGATAAGAGTATCGGCTATTCCGGTCGACTTGTATAGGCTAATTCGGGTCGACTTCGCCGGGGTGTGACGTGGTTCACACTAATTCGGGTCGACGTCTGGGAGCGCCTGAGAGCCTCCCAGACGGGCGCAGCTCGGAGGGGGTCCGAGCGTAGGGGGTGCCGGCGCCGGCCGGCGTGGCGGGGCTCTGAGGAGCCGAGAGCGGACAAAAAAATGCCCGGGGGTTGCCCGGGCGAATCACACACGTCGAGGGGAAAGTCGGTCTATTTCGGGTCGCCGGCCCAGCAGTCCGAGGAGAGGATCTCGTGCCGGCGGTCGCCGCCGATGTAGCCTCCCGAGAATCGGTCCGGGTGCGTCAGCACCAGCAGCTCGCGGCCCTCGGAGTCGCTCCGAATGTCGGCGATCTGGCCGTGCTGCTCGACGTCGGACTTGAACCCGACCCAGTCGCCGCGCCGGACGGTCAGCCGCGCGGGTGCGTCCTCGTCGCCGCAGAGCCGCGCGAGGTTCGGGACGGAGGCGAAGTATCTCGGCCGGTGCTCGATCATGTCCCGCCGTCCCAGCGTCCGCCGCAGCTATCGCAGAGCAGCTCGCCGCGTCGCGGTCCCGGGTAGGTGACGCGCATCCCGTCGACGACCGGAGGACCGCCCGGGCAAATGCAGAGCAGGTCGAACTCGACGTCGAGCGGGTACTCGCCGACGCCGGCATTCAGCCCGGCCTCGCGCCAGTATTCGAGCGCTCGGCAGTCGAGGCAGCGACCGCAGCCGCAGCGCTCGCCGGCCCGGACCGCCGCGTCGTGCTCCTCGCGGGTCATCCGGACGATCCGGTCGCCGTGGCGAAAGCACGCCCACGGCCCGTCGCCGAGCCTCGTGCGCTTGATCTCGCCGCTCATGTCCTGCGCCCGGGAGCGAGGTCCCAGTAGTCGCGCTCCGGGAACACGCGCCGGCGGTCGTTCCGGTTCGCCTGATCGCGGTCGTAGGCGCAGCACAGCGCCCGGGCGAATACCTCGTTCCCCTTGAACGTCTCCGGGTAGATCGTCGGTCGGTAGTTTCCGGCCGAGTTCAGCAGCTCGAAATAGTCGGCGAAGCATCCGATCCGCCGGGCGATCTCGTCGAGCTGCCAGATGCTCGGGGTCCAGTGCTGCCCGAGGCGGACGGTCCGCTGCCGGGTCGTGTGCTCGCGCTTGTCAGCCTGCGTCGCGAACTCGACCTGCAGCCGCGTCGTCCCCGCCTTGAGGACCCGCGCCCGGTAGGTGTTCCCGTAGTAGCGGATCCCGATGGTGCCGAGCCATAGCTCGGGGGTCGTTTCGGTGTTCATCGTTTGATCTCCCATGTGCCGGTCGTTTTCCGGTCGGGTTTGCGGAGCGCTATCTCGGCGCGCTCCGGCTCGCCGCGTGCGGCTTTCATCTCGTTAAACGCGGCGACCTGATCGCCGAGCCACTTGCGACCCGTCTCGCCGATCCCGGCGCGGAACTGGTCCGGGGTCAGGGACCCGATCCGGGTCCCGTCGCTCGTGACGATAATCTCCAGCGGCTCGCGTTTCATGCGCCCGCCCTCGTGCGGGGTTTCTGCTCGGAGACCCAGCCGAACTCGGTCCGGCGGTCGGTCATAACCTGCCGCAGCAGGCACGAGTCGTCGATCGTGCGCTCCTCGAACGTCTCGGCCTTGAGCTGGTCGAGATGGTCGGGGTCGTGGTTCGCCTTGATCCAGTCCCACACGGCGCGCTTGCGCTCGTCGGTGTAGCACGTCGTCACGGTGACGAACGTCGCCTGCGGGAGGTCCTCGCGGGTGTTCGAGTAGTGGTAGGAATCGTCGGACCCGTCAAAGTGCCCGTATTGGTAGGCGTTGCAGTACGACTCGACCGCGTCCTGCACTCCGGGCAGCTCGTCGGTCAGCTCGATCCGGACGGCCGTCATCATGGACGCGGACGTCGAGGTCACGCTCGCCGAGATCCCGTTCGCCTTGAGATGCGCGCGGATCATCTTGGCGGCTTTCGCCTGTTCGCTCATTTCTCGCTTTGCCATTGTCTCGATTCCTTCTCGTGTGTGTGTGGTGATTCGGGTCGACTTAGTCGTTCCGCACGACCCGCAGCTCGTCAGCGTAGCCGGCGAGTATGTCGACGGCGACGGTCACGGTCGCGAACTTCTCGCGGACCAGCGAGTCGGGCACGTTGCGCTCGCGCTCGCTGTTACGCTTGAGCGCAGTCGCGAGGCTCACTTTCACGTAGCAGACCTGAGTCGCGAATCCGGCGAGCGTCGCCTGATTCATAAAGTTCGCGAGCTTCGCGGTATCGGTCCCGGTGCCATCGAAAACGAACGAGTCGTCGCCGGCCAGCATCGAGAAAAATTCTTTCGTCGCCTGCTCGCTCGACCACGCGTGCAGCGCGCCGGGATTCTTGGGGTCGTAGTCCGGGTGCGCCTGCTTGTGCTTGTCGCAGTCGACGACCACGAGACCGGCATAGTCCCGATCGATGATGTAGGACTTGCCAGCGCCGGGGGCGCCTGCGGTGAAAGTGACTGTTTTCGTTGCGTTCATGGTTAGAGTATCGGCTATTCCGGCCGACTTGTATAGGGTAATTCCGGTCGACTTGGCCGAAGTGTGACCTACGTCACGAAAATAGTTTCGCCCCGGCTGTGCAGCTCCCGCAGGCACTCGGCCCGCCGGCGCCGCGCCTCCGCCCGGACCTCCCGGTTCCCGAGGCGCAGGTAGGCGCCCTGCAGCTCGTACACGCGCCGCAGAGCGTAGGAGGACAGGTCCCGGGCCGGTCGGCCCCGCTTGACCTTGCGCGGCTGTGTGGTGCTCACGTGCCCGCTCACCAGCGCATCGGCATAAGGATCAGGACGGCGTCCGGGAACCCGGCGACCTCGACCCACAGCGGCCCCTCGCCTTTGCCGTCGGTCGGCATGACTCGGCACGCGACCGGCTTCGACGTCAGCGCGTCGACCATCGAGCCGATCAGGCTCGGGTTATAGGTCAGCGCCGCCGTGGCGATTTTCTCCGACGGTCGGTCGGGGAGCACGCGCTCGTAATCCGGGAACTTGCCGTCGATGACCTCGACCAGCTCGCGCCATTTCTGTTTGCCGCTTCGCGCGAACAGCGTGATCGTCGCGTGCATGTAGTCGACGCTCGCGGGGTCGTCGTTCAGCTCGACCACGATTAGCCCCTCGCGGTCCGCCTTGCGGGTCGACATGGAGACGATCCGGTCGGGGAGGTCGGCTCCGATCTCGCTCTGCTCGCGGTCGATCGGGTAGGTCAGCAGCCGGTGCCCGTCGGTCGCGACGAGCAGGCTGTTCGAGCTGTCGACGAGCATCCCGCGCAGGTAGTAGCGGACCTCGTCGTTCGGAGCTGCGCACGTGCGCAGTGCGTTGTAGACGTTGCCCTGAATCTTGATCGTGCTCATGTTCTGATCCTCGTGTGTGTCAATGCGGGTCGGGTTAGCGGTTGCAGTCGAGCAGCAGCTTGTCGGCGAGCGTGCGGTTCGCCTCGTCCTCGGCTGTCATGTCGGGGTCGAGGTTCGGGCGCTCCAGAATGTAGAAGTCGAGCGCGTCGACGATTGCGGCCCGGTACTCGGCCGCGCGTTCGCTCGTCATGTCGTCCTCGATGACCTCGAACGAGACCGTCACGGTCTGCCGGCGAGGCGGCGAAAAGGACTTGAGGCGCCAGCCGATCGCGGTCGGGCTCTCGGTCGAGTCGGACCACAGCGCGTCGAACTCGCGCTCGTCGCCCTTCTCGATCTCGGCGAATGACTTTCCGCCGAACTCGCCGACGCGGGTCACGGTCGCGTCCTCGCTGCCGTGCATGGCGCCATAATTGATCGTGACTGTGTCGCCGATTTTCAGTTCGCTAGGTTTCATCGTTTCGATCCTCGTGTGTGTCAATGTGGGTCGAGCTGCGCGTCCCTGCGCAGCGTCCGGCCCCTGTTTACTTTGCGTCGGGGAGTGGGGTTTCCTTCCACTCGGCGATGATTTTCTCGAACCGGGTCACGTCGCGGCCGGCGTGGCGCACGGTCGACTCGGCGTTGTAGAACCGCTTTCGCTCGTCCTTCGACCAGAGCTGCGTCTGATACTTGCGCTCGTCCTCGGTGTATTTCGCCTCGAACTCGGCGACCACTTTCTCGGCCCGCTCCAGCATGTCGCGAATCACGGCGAGGTAGCTCACGGCGCCCTCGGGGGAAATCTCGATCGGCTTGTAGCTCACGCCGTAGCAGCCGCCCGAGCGCTCGTGCCACGCGATCCGGTAGCCGTGGTCGACTATGTTCCCGCGTGCGTCGCGCTTGATGTTGCGACCGCAGACCGAGCAGGTCCCGGTGTTCTCGATGGTGCGCTCCTCGGTTTTGCGGGCGCCCTCGCGCGGCTTGCGCGCTTTCGTCAGCGTCGCCTTGATCGCGTTCATGTCGTCGATCAAAGGCTGAACCGTGTCGAGGTAATCGCGCGCGGCCTTGACCATCCAGTGATCGGCGAACTTCTTTTCCAGCTTCGCGATCTTGCGGTCCATGTTCGCGTGAATCTGCGGCCCCTGCGCGTAGTAGAGTTCGAGGCTGACCTCGCGCGGCACGCCGGCGCGCTCGCCGGTGTTCTCGTCGCGGGGGAGTGCGAGGTAAGGCTCGGAGGTCACAGCCTTGTAGCCGTGGGTCAGTGCGCCATTGACGGACGACTTGAGGTCGTTCCAGTCGACGTTGTAAATAATGCCGGCGGCTTTCGCCTGCTCGATGGTCTCGGCGATGTTCCGGCCGTAGCGGTAGCTCGCGAGAATTTCTTGAATGCTCATGTCTCGGTTTCCTGTGTGTGTCACTTGGCGATGATTCGCAGCTCGGCCTCGATGTAGGAGCGGCTCCAGCCGTACCCGTTCGAGGCGACCATGTCGCGGGCGCTCTGCTCGCCGAGGGTGTTGTACCCGTCGACCAGCATCACAAAGGCGTCGGCGCCTTTCTTAGTGCGGAGCCCGGCGCCGGCGATCTTCCAGATTTCGATCGTCTCGCCGGCGTTGCCGGTGTGGGTCTCGGTGAGTGTTGCTGCGTCCATGAATAGAGTATCGTCTATCCCGGCCGAGACCTCAAGGTTATTTCGGGTCGACTTGCCCGGGGTGTGACGCAGTCGACATAGGAACGCGGATTCTGGGAATTAGCTTCTACAGGTCACGAATCGCCGGCGGGCGGTTCTGCGGCAGCTCGGCGCGGATCCGACCTCGTAGGATCGACGAGGAGCGATCCGTTCGAGGCGGGAGGGATAGGGCTAGGGGGTGATCCGCTTCGATGCGCCGGGGAGCTGCAGCTCCAGCCGGCGAGCGGTTCGGCGCAATGCGAGCGCGCGCCAGCGGGAGCCCGGGTCGACTTCGGGACCGCTCCAGAACTCGGCCTCGATTCGGAACCACTCGACGAGCGAGCGCACGTCCTCGACCTCGACCGCGAACGAGTGACCGCGTCCCCTGCGCCGGCAGTTGATAGCCGGTCGACATGCGCCAGCCTCGCGCGCGTGCTCGTATGCTTGCCCGGCGAGCCAGACGATCACGCGCGGAACTTCCGGTCCGGTCCAGCCATCGCCCGGCGCAGTCTCGCGAGCAGCCAGTAGCCGACCGCGACCGCGCCGACGAACCCGAACACGATCCCGCCGAGCCCGTAGGCGAGGCAGCTCACGAGTCGTCCCCGATGAACCGCTGCGAGCGGACGGTATGTTTCCGGTCGACTCGCGTCAGCGTGTAGCCCCGGATCACGTTCGGCGTGATCGGGTTCGGTCGTCGGTCGCGGTCGATCCACTCGACGACGTCGAGCCCGACCTGATTCTCGGCGCACCAGTCCTGCAGGATCCAGCACAGCTCGCCGGCCGGGCTATGGTTCGAGGCGCCGCTGCGCTGAAACGCGGCGACCACGTCACGCGCGATTCGCAACGGGACGATCTTCGGGTGCCCGGCGTAGACGTGCGCGCGGTTCGGGTTCGGGTGCACCAGCTCGCGGCCGTCGCCGCCGAGGTCCGCGTGTATGTGTTGTTTCACAGTCCCCAGCTCCCGAGCCGGCCGGTCGAGTACAGGTCGAGCGCGACCCAGATTAGCGCGCACAGTGTCGCCGAGCCGTAGCCGAACCAGTAGCCGCGACCGAACGCGCGACCGCGTGCGATCGCGAACTTAACGTCGGACGACTTGCCCGTCATCGTGTCCGCGAGCAGCCGGTCCTCCGGATTGTCTCGTCGTTCTCTCATGTCTCGATCCTCGTGTTTCGGGTCATCGCCGCCAGATCCGACCTCGTAGGATCGATTCTAAGCGATTTAATTTCGGTCGAGGTCATAGGGCTAGGGGGTGATCCGGCCCTCGCAGCTTCGCGATCTCCTCGCGGTCGCGTTCCATCTGCTCGCGTATCGTCGCGATCCTCGCCGGGCTCGGGTCGGCGTTGTCGAGCTGTCGCTGCTGTGCGGCGAGCGCTACCTGCAGCCACTCGATCCGATCCCTAACTGTGTCGGTCATGTTTCGATCCTCGTGTGCTATTGCGGGTCGAGGGTGCCGGCGTCCCTGCCGGCGGTCTCGTCCTCCTAGTTCTCGAACCGGAGGTCGGCGTGCCCGATGCACTCGGCGCCCTCGACCTGCGGTGCGTAGTTGTTGATCTTGTAACCGGCGTCCGTCGGTCCCGGCACGCGGTAGATCACAACGTCCGCGTGTGGGTCGTTCCGCTTCGTCCGACTGCTCGACCGATTCAGCTTGCGCAGATCCCCGAGGACCTCCGCGAGGTCGTAGCCGACGCGCCAGTTCAGAACCGACGACGCGAACCAGTGCGAGTCGGCGGTCTCCGCCTTGTCTGCTTTTGCTTTGATCATGCTCATACGTTCTCCGTTCGTTGTGTGTGTGTGTGGTGAGTCCGGTCGACTTCCCTGTCGACCTCGCCCGGGTTAGCTGCCGCCCTCCGTTGCGGCCTTGATTACGTGGTACTCCTCGCAGCTCTCGTCGTAGTCGTCGAGGTCGCCGAGTTCGAGGTCGAGCCCTTCCAGTCGTTCGCGGCAGTCGTCCCAGTCGTGGGCGAATATCTGATTCGCTCCGCCTGCGATGCAGTAGCCTACCGGGAACGTGATTTCGAGAGCCGCGTCGCCGGGCTCCCAGTTCGGGCCGTGGCACGGCTCGACCGTTGCGTTCAGGCGCTCGACTTCTTTCATCGCCGCGCGCTTAAACTTTTTCGCTTGTAGGTTCGGTTTCAATCTCGTTTCCTTTCTCAGTGTGTAAAAGGATCTTAGCATGTCGACCGGCTTTATACTGTGTCGAGGGTCACGCTCCCGGATCATCATAGGGCGGTTTTCCGAACACAGCGCGCTCGGCCGTGCCCTGCGACACGCCGAAATGCCGGCCGATGCGTTCGAGGCTGCAGCTCGTGTTCCGATACAGATCGCGCGCGTGCTCGACCTGCTCGGGGGTCAATGCCGGTCGACGTCCGCGCCGCTTCGGTTCGGTCCCGTCGGCGCAGTGCCGGCAGCGGAACGTCACGCCGTCACGCTCCCAGCCGCGCCGCAGAATTTCGAGCCCGCGTTCGCTGACACGCTGCGAGACTTTGCCTTTCGAGTAGTCGCGCCGCGTCGTGTGTCCCTTCGGACACTCGAACAGGCAGACGGTCCCAGCGATCGCCGCAAGTCGACCGCGTGCCATGCCGTGCCGTTTCATCGTTGCGGCTCCTCGATGATTGCCGCGACGAGCTGGTCGCGTGTCAGCTCGGGCGGACACTCCTCGCCGGCGGACGCTTCCCGGTACAGCTCGCGCAGCTCGTGCAGTTTCATCCGGCGCAGCGGCAGCGTGACGCAGTCCGCCGCGTGTCCGTACATGACGCCGCAGCCCGTGCAGCGCTCGGGGAGCGTGCTCGGGTCGAGAGGCGGTCGACATGGCGGGACCTTGTTCCCGAGGCTCGGGGTCCAGACCTGCGCGCCCTTTCGGTTGCGGTAGACCGTCACGTCATACACGCGCCGGCCGTAGTAGCCGGCTCGCTTGCGCGCCGTCTCGTGGTGCCGGGTCATGCCGCAGTCGGCGCAGACCTTGTGCCCGTGCTCGTTTACGGTCCACTTGTGTCGCTTGCTCATGTGTCGATCTCCTCGTCGAATGGTCGCTGTCCGGTGCCGCCGATC
>Ga0114925_10000830_pt1 | contig 14462 bp, 10 predicted proteins | sample SumtaG_2_FD_87287 | JGI IMG/M metagenome (GOLD analysis project Ga0114925, IMG submission 87287) | Deep subsurface microbial communities from Indian Ocean to uncover new lineages of life (NeLLi) - Sumatra_00607 metaG | ecosystem: Environmental > Aquatic > Marine > Oceanic > Sediment | place... | reverse complement strand
TACCGGCGACCATCGTAGCCGTCGTGCGAGACGATCGTCTGTTCGTGCCCCATAGTGACGACCAACTCATTGTCGGTGACGACGCCTATTTCGTTGCGCAAACCGACCAGGTGCCGAGAACGCTAAAGATCTTCGGCCATGAGGAACAAAGAGCACGCCGCGTTGTAATCGCCGGTGGCGGCAACATCGGATTCTACGTCGCTGAGCAATTGGAACAACGCTACCCCCAGGTGAGGGCAAAAATTATCGAGCACGACCGCAAACGAGCGGTCAATATCGCCGAACGCCTGTCGCGCACGATTGTGCTGCATGGAGACTCACTCAACGAGGAACTGCTCCGCGAAGCCGACGTCGGTCACGCCGATACAATTCTCTCGCTCACCAATAACGACCAGGTGAACATCCTGACCTGCGTACTTGCGCGACAACTCGGATGCGCTCGCAGCATGTGCCTGATTAACAGCCTGGGCTACACCAATATCATCCGCTCGCTCGGCATCGATGCTCACGTCAATCCGCGCGCCACCACGGTTTCGCGGGTATTGCAGCACGTTAGACGAGGGCGAATTCGAGCCGTACACTCGGTCCAAAACGGTGCCGCCGAGGTCATTGAAGCCGAAGCGCTCGACACCGCGCCAATCGTCGGCAAGCCGCTGCGCTCCCTATCGCTTCCCGATGGGCTACGTTTCGGTGCGATCATTCGAAATGGAGAAGTGATCATGCCGAGTGGCGAAACCGAGATAAAATCCAAGGACCGTGCGGTGCTATTTGCCATGGCCGAACATGTCCGCGAGGTCGAGCAGATGTTTCGCGTCAGCTTCGAATATTTTTGATCCGCACGGTTTAAGCCATGCGCCTCATTCCGGTTGCTTACGTCATCGGCTGGCTACTGGTCATCCTCGCCATAAGCATGGTGGTGCCGATTGTCGTCGCAGCCAGTCTGGCCGAGCGCACTCCAGCGCTGGCATTTGCCCTGAGCGCCGTCGCGACATTGTTCGTCGGTGGCAGCTTGATACTCGCCTTGAAGAGCCGCGCGAAAGTCGAACTCAGGCGGCATGGTTTGATGCTGTTGGGCGTCGCCTGGTTATTATTGCCGATGTGCGCCGCCGCGCCGCTTTGGCTCTCTGGTGCGTTGAGCGCGCCCATCCCAGCATATTTCGAGGCCGTGAGTGCGCTGACGACAACCGGCGCGACAGTGTTCCGCGAATTGGGCGAGGTTCCCAAGGCCCTGATCATATGGCGCGCATTGCTCCAATGGATCGGCGGGCTCGGTACGATTTTGGGGATCGCCATAATCATCGCACCGACCGCGAGCGATGAACCGGCTGGACTTGGCTACATACAGTCAGGTCATGCCGCTCGCGCTCAAGGTTGGCTGCCCCGCGCAACATTCGGTACCATAATCCCGCTCTACCTTGCGCTGACGGGCCTTTGTCTTATCGGTCTCCTCATCGCCGGAATTCCGAGTTTCGACGCCACCAGCCTCGCGTTCTCAGCCGTCTCAACCGGCGGCTTCATGCCGCGCGATGGCACCATCGAACTATACGGTGCGCCGGCTGCCGAACTGGTTCTATCGCTCACGATGTTTGCTGGCGCCATCAGCTTGCTCTGGTTGCGAGCACTCTTGACGCTGAACTGGTCCCACGTTTTCGAAAATCGAGAGCCGTTCTGGATCGCGCTTGCAATTGCCATTTTGGCCGGCTTCATAGTCAACGAGCTCCTTGCAAGTGCCCCCGGGCGCGAATTGGCCACGACACTGCGCAGTCTTACGTTGGCCGTGACGACCGCGGCATCATTCGTCACGACAACTGGATTTGCAGTCAGCGAGCGCGCTACCGAGCCGATCTCATATGTCGTCTTGTTGACATTGTGCTTCATTGGTGCCGGGCGGTTTTCGACCGCTGGCGGGCTGAAATTTCAACGTGTCGGGGCAATGATTCGTCATTGTGGTCGCGAACTACATCATCTGATTTATCCGCACAGCGTGTTGTCGGGCGGCGGCGACGAAGAGCGTTCGCTGCGCGATCGGATTGGCGCGATATGGGCAAACTTTGCGGTGGCGGTCGTTGTCGCCACGGCACTGACTTTGTATCTCGCGGCGACAGGCCTGACACTGCCGGCTGCATTACTTGCGGCAGTGAGCGCCATAGGCAACATCGGGCCGGCCTATGAACTCGCAGCGGCGCCGGAACTGGCCCTCAGTCCGTCCTATGCTGCCCTCGAACCTGGTGCTCAATTGGCATTGACCTTGGGCATGGTGTTCGGCCGATTTGAAGTTTTGGCTCTTCTGGCATTTTTAAACTTGTCCTATTGGCGATCATAGAACACGACGACGTGAACCCTTTGCTTTACATTCTGCTACGCTCTAAGCATCTGAGAAGAAACCAACAAACTTGTAGGTGCCTGGAATAATCATACCTCTTCAATCTTGTACGAATTGCATAAGTTGCTTGCTTTAGACACAAGATTTCAGAGGAGTCTTGTCCACCCTCCCGGATTCGCCATATCATATTGTGTGATCGGCCTAGGCCAGATCAAAGTAAGGGCGGATTGAGGTAGCAATCAAGTTGGTAGGCTTACTGTCCTTGGAAACTGGTCCATGGGCCAATTAGGATGACCCCGGTCTGCATGCGCAGCCGCTAACAAAAATGGAAAAACGATGGCATCAGATCGAGCGCAAAGTCTTCAAGACACTTTTCTAAATCACGTTCGCAAAAACAAGACTCCACTGACCATATTTCTCGTCAATGGCGTCAAGCTGCAAGGTGTGGTCACGTGGTTCGACAATTTCTGCGTGCTACTTAGGCGGGACGGCCATTCCCAACTCGTCTACAAGCACGCGATTTCGACAATCATGCCGGGCCAACCAGTGCATTTGCTGGACTCAGATCCGGCCGAAAACCAAACGGAATAGTTGGAACCACTCGGAAAAAAAAGGCTTCGCCGCTCGACCGCGTCAAAAGCTGGCGCGAGCGAGCCGCCAATTGACGAACAAGCTCCCGATGTTCGGCGAGGCACCAAGGCGGCCGTCTTTGTGCCTGTCTTGACGAACCGCAGCACCAAGGGTCGCCCCGAGCAGTCAAAGCATCGCCTGCCAGGGGCCCGCCTCGACGAGGTTTTGGGCCTCGCTGCGGCGATCGATCTCGACGTCAGAACCAGTGGCGCATTCACCCTTTCCATGCCGCGTCCGGCAACACTAATTGGCAAGGGCAAGTTGGAGGAATTGAGCGGTTTCCTGCGCGCCGATGATGTCGAGCTCGTGGTGCTCGATCACGTCCTGTCTCCTGTCCAGCAACGCAATTTGGAGCGCGTTTGGAAGGTCAAGGTATTGGATCGCACCGGTTTGATCCTTGAGATTTTTGGCCGCCGCGCACGCACCAAGGAAGGACGTCTGCAGGTCGAGCTGGCGCACTTAAACTATCAACGCAGCCGACTGGTACGTTCCTGGACCCATCTCGAGCGCCAAAGAGGTGGCTTCGGCTTCATGGGCGGGCCGGGTGAGACCCAAATCGAAGCCGATCGTCGCTTGATCCTACAACGCATCGCCACCATCCAGAAAGAGCTGGAAACAGTGAAGCGGACCCGCGGGCTACACCGCAGCGGTCGCGCGCGCGTGCCTTATCCCGTGGTCGCGTTGGTTGGCTATACGAACGCTGGAAAGTCGACACTTTTCAATCGCTTGACAGAAGGAGACGTTGTCGCGCGCGATCAGCTTTTTGCCACCTTGGATCCGACCATGCGGGAGATACAACTCGTGGCTGGGCGTCGGGCAATCGTATCCGACACTGTCGGATTTATCTCCGATCTCCCGACAACACTCATCGCTGCATTCCGCGCCACTTTGGAAGAGGTTGTCGAAGCAGACCTCATTCTCCATGTCCGCGACATCGCCCACCCCGACACCGATGCCCAGCGGGCAGATGTCGATGCCGTGCTTGCCGAGCTTGGTATTGACCTCGCAGCATCGGCGACACGGATTATCGAAGTGTGGAACAAAATTGATCTGCTCGATCAAGAAACCCGTGAGCGCGACTGGAATACCGCCCAACGTTTGGCGAGCGAACCAGTCATGATATCGGCCAAGAGCGGGGAGGGATTGGCAAGCCTTACAACGTCGATCGACGCCGCGCTGGCGACGGAATGCTTGTCACTTAGCATTGAGCTGGCACCTCAGTCCGGCGCTCTATCCCATTGGATTCATGAAAATGCCGAGGTGGTCGAGAGGCAGACCGATGCCTCCGGGCGAACCCTTCTCCAGATCCGCATTCCAACCGACAAGAGCGATCAACTCCTGGCGCGTATTTCGCAAGACCAATGGGACAGTAAGGTCTTGGCGCAAGACAGCGCAGATTAGGAAAAACGGGCAGGGCAGGGCCGCTCAATCATCTTGCGACTTGGCGATGTCATGAACTGGCTCTGTACGCTCTTCGCGTTTGGCCACGTTCCATAGCCGGTCGAGTTCCTCGAGACCGCAGTCCTCAGCCTTGCGCTCATCTGCCGCCAGCAACTCTTCGATCCGTCGCCACCGCCTGACAAACTTTTCATTGGTGCGCCGCAAAGCCGCCTCAGGATCCACCCGTGCGTGGCGCGCAATATTGGCGAGTACGAAGAGCACATCTCCCAACTCATCCTCTATCGCATCTGCCGATGTGGATGCGATTGCATGCTCCAGCTCAGTAAATTCCTCACGCACCTTGTCGAGCACCGGCGCGAGGCTCGGCCAGTCGAACCCCACCTTCGCCGCCTTGTCCTGCAGCTTGAGCGCCCGCGTCAATGCCGGCAGGGCGAGGGGAACGTCATCCAGAAGACGCGCACTCGCCAAACCGTCACAAGGGGATTTCGCACCCTTGAGCCGCTTTTTGTCTCGCCGTTCTTCTGCCTTGACCCGTTCCCACAAGCCCTTGACGTCAACGGCAGCCCGTACGTCCTCATTGCCAAAGACGTGCGGGTGCCGCCGCACCATCTTGCGAGAAATCCCACTGACAACGTCGGAAAAATCAAACGCACCCACTTCCTCGGCCATTTGCGCGTGGTAGACCACCTGAAGAAGCAAATCGCCAAGCTCCTCGTTCAAATCCACCAGATCGTCGCGGGCAATGGCGTCTGCCACCTCGTAGGCTTCCTCAATCGTGTAGGGGGCGATTGTTTGAAAATTTTGCTCGAGATCCCACGGACATCCCGTGACGGGTGCGCGCAATGCGGCCATGATCTCCAGGAGATCGTCGATGGTTTTGGGCGCGTCGGATTGTAAATTCTTGTTTTGATAGTCAGACATGTAATGGCTCGTTGCTGGCGATGCTGCGCCGTTCTTACCACGCGCAGCATTTGAATGCCTGGTGCGCGACCTCGCCAAGTCTTAACAGTCGTTAACTAATTGAAATAAAGTGTGAAAACGAACAATCACCTGTTCGCATAAGATATATTATGGAAACTTTCCGATGCTCCAGACACTCCCTTGCCACGGCGGTGGACCTCGGCCAGCGCTGGAGCCTTACTCAGTCTTGGTAGTGCTCTGCCACAAGCCGATCGAGCAACCTAACGCCGAAACCCGATGCCCAGCTTTCATTGATGTCTGATCTCTTTGATGCAAAGGCTGTCCCGGCAACATCGAGGTGGGCCCACGGCACGTCGCGGACAAATCGCTGCAAAAATTGAGCGGCGGTGATCGCTCCCCCCCACCGCGCACCAATATTGCGAATGTCGGCAATCTTGGAATCGATTTCCTTATCGTAGGCTGGGTCAAGCGGCATTCGCCAAACCTTCTCGCCAGTATCGTGGCCCGCTTTGGCCAAGCGGTCCGCCAGTTTGTCGTCGTTGGAAAACAACCCAGCATACTCCTGGCCAAGCGCCACCATGATTGCGCCGGTCAGCGTCGCCAGATTGATCATCATTTTTGGTTTGAACCGATCTTGCGTGTACCAAAGCAGATCAGCCAACACGAGCCGTCCCTCGGCATCGGTATTGAGAACTTCCACCGTCTGCCCAGAGAGCGACGTCACGATGTCGCCGGGACGCTGGGCATTGGCGCTCGGCATGTTCTCAACCAGTCCGATCACACCAACAGCGTTGATTGGGACCCGCCTAACAGCGAGCGCATGCATCAGCCCGACCACAGCCGCCGCGCCGCCCATGTCGCCCTTCATGTCCTCCATGCCCTTGGCCGGTTTCAATGAAATACCGCCGGTGTCGAAGACGACGCCCTTGCCAATAAAAGCCACCGGTCGCACTCGCTTGCGCCCGGTTCCCGTCCAGCGCATCACCACCACTCGCGACGGCCGGGCGCTGCCTTGACCCACGGCCAGGAGCGCGCCCATGCCGATGTCCTCGAGCGCGGCCTCGTCAAGTGATTCACAGACAACACCCAGCTTTTCCAGCTCGCAGGCGCGTTCCGCGAATTCAGCCGGCCCCAAGGTGTTGGCTGGCTCGTTCACCAGATCGCGGGCCAAAATCACGCCATCAGCGAGCCCATGATCAGCGGCAAACGCTTTACCTGCCGCGCGATGCGTTCGGCACACAATACGAATCGACGCTGGCCGTACCGCATTCTTGTTCGGTCGCCGATCGTTGGGCTTTTTGAATTTGGTGTAGCGATAGCTTCTGAGCAGCATGCCGAGGCCGAACGCTGCCACCGACTTGCTGTCCACCCGCCGGTTTTTCAATTCAAGCACAATACTGGCTACGTCGATCTTGCGCGCTGCCAATTCCGCGTAGGCACGTCCACCCAAGTCGACCCAACCGTCATGGTCGAGCCGGCGCGCTTCGCCAACGCCAACAATCAGCAACCGGTCAATCTTAGCAGCGTTGGGCGCCAGCAAATCGAGACATCGCCCGGACTCACCCTTGAAACCGGCAATACCTGCCGCTCGTTTGATTTGCCCCCTGCTCTGTCTGTTCAACTGCGCCGCTCGGTTCGGCAAGACGAACTTTTCCTCGGCAAGCACGACCACTGTGCCTTCGAGCGATGAGTCGGCAGGTTCAAATGTAACGTTGGGCAGATTTGTCATACTATTTGCCTGGAATCGGATTAATCTATAGGTGAGTGCAATGCGCGCGCTGTGCAACCATTGATCATAGTTCCGTCGATTGCCAACTGCTACGGTTGTAGCCCACCACCTGGTTCTCACAGTAGAGATTAGTTTCGGTTGGTGAATCGCGGGTTACGACCGGCGCAATTGATCGAATTTCGGCCAAGATCACATGTCATCAAGGATCATAGTTCGCTTGGGAGCAGGCCAGTTGGCTTGAGCAAGGCCGCACTGAGCACGTAGACCGGGGGCGGTACCGCTTAGAGCGCTATGGATCTGTATAGCCGATACCTGTTTCGCCAAGCAGGCGGGGCGTTGCTGCTCATTCTCCTGTCCCTTACAGGCGTTGTGTGGATCGCAACGGCGCTCAAGCAGCTCACGCTGTTGACATCGCAAGGCCAGACCACCTGGACCTTCCTCAAAATGACGCTATTGGCGCTTCCCAACCTCATAGCGATCATTGCGCCGGTCGCTTTGCTCATCACGGCCATCCATACGCTGAACAAAGCCAATAGCGACAGCGAATTGATTGTCATGACCGCGTCGGGCGCCACCGTTTGGCGTTTCGCCCGTCCATTCTTGGCGCTGAGCGCGATCGTTATGATCCTGCTTTTGCTTGCGAATCTCTACGTCCTGCCATGGAGCACCCGAATACTTCAGCACTACATCGTCAAGGTCAGAACTGACCTGATTTCACAAGTGCTTCAACCAGGTCAGTTTTCCAGCCCGGAAAATCAACTCACGTTTCATATTCGAGATCGCACATTCCAGGGCGAATTGCGTGGTCTCGTCATGCAGGACGATCGCGACAAGACGATTTCGACCACCTATCTCGCTGAGCGCGGAGAAATCTATAAGCAAGGCAATGAAGCCTATCTGATCATGAAAGACGGCCATATCATAAGGCGCCCCGCCGACGCCGACGCCGCCCAAATTATTGCCTTTAGCCAGTATGCCATCGACTTGGAGCAATTCGGCCCAAAGGACAAACAGCGCCCACTGAAGATCCGAGCCCGCTACCTGGGTGAGTTGCTCAATCCTGACCCAAATGATCGTCTCTACATTGGCCAGCCTGGTAAGTTCCGCTCCGAAATTCACGAACGCTTTGCGAGTGCCCTCTATCCCATTGTTTTTGTCCTCGTGGCGCTGTCTCAACTCGGCTTGGCGCAGACCACGCGGCAGGGCCGCGTCCGCACGATCATGTCCGCATTTGTTGCAGCCTCAGGCATCCGCATGGCAGGACTTGCCGCCACAAACCTGCTGGCCCTGCACACCTGGGCCATTTGGTTGGTTTACGGCATTCCCATCGCCGGGATTGTTTTCGCTGCCGCGATCGCCACCGCCAAGATGCGACCGAGGAAGCGCTCGCGCATGAGTGAAGCCATGGAGACGTGGTTCGAAACCTTCATCCAGAGAGCAATGCGCCTCTTCGGAGCTGACAGTGCACTCGCGCGAAAGGAAACTTCCGCGTGATGGCATCCCGCACTTTGGCGCGTTACATCGCAGTCCGTTTCCTAACCACGATCACGGGCGCGTTCCTGCTGTGCACAGCGTTGATTTTTCTCGTCGATTTCATAGAGTTGCTACGCCAATCCGGTAAATTCGGCGGCGCCTCGATGGGGATCCTGATCTGGATCGGCTTGCTTCGATTGCCAGCCTATGCCGAACTCACATTGCCGTTTGCGGTTCTCGTCGGGACCATAGCCGCATTCCTGACGCTCAGTCGCTCGTCAGAACTCATCATCATTCGCGCTTCGGGCATGTCGGTTTGGCAGTTCATGATGCCTGGTCTGCTTATCGCCCTCTTGTTTGGCGTGTTGGCCGTAACGGTCTACAACCCGCTTGCCGCCAATGCCCGCGCCCACGCCGAACAGATCCGCGCCGAAGCTTTCAATCGAACGCAGTCCCTTCTTAAGACCAAGGCCGGGTCTTGGCTGCGCCAGGACGGCATTGACGGTCCATCGATCATCAACGCCAAATCTGTGGCTAACCAAGGTTTGACGCTCGCCGGCGTCACCATCATTCAGTTTGATCGCAACCACAAGTTTGTCGAACGCGTCGCTGCCACCACGGCCGTGCTACGCAACCGCCATTGGCTGTTGAGCGATGCCTGGGTCAGCCGCCCCAGCAACGCCAGAGAGGGCTATCAAGCTGAATTTCATAAGACTTATGCCGTTGCCACTCACCTGACGCCAACCCAGGTGAGTAATGCTCTCGGCTCGGTTATTTCGATCTCGTTCTGGGAGCTTCCGGACCACATCGAATTTTCCGAGCGCGCAGGCCTGCCGTCGACCCGTTACAAGGTGCAGTACGAGCTGCTTCTCGCGCGCCCATTCCTGCTCGCAGTCATGGTTCTTTTGGGGGCAACTGTGTCTTTGAGGGCATTTCGGTTTGGTCGGATCCAGATTATGGTCGTCATCGGATTGGTGGCGGGCTTTGGATTCTTCATTTTGCTTGAAATGTCACGGCAAATTGGGCTCTCGGGGCTTACGCCGCCGCATATTGCTGCGTGGGTACCGGTGGCCATCGCCTGTTTCCTATCGCTGACCGCGCTTCTCCATCAGGAGGACGGCTAGTGACGCGAGACGCAACACTGCATCGGAGCCCGGCGCCACGGTTGTGCGCGCCGCAAGGGTCCCTTTGCGCCTGCGTCCAGAGGCTGGCTAAACCCTTCAGCGTCGCATTTCTCACCCTCATTTTGACGACCGCAACCAGCGCCCTTTCACCTGCCACGGCCCAGCAACCGTCACTGCTCGACAGCAACATCAATGTCGACACCAATCAGCCCATGCTCTTGCAGGCCGACGAGCTGGTTTATGACAATCAAAACAATCGTGTTCGCGCACGCGGCAACGTCGAAATTTATTTCAACAACTACACATTGCTCGCCGATGAAGTGATCTACGATCAAGATGCCAACACCCTCGAAGCTGAGGGCAATGTCCGGATCAAGGAGCCCGATGGCGCGATCGTCAACGCTGACCGGATCCGGTTGACCGACGATTTCCGCGACGGCTTCATCGACTCTCTACGCATTGTGACGAAGGAAGATGCGCGTATCGCAGCAGCCACTGCGACACGCAAGGACGGCGAAACGACCGTGTTCGAGCGGGCCGTTTTCACGCCGTGCAAACCCTGTAAGGACGATCCGGAAAAAGCACCGCTCTGGCAAATCAAGGCGGCAAAGATCATCCACAAACGCAGCGAAGGCAATATTTACTACGAGAACGCTGCGCTCGAGATTTACGGCGTGCCGGTCGCCTGGTTCCCCTATTTCTTCCACGCCGATCCGTCTGTTAAGCGCCGCTCCGGTTTTCTCATTCCAAGTGTCGGCCAGTCCGAAGACCTTGGTTTCATGACCGCGGTCCCGTACTTTGGGGCAATCTCGCCCGACATGGACTTCACATTCGCACCCCGCTACATGACCAAACAGGGTGTGCTCTGGCAGGGCGAATGGCGCCAAAGATTGGCCAACGGCACCTACACCATCGACATGAACGGCATCTACCAACAGGAAGGGTCGCTGGACTCGACCGACGAGGATGTTGCCTTGCTCGAGGACAAATGGCGCGGCAGCGTCGTCACGAAAGGCTTGTTCAGCTTGGGCTCTTGGTGGCAGTACGGCTGGGACGTCACTCTCGAGAGCGATGACACTTATCGACGCTTTTACAAGCTTGACAGCGTTGTCCGTACCGATCGCGTTTCCAAGATTTTTGCCGAAGGCATGAACGATCGAAATTATCTCGGCGCGTACCTGTATCACTTTGGTGGACTACTGGCCGATGATGACTCAAACGCGGAGTCTCGGGCCCACCCGCAAATCGACTACAACTATGTTTTTGCCGATTCCGTTCTGGGTGGCGAACTCAGTTTCGATGCCGATATCACCAGCCTATCGCGCGATGATGGGGCCGACAGCAGTAAGCTGATTGCCGAGGTTAAGTGGCGCCGCGAGCTGATCGATGATTTTGGTCAGATCGTTACACCCTTTGCGCGGCTCCGCGGTGATGTCTACAAGATTTCGAATTACATCGATCCAATCACCGAATTGACAGCCGACAAAGAGACTGTCACCCGCGGAATGGCAACTGCCGGCCTCCAATACAGCTATCCATTCGTTGCCCATACCGATCGTGCCGCTCACGTCATTGAGCCTGTCGGCCAGATTATCGCTCGCCCCAACGGCATCAATCAGGACGCTGTGCCGAACGAGGACGCCAAGAGCCTTGTGTTTGACGACACCCTGCTCTTCGATATCGACAAATTCTCTGGCTACGATCGCATTGAGACGGGCGTGCGCGCCAATGTCGGCCTGCGCTACACGATGCAGCTCTACGATGCCGGCTATATACGCGCTGTGCTCGGACAGAGCTATCAACTGGCCGGTACCAATCCGTTTTGGGAAGGAACCGGGTTGGCAAATCGGCAATCGGACTACGTTGCCGGCCTTTATTTCGAGCCCGCCACCACAATGCGCTTCTTGGCGCAAAGTCGCTTTGATCAAGACACCTTCGATTTGGAGCGCATCGACGTGACCGGAAACGCGTCCTATGGCCCCTTCAGCGGCAGCGTCAATTACGCCTTTACACGCGCAACGCCCATCACCGAATTCACCGAAGATCAGCAAGAGGTCGTTGCCGCCGCCAACATTCAATTGGCGGAGTATTGGTCCGCCTTTGGAACATTGCGATACGACATCGAGGGCCGGCAGATACTGACCGACACCTTGGGGATTCAATACGCGGATGAGTGCTTTGTCCTCGCTGTCACGTTCAAGGAGTCGTACATTCAAGACCGCGATGTGGAGCCGGATCGAAGCATCATGGTCCGCTTTGAATTCAAGCATTTGGGCGGCACATCGTTTGAGACCGAAGCGGTCAACCAGCTGATTGCAGACACCGACACGACGGCGCAAGACGACACTTGATCACGAATTAATTCGGTTCCGTCATTTTACCGACAATCGGCTGTGGAAACTTCAGTTGCAATGCCGCCAAAGCCGCTAAGCTTGCGGCAGATTGATTCGCGCGATTGCTGATGCGCGCAAACCAAGTCAATTCATTCCGACGTGCGGTGCACGATGAAAAACAATCGCTCATACATGACAAAGTTCGGTGGCTGCCGTCAGACGCGGCAAGTCAACCTGCTCGCCTGGGCGCTTGCGGCAATCCTCGGGTCAACCACGACGGCGATGGCAGGTGGCCAATCCATCTATGCCCTGGTTAATGACGAACCGATTTCCGCATACGATGTACAGCAGCGCGTCAACTTCTTGATGATGGGCTCCAACGCGATAACCAAACGCATGCGCAGTGCCATGCGTGCACCCGACATTCAAGAACGCTTCCGCAAGTTCGCCATCAAACACCGCCCGAAAACGCAGGCCGAGGTCAAGGCGCTGCAGCGCAAGTTCGTTGCGCAAATCCGGCGCAACGTCGAGGGCAGCGTGCGCCCGAAGGTTCGCAGCCAAGCCGTTCGCGAGTTGATCAATGAGCGGCTCAAGTTGCAAGAGGCAAAACGCTTGAGCATTGTCGTCGGCCAAAAGGATGTCGATCAGTACCTAACGGGCTTGGCGAAACGCAACAAGCAGACAGTGCAGCAATTCAAACAAACGCTGACCAAGCGCGGCGTGAACATTGCCACACTCAAGCAGCGTCTCAAATCTCAACTGGCCTGGCGCAATGTCATCCGACGTCGCTATGGGCGGCAGATTTCGATCGGCAACAAGGATATCGACCGCATCATGGCCGGTTCCACCGGAGAGGGCGGGGACGAGGTCGAGTTGCAGCTCCACCGCATTACGTTGCCGCTATCCGGCAAGATTGATCAGGCCATCATGGCCGCGCGATTTGCCGACGCCGACAGTCTGCGTCGCAGATTCAAGTCGTGCAAGAATACAGCAGCGCTCGCCAAGAGCATCAAGGGCGCCAAATTCCAAAACCTCGGTCGCAAACGCATCGATAGCCTGCCAGTCGATGCTCGTCCCATTCTGCACGCAGCCAAACCCGGGCAAATGACGCCTCCCGTCTTTACGACATCGGGTATATACCTTTATGCCGTGTGCGAGCGTCGCACCGTGACGGGCAACAGCAAACAACGGGTCGCCGCCCGCCAGAAACTCGAGCAGGAGCAGTTTGCCTCGTTTGCAAAGAGGCTGCTCAGAGATCTCTGCAATGACGCATTCATCGAATTCCGAGGCGGCAAGGCGATCAGCCGGCGTTGCGGCGAAGGCTGACCCGGAGCGCCCAACAATCAAGCCGCTCGCCCTCACCATGGGCGAGCCGGCCGGTATTGGCCCCGACATCACGCTTTCTGCCTGGCAATCACGACGTGATTACGCGCTGCCGGTATTCTGCGTCCTGGGCTCACCCCGCGTTTTTGAGGCACGCGCCCGCACGCTCGACGTGAATGTGCCGGTAAAACCAGTCGACACACTCGAAGACGTACACAAGGTCTTTGAAACCGCCCTGCCCGTTCTCACCATCGACGACGACTACGACAGCACTCCTGGCACGCCTTCGGTTGCAGCCGCACCAACTGTGATCAATGCCATCGAGCGAGCTGTTGAATTGATAGCACAACGCCAAGCCTGCGGCGTTGTCACCAATCCGATTGCCAAAAAAGTGCTTTATGACGCGGGCTTCGCCTTTCCGGGCCACACCGAGTTTCTCGCCCATCTCGCAGGCAAACACTGGGCCGGCAAGCACACACCGGTGATGATGCTAGCCTCGGACGTTCTTAAGGTCGTGCCGGTCACGGTTCATATACCCCTTGGTAAAGTTGTATCGGCGCTGAAATCCGAGCTGATCGTCACAACCGCCAAAATCACCGCCCGGTCTCTTGCCCACGAATTCGGCATCGCCAAGCCACGCCTCGCCCTCGCGGGTCTAAACCCGCACGCCGGCGAGGATGGAACGCTTGGTACCGAGGATCGCGACATTGTGGCTCCGGCCATCAAACGACTTCGCGATGAGGGATTTGTGGTGACCGGTCCCCACCCGGCCGACACGATGTTTCATGCCGCGGCGCGCAAAACCTATGACGCTGCCCTCGCCATGTATCATGACCAGGCCCTGGTCCCGATCAAGACGCTAGCCTTCGAGCGCGCTGTCAACGTAACGCTTGGACTGCCTTTCGTGCGCACCTCACCCGACCACGGCACGGCGTTCGATATCGCGGGCAAAGGCACCGCCCAACCTGAGAGCCTAATCGCGGCCATTCGCCTGGCGGGCGAACTCGCGGCCCGACGGCAAATGGCAACTGCATGACGCGGGACGACTTGCCACCTTTGAGGGAGGTTATTCGCGAACTCGGATTGAGCGCGCGCAAAAGCCTCGGGCAAAATTTTATTCTCGACCTCAATCTCACGGGCCGCATTGCCCGTGCCGCTGGCGACCTTGCGGACAAAACGGTGGTTGAAATTGGACCCGGTCCGGG
>Ga0114925_10000829_pt1 | contig 14469 bp, 9 predicted proteins | sample SumtaG_2_FD_87287 | JGI IMG/M metagenome (GOLD analysis project Ga0114925, IMG submission 87287) | Deep subsurface microbial communities from Indian Ocean to uncover new lineages of life (NeLLi) - Sumatra_00607 metaG | ecosystem: Environmental > Aquatic > Marine > Oceanic > Sediment | place... | reverse complement strand
TTTGACGTCCTGGGGACGGATTTCTCAGATGTGAGTCACCTTTCATGGGAAACTCACAATCGGGTAATCGCATCTATCGACACCATCAAGCAGCCAAAAAGGATCGAACGACTTCGGCGTGCACCGAAGTGGGATTTGATAGTTTTCGATGAGGCGCATCATCTAAGCCGGAAGAGGTACGGCAAGAAGATTCAGGCCACACAGAATTACAAATTGGCCGAAGCTCTCCGTGGCTACACCAGAGACATAGTCTTTCTTACTGCCACGCCGCACCAGGGGGACGGCTTCCAATTCTGGTCTCTGATTCAGCTTCTTGATGACCAGCTATTCGAGTCTCCCGAAGTTATGACCGACCACCGGGGGCTTTTAAACCGGGTAATGTTTCGCCGTACAAAACGGGAAGTTACCGATGCTGACGGCAACCCTATCTTTATGCGCCGGCATGTGAATACTCAAACATTCCCTCTGGCAGTTCGGGAACGGTGGTTTTATGACCAGCTCACAGAATATTTGAAAGAAGGCTACGGCGCAGCAGGGATCGGAGAGAAAAAAACAAGCAGCAAGCAGCGGGCGGTCGGTTTCGTGATGGCAACCTTCCAGAAGATGATGTCATCCAGCCTGCGGGCTATCCGCCAGGCATTGAGACGCCGGCTTGTCGTCTTACTTACCCGAGAGCAGATAAAACTGGAGAAGAAGGCTTACAAGACTCGAACTCCAGAAATCGCAGAGAAAATTCTGAAATTGCAGGAAGAGATGAGGCAACTCGCAATTCAGATCAAATCCATTTCATCCTCCCCTGAGCAAGAGGCTGCCGCAGATGCCTATATTGCAAAGGTCAAACAACGCATTGCGAGGAAGGGTTACGTTGGAGAGGAAACGACCTCTTGGGCCCTTGATGCAGAAGAAGAGGCTGAGGGCGCTCTCTATGCCGAAGCGGTCATTCCAAATGAGCCTCGCAAGGTTAGAGGGCTGATTAAGATGGCTCCAGAAGGACCTGATAGAAAGTTTGATACCCTTATAAGGGCAGTCGAGCAGGTAAGAAGGCTATCACCGGACGAAAAGATGGTAATTTTCACTCAATACAGGGAGACACTGGTTTTTCTCAAAGAAGAGATAGGAAAACTGTATGGCGAAAATAAGGTTGCTACTATCAAGGGCGGTCCACTTGATGAGAAGATTGCGGCGGTCGAAAGATTTTGGGAATCCGATGGCGCACAGTTCTTAGTTAGCACGTCCGCTGGCGGCGAAGGGATAAATCTTCAAGTATGCCACATCCTCTTCAATTACGACCTTCCCTGGAATCCAATGGCAGTCGAGCAGAGAATAGGACGCATTCATAGATATGGACAAGCCGACACTGTGCAGATTTGCAACCTGGTTGCTGAATATACCGTCGAAGAACGGATATACAGCATACTTGAAGAAAAACTACTGGAGATAGCCAAGACGATAGGGAAAGTCGACACTCTGACAGGACAGGTTGTCGAAGACTTCAGGTCCGAAATCCTGGGTTTCCTGGGGAGTTCGCCAAACTATCAGGACCTATACAAAAAAGCTCTGATAGATAAGGATTACCAGAGAACTGAGAGAGAGATAATTGAGGCGATTGAGAAGGCACGGCAAGCAAGTGAAGCGCTTCGGGATCTTGCACAAGACCTCGAATCATTCAATTTCGGGCGGTACCGCAACATAAAAGGCTCATTTGGGCTTGATGATCTCAGACTATTTGTGGAAAGGGCTGTTCTGAGATTGGGAGGCGCCTTCATTCCTCAAGGAGATGTCTTTTACATTGAGACTCCCACGGTCCTGCACCGATATCCGAACATTGCACCGCGATACGAAAATGTAGTCTTTAACCGAAAGCTCGCAATGAGAAAACGCAAAGCCGATTTGCTCGGGATCGGACATCCCCTGGTGGATGCCCTCATAGATTACGTTAAGGGACCGCTGTTCCCTGGTGAAGTGAGCATTCACGAAGAACCTTCTGCACCTTATCTAATCTCAGCACGATGTCGCTTCATAGTGAACTTTGAAGATGGGATGAAGAAAGTTTTCTATAGGGGATTCTATCTTGGTGAGGACGGAAAACTAGGGACTTTCGACCCCAGGGCAGATGTAGAATCTCTTTCCTTTTTGCGAAACCGGTTAGAACAATCCGAGCGTGAACAGACAGCCTCCATTCCGACATCGCTGAAGGATAGAATCGTCTCTCTGATGACGGAAGAAGAGGCTCGGTTGAGAGCCAAATTCGATAGGGTTCTCTCTGTAAATAGTAAGGTTGTTGGCCTTATTCTCACTAGATGAGAGGAGGATTGATATAGGTAAGAACTTTTCGATTTATACGAACTCGATGTCTCCCCATGCTGCTATTTTCTCACCTATCAGTATGATGCCCCCGTCTATTTCATTGCATTTACCGGCAAACTCAAGTGCTTTTTCCAGATCATCTGCAGTTTTCACCAGGTTGCCAACTGCAGTGGCGAATACATCCGCAGTAATTGTTGACTGTGCAATAATAATAGTTGCATCAGTATTCCCAAGGCTTAAGGAATGACCTATCCGCTTTGATGAGGTGCATATCCCGAAAGGTCGATCTCTTCCTCTCAATTTTATTCTGATCCTATCTTTAAAAGGTGAATCCTCTCCAGCATATACGAGTACTATCCTGTCTTTTATGCTTTTAATAAAAATATCACCACCGTTTTCTATGATGAGTTCCTCAGTGTAAGGCAGCAGTTCCATTCCTATGAATTCAGCAAGTGCACCGGCAACACCTGCCATTGGTCCTACTCCAGCAATGGAAGACCTGGATATCATAGTATTAATAATTTTATATTTAGATTTGAGCTTTATGGGATGAAGAGCATTTAAGAATTGTGGGAACCTTTGTATGGTTTCCTCTATCTGTTTTCTATATTTTTTTGTAAATGTTTGTGTCTTATCCGAGAGATTAACATCTGTTAGATTGGTTTTTGCATAGACCTGCAGATCGGTCTCATAGCAGTGAACTCTGAAGGAATTCAAATCGCTGGTAGTTGTCCATTTCCGGTAGAATCTATATTTATAATTGTGCGATTTCATCTGAGCGCTAAAAAATCCTTAACTGCTTTTCTCACATCAGAGGTTCCGTAGATTGCAGTTCCTGCAATAAGTACATTCGCACCTGTTTTTACTATTTTATTGGCAGTATTCAGATTTACTCCGCCGTCAACAGCTATATCGAATTTAAGGTTATTTTTCACCCTGAAATTATGTGCTTCTTCCATCTTGTGTAAGGTATCTTCTATAAAAATCTGGCCGCCAAATCCCGGGTAAACAGACAAAATGAGCAAACAATCTATCTGAAATAGTTCATTGTAAACTGCTTTGAGAGGTCTGTCAGGATTAATGGCAAAACCTGCTTTTATTCTTTTATTCTTTATTTTATTCAGCACCTTTCCAAGGTTTTTTACGGTATCCTCCTGTATGATGATGTAGTCCGGCTGAAGCCTGATAAAATCGCCCAGTCGCTCCTCTGTATTGGAAATCATCAGGTGAGATACAAGTGGTAAAGAAACCCTCTTCTTCAGAGCAGGGATTAAATCAAGACCGAAACTGATATTTGGCACATAGTGCCCATCCATATAATCGAGATGGACGGATCCGGCGCCCCCAGATTCAGCATTGGAAGCTGCCTCTCCGAGGCAGCCATAATCAGCTGCAAGCAGTGATGGGCTGACTTCCAGGTTAAATTCCATTTGTTCTCCTTAATTGAGCCAGGTTGTATAAACTATTCCATTTATCAGCAACTCACACACAGGTTAAGCATTAATGTCATATTCTTTTTACTTTGGAATGTAAGGGAAATTTGCAAGATGTCAATTTGTTTATTAACGCGAAATAATTTTTTTATTTTTCTTTCGGAGGGATGAAAATATGCCTTTAAAAGGAATAAAGTTGTTGTACGGTGTTATACTTGAACATGGAAAAGTGGATTATTAAGAGTTTATTAGAGCGGCCTATCATGCAGGTCAAACTATATTTCCTTCTTCAATCGGGTAAACATGGAGATTACTAAGGTTGGAGACCAGTAATTTAAAGAAAGAGCGTATTCTTTGCCATCCAAAAGAGAATACGTTTATCCAAAAAGTTTTGCTAAAAACGCGGAAATTTTTAAGAGAAATAGTATATGATTTATCAGTGATTTTTTTCATTGCTTTTTTATTTTTTGTATAAACCAAATTATCAATTTTGCTTTTTTCATCTTTAACTTGAATACTCTTGGAATATTTATTAATAGAGTTTTTATGAGCGATAATTGTGTTTTCACTTTTTGCGTTTTTCAAAGCTAATTTTTCAGTTAATTCTTTAATATTTCGTTCTGCGACTTCAATATAGTTCGAATCAGAAGAATAATCTTTATATTCTTTGATGAAATTTCTATATGCTTCAATTGAATTTTCTGATTCTGTTTTTTCCCATTCTAATTTTATTAATCTGCATTGAGCATCTTCAATCTGTACACTATTAGGATATTGTTCAATAAATTCCTTATATGCTTCAATTGTGTTTTCTTGTATTGTCCTGTTGTAAGATGAAGTCTCTTTTTTTAATACTCTCGATGATGTGGTAGCGCATCCAACAACTAAAATTAATAAACTTATTGATATTAACAATAACATGCTCAGATATATTAATTTGTTGTTAAACCTGCTGAATTTTTTATCCATTTTATTTTTCCTTACTTGAATTATAGCACAATAAAGTGTATTTATCAATTTTTTTATAAAAAATGATAACTGACGAAATTAAGGTACTAAAGATATTTTATTTACAGGCACTAACTTTTATTTGACAGAAAGAGAAATAAAAACCATACTTGTTATATGGAAATAGAGCATGCACTGTCATTTCTCGGATTACCATTTTCATCAACAACAAGTGACCTGAATACGACTTTTCGTAAACTGGCAAAAAAATACCATCCTGATTTTAACCAGGGAAAAGAGAATTGGGCTCATACAAAGATGACAGAGCTGAATCTTGCCTATGAAACAGCCCTGAAATATTACACTTCGACTGATAATAGTACCAGGGCATTTCAGGAAAAATCTACTGATATTACTTTTATTGCAAAATTTAATAGGGCGGTCAACCAGGTACTACAGGGTATATATATATATTACCAGTACGGGCTGGAAAACGTACATTTGAGGAAAGAGGGGGTCCGAAAGTTCAGGTACAGAGATTCCATCAAGGAGATAAAAGATGGCATTGCCGGCCTTGAAGCACTGAAACCTTCTATAATAACAAATTCACAAAATGAAAACCTGAATTTATTTATAGATTTTTCAAAAGCGTTTTTACAGAACCTGCTCATAGAAAAATATTATATCCCGTCAGGGGAGACATTTGAAAATAATGCCCATAAACACTATGAAAAGGGGAGTATTCTGCTTGATTATGCGATTAAAGATGCATTTTTCGGTGACAGGCTGATTCGGATTCGCAGCGGGACATTTTATCATAAAGTCAGCATCAGTTATGAAGAGTTTCTGGTTGTGGTCACACGGTATTATAAAAGCAGTTGGGTATCTGAAACTATCTTGAAAATATATCTGCTTGAGGTATTCACAAAGGTTATTAGATTGTTGAAAAAAATGAGGTATTAGCCGAACCAGCTGTTTAACAGCAACAAGAGACTTATGAAAATAAGCTTTTAATGTTGTCTAATCAGGTATATACGGCTGGCACCGCCATGATGATTGATTTCAGAATATCCTCATGTTCTATTTAGCCTTGTATAAATCGTATTCTCGTATTAGCCGAACCAGCTGCATTGCAGTAAAGTGACAATTAAAAAAATTTTATACACCCGGAGGTAAGAAATGAAAACCAATGAGATTAATAGAGCACAGCCAGTAGATGTCTTGATTGTCATTATAGTAATCGGTTCCCTCTTGGGTTTATCAGAAGTGGTTTTAAACGGCGCGATTAGAGCAGCGGGACTCCCCTACCGGGCCGGCATTTTGACTGGTGTCGGGATAGGTTTAATGGGTATCGCGTTAGGTGTTCTCAGAAAGCCATTTGCATTATTAGGGATTGCGTTAGTAGCGATTTTATGCAAGCAGCTTATAGTCCCCATTCTTCATATCTCGTTAATGTGCAAGGCAAACTCCTGTCTGGCTGTGATGCTGGAGGGACTATCCCTGACCGGAATTGTGTCGCTTGCAGGACGCAGACTGGACAGGAGCCGCCTGTCCCAAATAGCAAACGGTGGTTCGGCAGCGCTGTTGGCTGCGGCTGCTTTCTACTTTATCGGCATGCGGGTGGCGCCGTGTCGGTACCTCCTGTCCTTCAACCGTCCTGGTGGTTTCACGGCATTTCTAGCTGTTGAAGGTCTGGTATGGGCGATCTTTTCAGCGACACTCTTCCCTGTAGGGTACTGGGTTGGGGCACGACTCCGGGATACTGTTCTTGCTATGGGAACGAGAAAGCCCTTTTTCTATTATACTACTTCTGGGGCACTCGTAGTTTGTTGCTGGGTTGCAAGCGCCTTTGCTATTGCTGCTGGGCTATAGCCTGATGTGGACAAGCCACATTCAAGATTATAAAGATATTTTCTTGCAAACTAAAGTTTGTGCCTATTGGGCAAGAAAATTCTACAAATCAAGAATGCGGCTTGTTCGCATTAGGTAACAGGGATGAACAAAGAAAGAGTAGAGGACTGTACACAAAAGCGTATATTTGGTTCCGGTTTCCGACATCATCCCAATCACCTGATACCAGAAATTATTAAGATAAAACCATTATTATCCCGGTGCTGCAAAGCAGCAACCCGGTGTTGCAAAGCAACGGTTAATGTTCATAGAACTTGTTGTAATAGATTGTGCGAATAGCTTTTTTTCCATAAATCTTTATATAATTTGTACGGGCGAATTCTGTATTCTTAAGGTGATCCTCATAATCTTCAGTAAAGTAGAGCTGGCCGCAGGTCCAATCAAAAACAAAATAGTATAGTTGGGTTTCAGGAGGATTCTTAGCAGATAAAAGTGCCTCATCTGAAAAAAAGCAGATAGGACTTGGGGGTAGTCCCTTTTGTATGTAGACATTGTAAGGCGAGTTAATAGATATATCTTCTTTTGTAAGAAAGGGTCTATGATATCCCAGAGCATATTCAACAGTTGGACATGAAGCAAGCGGCATACTATCCTCAAGCCGGTTATAAAAGACTGAGGAAATTTTATCATAATCTTTATTTGCTGCGGCCTCTTTCTCCACTATACTGGCCAGAATGATCTGCTCATATTGTTCCAAACCATTTACATTTGGCATATCTTGATATCTTAAAGCACTTTGTCTAAGTAAATGGGATACTATAGTTATTATATTGATTATGGCCTGCTCTTCTTTATCTTTTGCAGAATCAATATTTGGGAGCTCCTTTTTTAGGAACTCATACTCCCCGGGGTAAAACAGGCCTTCAAAACGGTTAATATGCCTGACAGGCTCAGGAACAAAGGAAAGATCGTTAAACTCATATTCAGATGCCACTTTTAACATTGCACTCTTTGTTAAGATTCCTTGTTGTTCTAGCCTCTTACAGAGATCCATCACCCTTTCACCATTTCTAACATTGATATAGATTCTTGGAGCGGGATACTCTAAAATGGCTCTCTGTTTAAAACTATACGTAAATTGACCTGTCCTATAAAAAAAGGATAACTGAAGTATAACATTATCTAAGGAGGCCTCTTTTTTAAAATAGTGACATGCTCCTGCCCCATTGGAATCTGTTTCATACTCAGGATATAGTACACAAATACCTTTAATAATTTCAAAAGAAAAGAGAATACCGCTTAAAGGTATCAAATAATCATCTGACTGATAATAAAGGGCGAAGGTCGGTGGAGGTATATCTTCCTTATCAGGATTTTGATAAATAAAATGGTTTTGTTTTTTTTCCTGCCATTTATTTCCTAACTTTATTACAAAATTTGTTGAAATATGTGTTAATAATTTTTCAGTATCTGAAAAAACAGCTATGTATCCTGGATCTTGCTTTTTTTTATTGTCTACGGCAGCAATAATAGTAACGAGCCTGTCAATGCTTTCGCTAATATTTCCTTTTTTAAAATATTCATATGATTCTGAATATAATTCTCTTAAGTCAGTTATCTCTTCTGTATAGCTTATCTCTTCTGTATAGCTTGCCTCGTTCGTATGTCTTAGATGAGTACAGGATATTAAGAGAAAACAGACAATAAAAAGGAATGAAAAGTTTTTTTTCATTATATAGGCTGGAATATACCGCTAGAGTTTAATATGGTGTATTTTTTATGATCCCGATAGTCTTACGTTCTATAAAAATCAATAGGGGTTCCATCACCATTAGCGATATATACATACGTTATCAATTGCTATGTTTGAGGTTTAACTGAGCTATTGCAAGTTTTGCGATCGGAATACCATAGGGTGAACAGGAAACGTAATTTAATCCAATATCCTTAACAAAGGGGATATTTGCAGGCTCTGCGCCGTGTTCACCGCATAAACCCATTATGATATCAGGCCTTGTGAGCCTTCCCCTATCTATAGCTAACTTTATTAACTCCTTGACCTGTTCGCCTAAGAATTTGAACGGGTTCTGTTCAAGAAGGTCAAACTCGTTATAGTCGGAGAAGAAGGCATTAAAGTCATCTCTTGATAAGCCATTGGTAGTCTGTGTCAGATCATTTGTACCAAAGCTGAAGAATTCGGCATACTGCGCAATTTTATCAGCTTGTAGAGCCGCAGCAGGCAGCTCTATCATCGTTCCTACTTTATATTGTATCGGATCACTTTTAAAATTATCCCTAACTTCTTTTTCAATGTCCTTAATACCTGTTATCGCTCCACCTTCAATCTTTTTTCCGTTTCGTATTGTTTTAATCTCGTTTGCACTCATAACGAGCGGAATCATAATCTCGGGTTTGGTTTTTATTCCCTCTTTCTTTAAGCTGTATGCAGCTTCGAATATAGCGCGTGTCTGCATATTATAGATCTCAGGATAGGAAATGGCTATACGTACCCCTCTATGGCCAAGCATAGGGTTAAACTCTTCAAGCATATCGCAGCGCAGACGTATTTCGTTTTCCGAGAGTTTTGGGTACTTTGATTTCATAGATTTAACGAACTGTGTCATGCTGTCCTTGGTATGTGGCATAAATTCGTGCAGAGGTGCATCAAGCAGTCGTATTGTGACGGGAAGCCCTTCCATAATCTTGAAAAGCTTGTAAAAATCTGCTACCTGCATCTCTTTGAGTTCATCCAGAGCCTTAATTCTTTCCTTCCTGTCACCTGCAATAATCATCGCCCGGAATGTGTTAATCCTTTTTTCATGAAAAAACATATGTTCTGTCCGGCACAAACCAATCCCTGCTGCTTTAAAGCGTTTTGCGAGCTGTGCATCTTTTGGCTGGTCTGCATTGGCATGCACATCAAAATCACCTATATTCCTCTGAACAATTTCGAGGAGCTCAAAAAGCCCGCTTCCTTCTGGAGACGGTTTTATGAGATCTACCTTTCCAAAATAAATAGACGGCATTTCATAATAAGGGACATTCAGGGAGAGATAGTCACCTTCTTTTACAGTCTTGTCACCGATTTTCAAGCAATCGCTGCCGAACTTTATGTCAGGGTATAAAAGAGAGACTTTTCCAAGGCTTCTTGCTACTACAGGTGCATGGGATGCGTATCCTCCTTCACATGAAAGCACACCTTTTGCAACCTCTATCGCCTTTACATCTTCAGCAAAAGTAGCAGGCATAGCAAGTATAAAATTAGAATCCTGATCAGTTTGAATTGCCCTCTTATGGGCTTTAATAAGTTTTTCAGTTGTAAAATAAACCTTTCCAATAGCAGCACCGACAGCGCCTGCAAGACCTCCCTGGATATTCGGTAACTTTTCAGCACTTTCAAGATCGATAACCGGATGAAGAATCTCGGCAAGCCTTCCTGGTTTAATGGCATGAATAACATAGCTGTCATCTACAACTTTATCAGCATGCAGATCAAGCAGTGTCTTTATTTCAGATTGAGTTGATTTATTGGGCACAGGAACCTGGTCAATTACCCATAGTCTTCCGTTTTCGACAGTAAACCGTATCTGCCTGACTTCTTTAAAATATTTTTCCAGTTCGTCAGCAATTTTTTTAAGATCTTTGAGAAACAAACTGTCAATTTTTGTAATTTGTTTTCCCTCAGTCTCAGTCGCATCAAAGGCGTTTACAAAGAACTTCCCGCTGATTTCGTTTTCACCAGTTATTATGTTCCGTGTATAGTAGCTTCCATAGTAACTTTCTTCACCGTAGTTCCCGAACGTCATAGCCTGTATTAGTATAGCAGAATCAATATTGCTTGAGCTGCTTTTATAAAAAGATTGAAGCAGTTTAATAATATAAAAAAGCTGGTCATAGGCGTTTAAGAAGATCTCAGATGGAAACAGAGTTTTGTTCTCCTCGATAAGTTCTCTGATTTTATGCGGTTTTTTTGATGATTTAAGGTTTTTTGAAAACTCTTTAAGCTGTGTCTGCCTGTTAATGTCAGTATCAGTTTTTTGCTCCAGCTCAGTAAGTTTTATCAAGATATTCCTGTACTCATGATAGGTGAATTCTTCTCCAACAAAGGTTGCAAATCCGCTGATGGTTTTGTCGCAAAGGCCGATATTGTGAATAGAAAAGGCATGGATCATATTGAGCTGAGGGCTTTCAACAACCTTTATGAGCATTGGATTTTTTTCATCGTTAAACCGTTTTCCAAGTAACCGTTCAACTTTAGCAATAGGTTCGATAAAAAACTTTTTTGCATCTGAAGGTTTAAGAATCAATTCATTAACTGTTTCATTGGGGATCATAAATCCAGGCAGAATTGGAGCACCTAGTGTTGCAAGCTCCATAACCCTTTTCCCCCTGATGCCCATAAGTTCCTGTACTTTTCGGTCTTCGATATGTTCAGTACTGCTGAATGAATAATATTTTTTCATTTTTTTACCCGCTAAATAGAAGATGATTCCGTAATATTTGTGATTGTTAATTTAGCTAATTTTTTGTAAGATTTGTTAAATTAATGATGAAGAGATTAATGCCCTTTCAGAATTAGAAAAGCTCCAAAACCCTTCCGATACCACCACGCAGAAATGCTTCGAATCGGGGGCTTGCACCCTCGAAAAGGTATCTTTGTAATTTCGAAACATCTTTTATATTCTCGCCTGCAACGCTGAAAAATATCAATCCTCCATGTTTGACCTTGCCCCATTTAAAAAGGGCATTTATATCGTTGATTCTCTCGGTGTCATACCATATAAGTACATCGAGATCGATGTATTTGGTTTTATAACTTTCAACGATTTTTTTCCATGCCTCTACATTACCGTTATGAAACAATTCATTTGTGACCTGCACAGAGTATTGCGGTGTTACTCTGCGTTTTGGAGCCTGTACCGGAGCCTCTCGAGGTTTTGCTTCCTCCCATACTTTGCCTAAATACTGCTTTTTTGTTTTGATTGTTTTACCGTAAAGAAGACCTACGAAATCCTCTATTGCAGAGCCCAAAATTTTTAGATCTACCTCATCATTTGCAGCTCCAGCATAGATTACTATCAGTTCGTCCCTTGTTATTGGAAGAATACTGTCCCAGGAAATTTTATCCTTTGGATTTATAACCGACAAACCTGCCTGAGGATGAAAGTAGGATAAAATAAGATTGATATTACCCCATTTTGAAACTGCGTTTATTATATTTTCAGCTTTTTCTATGGTGGTTTCCAGGTTATGTGATTTATACCTGTATCCAAACTTACCAATTAAAAGAGCACTCAGCATGGATTTTACCTGAAAGCGGTCGATCTCTTTTTCTTCCAGCGATTCATTAATAAGGTCAGCCAGATTAATGCCTTTGGCAATTTCAGAGACATAGGATGTGACGGATTTAAAATGACGCAGAGCAGTGTTTAAACCTGCTCTGCTTGAGAGTATATTTAACTGATTGTCCATTTTTAGAGTTCTTTCAGATCATCGAGATCGGATTTTTTTCTCTTCGGTGTTACATCAGCCTTGCCTTTTACTCTGGCAGGACCTTCTCCACGCCCTGACCTGGATTCCTCCCTAAGAGTTGCAGAATAGGGCACATGTTCAGGTGCCTCTGCCTGGATGTCAGCTTCATCTACAAAGCTCTGTGTTATGTCTCCCCTCACTGTTGATCTCCTCCTTGTGAATGATGCAAAGGCAGCATCCTGAAATCCTTTTGATACACCGTGAAGGAACTCATTTAGTACATTTGCCATTCCGTTAAGGGTAAACTTCTTCCTCTTGATGCTCGAGATGTTAATGTCAAGGATCATTCCCGGTTGTATATGATAGGGGTTGATCATGTAATCAAACTTTTCAAACTCCTTATCCAGAAAATCTGTTCTGTCATCCATCATCATCCGTAATTTCGGGTTTCTGAATCCGAAGATCTTCTGCATCTTCTCCTTTGTCCTCCTGATCATCTCCTTTAGCAGGGTCTTCTCATGGAGATAGGTACGGTTGAGCTTTTCTACATCAGTCTCCCCGGCCTTGATGTGCAGTATCTCATTCCACGTCTTTTTCATGTCTTCATACAGGGGATCACCCGTTGCACTCTTGATCTTCCTTTTGACTTTGTTCTTTGCTTTTTTCGCAACATCATCAAAGTCATTTACCCGCCAGGTCGATTTGCTGTTCTGATACACAATCTCTGCCACATCCCAGAGATGCTCTATCTCTTTTTTAAACTCTCCCATCTGCTTGTCATATGCTTCCCTCTCCGCGAGCAGTTGCGCCTGGTCGTAGTATTTTAAACGCATTACGTAGCGCTCGTCAGGGAGCATAGCAGGGTCGGTATCCTCATATTCACGTAATACTATCTCCCGTGCATTCTTGAGGTTTTCAATGTACTGGTAGCCCATCTTGCTTGTATCAAGGATAGAGGTAAGTGAATTTATCGCTGTGTTAAATCCCCTGTTCCTGATGTTCTCAATATCCACGATCGATTTGAGGTTCTCACGGATATTCAGAGGATCAAACTCCTTGTAGTCAATCTCTGCACGCAGGCCCTCAATCTTATCAATCAGATTCTTCGCCATAAATGTATACCTGCGAGATTTTTCATCCTCCTTTTCATCATCCGTGTAATTCGGCACCCTCTTCATCTTCTCAAACATGAGCTCACCATCGGCCAGCTCCTCTTTGCCCTCATCCACAAGCTGTGCTTTAAAATGCTCCACTTCCCGGTCGATCAGATCCATGACCGTCTTTGATATCTGGTCCTTAATAAGATATTCAACAGTCACCTGGTAGTGGAATACGGGGCTGATAAGCTCAGAATCAAGAATGTTCACCGAAAGCTTTACATCTGTCACGGTCTTCGGCCTCTTCTCATTGTCCTTAAACGAACATTTTACAATTGAGTATGCATTCTCACCCCGGATAAATGCACCAACATCGGCTTTCTGCCGAAGGATTGCATTTGTCTCATTCTCCAGATCATTTAGCCCTCTCTGCACATGACCCTGCAAATGCCCGTAAATGTTTACAATCGCTTTCTCAATCTCACCTGTATTGAACTTTTCAGTTCCCGCAATCTGATCCAGCAGCTCAGCAATCCCTTTCGGAGTATACCGGGCAAGGGCCTTCAGCTCCTCTTTGTCAACAAAGTTCCTGATCTTTTTCACCATCTCGTCTTCTGTAGTCGTCAGGTACCGGTTGAACATGTTCTGAAAGTTCTGATTGAAATAGGTGTATAATTTCTGTTTCACTCCGCCCATGACATCAAGCTTATCCAACACCTCTTTCGGTAGCTTGACCTCTATCTCTTTCAGAACCTTGTCTGCTTCTTCTTCAATGAGCCGTTTATACTCCTCATCCTGTGTTCTTCCCTCCTGTGCCAGACTGTTTCGTGAACCGACTGCCGAAGGCTTTGTAGGATGGAATACATTCGGGCTTCTTGGAAGTTCTCCTGCCATATTTTTCTCCTTTCTACTTCAAGCGATTTGGTCTTTCGCCTGAAGTCATTTATTATTTCAAAGTATATTTATTAATGGTAAAGTATTTAAGAATACTTGTAAAGACAAATCTGCAATGTTATAGAAAATAATTTAATAAATATATAATATTTTTTTATATTCCTGGTTAAAATGTCAGTCACACCCACCCACATTACTTGAGATACCGTTTAATAGAGAAGATTGTATACTTTATTTTAATGCGTCTATTTTTTTATCCAGTTCCTGGATAAAATTTTCGCTGTACGAACCTTCCCTGAGAGATTCCAGCTCTGCCAGAAGTTTCTTTTTAGTATTAATGCTTATATCATTTTTGTCAATTTCTTTTATTATTGTAAGGTGCCTTTCCCAATCCCGGTCAAGATTTTTTTTAATAAATCTTTTTGCAATATACCATATTGTATCCCCTTTTACAACCCTATAATTTA
>Ga0114925_10000828_pt1 | contig 14473 bp, 12 predicted proteins | sample SumtaG_2_FD_87287 | JGI IMG/M metagenome (GOLD analysis project Ga0114925, IMG submission 87287) | Deep subsurface microbial communities from Indian Ocean to uncover new lineages of life (NeLLi) - Sumatra_00607 metaG | ecosystem: Environmental > Aquatic > Marine > Oceanic > Sediment | place... | reverse complement strand
TGGTACCTGTTGTATAATGTCTTTAACCTCTCTCGTGTAACATGTGTATAAACCTGTGTCGTTTTCAGGCTCACATGCCCTAATAATTCCTGGACAATTCTCACATCCACCCCATTATCGAGCAGGTGAGTAGCAAACGAATGCCTTATAGTATGAGGACACATGCTGGTTTTTAATGATGCATTCCGGATGATAGAATTTAGGATATTTCTGACGTGACGAACAGTCAGCCTTTTCCCAGAAAGCGAAGTAAATACTGCATTTGAGTAAGCCTCCCGTATAGAAAGCCAGTCATTTATTTTTTCAATAACAAATCCCCCTGCAGGGACAAGTCTTGTCTTGTTTCCTTTCCCCTTTAGCATAACAAGCCCGTTTCTGAAATTAATATCCCCCACATTCAACCCAACCAATTCGCTAACCCGCGCACCTGTGCCATAGAGAAATGAGAGGATTGCAAGGTTTCTCTTATCGAGTTTCGAATCCTTAAAAGAATTAGACAACATATAAAAAATCTCATCTTTTGATGTAACCCTGGGAAGTTTTTTTTCGCCTTTTGGCGTCCTGACATTCATAATACTGCTGTCTGCTATTATTCCCTGTTTTAAAAGAAACCGGAAAAAGGTTTTTATACCTGAAACCCTTCGTATTAGAGATGTCCTGGAAATACCTCGTGTCAATTCAAATGCAAGAAAATCCCTCAATTGATCTTTGCTTATCTCTTCTAATTTTCGTAACCCGGTGTCTTTTTCAATAAAGCGCAAAAAAAGCATGCTGTCCTGTAAATACCAACTAATTGTATTCTCTGAACGGTTCAGCACCCTAAGGTAATCATGAAATTTTTTCAACTCCTCTCTGAACTGTGAAGTCTTAATATCACTCAGTAAATGTTCTACATCCATTGAATATTACTTTCCTTATGTAGGGGCAATTCGTGAATTGCCCCTACAACCGTTTATGACATTGCAGGCAACTACACCAGAAAAATATTAAATTATCCGACTATCACATATACCGTTCTCTTATACCTTCAGCATTACTTTACTTTTAATATCCTCTTCCATCGGTTCTGTATGCTCACAGCCCTGTTTTAAACACACAAGATTTTTTCCCCCCCCGGAAATTGATTTCTGGATCATGATACACCCGCATTTTGGGCAATTTTTTGAAGAAGGCATATCCCAGATTGTAAAATTGCATTCCGGATAATTGCTGCATCCATAAAATTTTCTCTTTTTTCTAGTTTTTCTCTCCACTATATATCCATCACAGCCGGACTCCGGGCATTTCCCAAGAGGAAGAGACATGGTAGTTCTACAATCAGGGAAACCGGAGCAGGCGAGAAAATATCCATACCTTCCCAGTTTTTTCATCATTTTTTTCCCACATTTTTCACATACATAGTCCGTTTCTTCATCAGTGATTCCCCTGAAGTCCTCAAGTTTCTTCTTTGCATCCTCAACCGTTTCAATAAACGGGAAATAGAAGTCTTCCAGCAGCTTTACCCAGTTTAACTTCCCTTCTGCTATTTCATCAAGCCGTGCTTCCATATTCGCGGTAAATTCGATGCTGAGTAATTCTGAAAAATTTTTAATCAGGATATCATTTGTGAGCTTTCCTAAAAAGGTTGGCTTAAACTGTCTCTCCTTCCTTTCTATATAATAACGATTAATGAGAGTTGTAATTATTGGTGCATAGGTACTGGGCCTGCCTATGCCTGATTCTTCAAGAAACTTCACAAGTGTTGCATCCGTGTATCTTGGAGGCGGTTCTGTATAATGCACCTCTTTTTCTATTTTGACCGGCTTTAGGATCTCGCCGACGCGCAGATCCGGAAGCGCTTTTTCATCAGTATTATCACCCTGCTTCATTACCCTTAAAAATCCATCAAAGATCAGTGTTTGGCCATTCGCCTTGAAAATGCCGCCATCCGCTTTAATATCCACCCCTACCTGCTTCAGCTCAGCTTTAGACATCTGGGAAGCTATGAACCCCTCCCAGATGAGTGTATATAGCTTAAACTGATCTTTAGTCAGGTTTGATTTTACTGCCTGAGGTGTCCTTAATACAGACGTGGGCCGGATAGCCTCATGAGCATCCTGTGAGCCTTTCTTATTCTTATATATATTGGGCACATCAGGAATATACTCTTTAGAAAAATTTTCAATGATAAATTCCCGGGCTTCATCCTGAGCAGATGCCGATACCCTCACTGAATCAGTTCTCATGTAAGTGATCAATCCCACGGGACCTCCTTCAAGATTTATACCCTCATAGAGCTGCTGTGCAATTATCATGGTCTTAAAGGATGGAAATCCGTGCTTAGTACCGCCGGCCTGCTGGAGTTTGCTCGTTGTAAAAGGCGCAGGAGGCTTTCGTTTGCGTATTTTTTCATCGACAGCAGTAACGATAAATTCCTCATTTTTCACACTGTCCAGTATGATATCCGCTTGTTCTTCAGTACTTATTTCAATCTTTTCTCCATTGAAACGGATGAGCCTGGCTTTGAAAAACTTTCTTCCTTTTCGAAACTCGGCCTCAATTGTCCAGTATTCCTTCGGGATAAAACGATCGATTTCGTCTTCCCTTTCACAGATCACCCTGAGTGCGACTGATTGAACTCTTCCTGCAGATAATCCTTTTTTAACCTTTTCCCACAGCAACGGGGAGAGACTGTAGCCTACAAGCCTGTCAAGTATTCGTCTGGCTTTCTGTGCATTCACCAGCGAAATATCTATATTTCTCGGGTTTTGAATTGCTTCCTGAATTGCGCTTTCTGTAATTTCGTTGAATACAATCCGTTTGATAATTGCATTATGATTATTTTTTTCAAGAGCATTTTTTATATGAAAAGAGATCGCTTCACCTTCCCTGTCGCTATCAGCAGCAAGATAAACCATTTCACTTTTCCATGCTTCCTTTATTAATTCATTTAATATTTTACCTCTTCCTCTAATTGTTATATAATCCGGTTTGAAATCATCCTGCACATCCACCGCCAACCTCGATTTTGGCAGATCTATAAGGTGTCCCATCGATGATTTCACCGTATAACCACCCCCAAGGTATTTATTGATTGTTTTTGCCTTGGTTGATGATTCAACTATAACGAGTGATTTCCTATTTCCCATATTTATACACTTTCGAGAATATTTTTCCTGGATGCTGTACCACAGCACATTTAAGCTCGAGCATTATAAGAGCAGATGCTATCTTTGAAATCGGGCTGTTTAAGAACCTCTCAATTTCTTCAATGCTTACTTTATCGTCACCAATTACATTGATGATATCCTGCTCAAGCAAAGAGTATGATAATTTACTGCCTTCCTGTTTATATTCAAAATCCTTTCCCAGTATAGAAAGTATATCAGAAGCGCTTTCAACCAGATGGGCGCCTTCCTTAATTAACCGGTTATTCCCCCCAAAAGACTCTGAGGCTGCCCTCCCCGGAAAAGCCATTACCTCTCTCCCCTGATCAAGAGCATACATTGCAGTTATAAGAGCCCCTGAATTAGCAGCTGCTTCAACGACAACGATTCCCATAGAAAGGCCGCTGATAATCCTGTTCCTTTTCGGGAAATTGTATTTAAATGGAGGAGTGCCAAGAGGAAACTCTGTAATTAATAAACCTTTATTCTTAATTCTATTATACATACCCACATTTTCTCTTGGATAAATGATATCAATCCCGTTACCCAGAACAGCAATTGTGAAACCATTCCCGTCGAGCACCCCTTTATGTGCATAAAAATCAATGCCGCAAGCAAGTCCGCTCACTATCACTGCATTCACTTTAGAAAGTTCTTTCGCAACACCATACCCCAGCGTTATACTTGAATTAGATGCCTTACGAGCACCAATAATTCCGACTGGACACTCTTTCTGTAAAAGCTCCACCTTGCCCTGCGCAAAAATCACAGGAGGAGGATCATAAATATATTTTAATTGGACAGGATAATATCTGCTGTTTATATCGATAACCGCTATATTGTTTTTCCTGTAATAAAGCAGCTCTTTTTTTATACTTTCCTGTTCCTGATTTATATTAAGGGGTTTGCCATTTATCTTAAACGGCTTTTTTAAAACATCCTCAGCTTTTTTTCGTGATAGGAAAATACTTCCAGCAGTTTTATATCTTTCCAGCAGGACAAATTTCTGCCTCGGCGTATAGTTTGTAATCCGATTAAAAAGCAAGAGGGCGTTTACATCTTCATTTCTCATGAATTCCCAGTTCCCGGTTTATCTTTAAAATATTTTCTTCTGCCTTCTTTTTTTTCTGAGAGCCCCTGGGCAGTATTCTCGTAAGCGTAATATATTCACCCAGTGATTTGCCAAGTTCATCTATTTCGTAATAGAATCTCCCTAAAGCAAAGTGCGCCTCCACATTGTCTGGTTCATCGGCCTGTATTTTTTTCATTTCCGCAATTGCACCCAACGCATCGCCGAATCCGAAAAACAGTAATAAACCAAGTCCATACCGTGCTTCTATAAAATCCGGTGCTAATTCCACTGCTGTTTCATAATACTTCCTGGATATGAAAAAATATTTTTCTTTTTCTTCTTTCATCAGTGCAGAAAGTGCTAGAAAATAGTAGCACTCTCCTAAATCCTTTTTAATAAAGGCACTGCTCGGCTTTAGAAACTCAGCCTCCTCAAGAGCTTCCCGTGCCAGGTTATAGCTTCCAAGGTCCATGTACTTTCTACCAAGCAGCCTGTTGGTACTTTCAAGAAGCTCAACAGCGTGTAACTTCGTATCAATAATTCTCCGCAGTCTGCCTCTTATTTTAGTCAGCTCTGCTGTATCCTTGCTCTTTTGCGCAAGTACCCTTTTACTCTTCCAGATGGTTCTTCTTTCATCAATATTTCCGCAGCCGCATATAACAAATACGAACAAACCTAATTGGAGAAAAAGAAACGTATTTTTAAAATTCACTATTCTGCTCCAGATATACAAGCACATCTCTTTTTCTGAATCTTCTATGTCTTCCAGATCCCACCCTGTAGGCCTTAATTTTCCCTTCATTAGCATACCGCCTTAACGATGTACAGCTGACGCCAAGAAGTTCTGCTGCTTCTGTGATGGTAAGCATCCTGTTAAGTTCCCTGTTCAACAGTGAATTCTTAAGGTCTTCAGTGTATTCACTACTCATAGTCACCTCATGGGAAAATTCTCTTTTTATATCCTGATGATAATTATCATTGTGATAATTATCATTGTGATAATTATTATAATAATGGAAGGTTTTTATATATTATTATAAATAATATCTTTCATTACTATAATATTATATAAATATTTGTCAATAAAAAACATCTTTTCTTTGATAGAACAAGAAAAATACATTATTTATTTCAAAAATATTTCATTAATAGTCTGCAGTATCAACAGAAAGATGGACGAAATAGATTCATTCAAAATGGCATGTTATTTACGTAGTCTTTGATTGTTATTTATAGGTAAGTAGGGGCAATTCATGAATTGCCCTACATTAAAATATGATTGGTCGCTATTCACCACAAAGCCACTAATGTCGCAGACATCGGGCACAAAGGAATATTTCTTTACCATTTTTTTGTTTTTTTTCTCAATGCTTCATGGGCTTCTAGTTTCATCTTTTTCTCTTTTGCTTTTAAATCAGCCTCAAATTTCTGTGACCAGAGCTCAATCCTTTTTGAAACATTCTGCATCTCATCTTTTTCATTAAAAAGGATATGTATCTTTTTTAATGCCCTCAGGTAGTCGATTGCTTTTTTCATATCTTCTGCACCCTGGTTTGTCAATTCGTACTTCTCCCGATAACGGTTACTGGCATCGATTAAAAAATCCTTTACAAGAAAAAGATAATCATACCGATCATCAAAACCTTCAATTCCCGGCTCATTTTTCTCCTGATAGGTTCGAAAATCAAAGAAGTTTTTAGCAATTACTGTATACCTTCCCTCAATTTCAGTAAAACTATATTTCCATTTTGAATTTTTCCCATATCTGTCCTCTAAAAGAGAAATTGTATAGCCGATTTTCTTTATCAATTTCAGTCTCTCAGTATCCGTAAAGCTGTCCAGAGACATCAATAATTCGTAATTTTCTCCCAGCGGAAGGTCAATAATATTGGAAACAACCCCCTCCAGAATGATTATTGATTTATAAAGGCATTTTCTGCCTATGTCAAGGTAGGTTTCGTTTTTGTAGCCCAAAAGGCTTATGCTCAAATCGGTCATTGCGCAGTAAATGGAAACCACGTCAATATAATGAGATGCAATTCTGATTTTATTAAGGTTTTCATTTTCATCTTTTTTGGATTCAAGATATTTTATCTTTTGGTTCATCTCATCAATTTTTCTCTTTAGATAGGTGATTTCTTCTGCGAACTTCTCTTTCTTTTCCTTATCGATTGCCATTCTAGAATCCTGTAAGCATTTTTATACTGTTACATCAATATTTTGACCAAGGTTTTCATCCCCATTTTCATTACTTTCACTTACAATAACTGTCTCTGTTTCAACCTGAACATTCTCCTGGACCTGCGTATCTTTCTCATATGTATTGGTTACGATATCCCACGGGTAAGCAGCGATATAATAATAAGCTTCTGCTACATCGCCCATCCATACCTCCTTAATAAATAAAAGATAAGTAACTATTCAGATATTAACCACACAGTTATACTTGTTTTCCCTCCCTTGAAAGAAGGACAGTTGTTATACCTTTCACCATCACCCTCCTCCTTATGCGGTGGGATACACCATGCTTCAGGGGGAGGGTTTAAAAATATTCTATCTTTCAAATCTATTGCAATTAAAATACGATTGAATAATTATTTTTATACAATATCTAAACCTCTGTTCCCGATGTCTATGACCTTGATGTCTGTGACCTTGATGTCTGCAACCTTGATGCCTACGGCCTTAGTGACTCTGTGGCTGAATACATAAAAAAAATCATTCTATAGCCAGCTCTTTTATTTAAAAAACTGATAATCCTTAAAAAGAAATACATCACTTGTATTTTCATTCACAGAAGTTAAAACAATTTTATAGGGCATATAATAGTTGCCAAAACTCTTATAACTGTTATCAGCCTGTACGAATGGTATTCCATCCAGATAATAAACAGCTTTTTTTATTACCCAATTTTTTTTATCAAGATAAAAAAGGGCATAGTTATCGTCTTTTACATCGTTTTCCGGGTCCCATGCCTTAACTATTACAAAATCTTTTTCTTCTTTATAAAAATCCACCTTATCATTGTCGATGAACTCTTTAAATTCTACTGGATTCTGAACCTTTGAAATACCTGAAAATTTGAAATAATCCTCGATATATGAGAAGATAGATGCATACTCACTATCTATATTCTCAATAACAATCTTTATTCCCTCCCCTTTATGAAAATGTATCGAGACTGACGGTGTTCCTTCTCCAGTAAGAATTTCTTTCGGAAGTTCCTGAAGAGCGTCGCTAAATTTTTGATTTTCAACCCTTACCTTATAAGAAGGAGGGGTGTGCTTTTTTGACATCGCATCAATATTTTTAAAAATTTCCATTATTTTGACATCAGATAAACCGAAACTGCCCAAAAAGAGTATAAAAACAAAAACTAACAATAATATAAGATACTTTCTCAATTATACTATCCCCTAATGCGGACAAGTCGCATTCTTGATTATAAAAATATTTTCTTGCAAACTAAAGTTTGTGCCTAAAAGGCAAGAAAATCGGTATTAAGGTACTAAAAAGTAATTCTTTATGTCTGCCAGGAAATATACACCAGGAACTAATCAATAAACCGATTAATATTTAAAACCTGCTTTATGGTTTTATTATACTGCAATAATCAGCAACACTCAAATTTTTCCACCCTATGCGGCAGCAAGCATATAATAATTCTCCTTCTACATATATTTTATGACTTCTTTGTATAAAAGTAAATACTATTATTTTCAGACTAATTGTTCTATGGTTTTGCTTCAGACCTATCATTTATCATTTCATATGCTTGACTGATCGCTGCTTCTGTGATATTTTCTCCACTTATCATGCGTGCGATCTCTTCAATCTTTTCATTACCATCCAAAAATTTGATTTCAGTGATTGTCCGCTGATCCTGACCCCTTTTTTCTACACGCAGGTTGAGATTTCCTTTGGATGCTATTTGTGCCTGATGGGTAATACACAATATCTGCTTCAATTGTGAAAGATTCATCAATCTGTTCCCTACAGCCCATGAAACCTTCCCTCCTATACCTAAATCAATCTCATCAAATACAAACGTTACAATTGGGTCGACATTTCCCAGCACAGTCTTGATGGCAAGCATTATCCGTGAAAGTTCTCCTCCCGAGGCTACTCCTTTTAAAGGCAGTAGAGGTTCTCCTACATTTGTAGAAATCAGAAATTCAACCTGGTCAAGCCCATAGGGAGTTAATTCATATTTTTTTTCGTCAATAACAACAACCCCTTCATCACATTCTTTATAAGTAATATTCACTTTAAACCTCGTCTTTTCCATACTCAGATATGAAAGTTCTTTTTTAATACTATCTTCAAGAGTATGTGCTGAAACTCGTCTCTGGGCCGACAGCGACAGAGCATGTTTTTGCGCCTGCTGAAGTTCTTCTTCCAACTGCTTCTCCAGCTCTCTCAAAATATCATCGTTTACTTCAAGTTTTTCTAATTCCTCCCTGCATTTCTTCCCATATTCCCGGACTTCCTGTATTGTTAAACCGTATTTCTTTTTCAAACTCTTTATCAATTCAAGCCTGGTCAAGATCTTATCAAGCTTACCCGGCTCATACTCAATGCTGTCTATGTAATTTTTTAAACTTACAGCAGTATCCTCAATAATTAGTTTTGTATTTTCCAGCTCTGAAGAAAGCACGTCAATGTTTTTTGAAAAATCTTTAACCTTATTTATCTCCAACAGTGCACTGTCAAGCATTGTTAATGCAGAATTGTCATGTAATCTGAGAAGATTATATGCGGTCATAACCGAAGAGACAAGCTGTTCATAATTTTTTAAAACTTTATACTCTTTTTCTAGTTCTTCGTCTTCATTATCGGTGAGTCCCGCCTGTTCGATCTCATTCAGGGAATATTTGAGAATATCAAGCTTTCGTTCTTTTTCCCTCTCATCAATCGTATGTTTTTCTATCTCTTTTTTTAATCCAAGGATTTTCCTGTAGCTCTTCTGGTAGGTTTCCAGCTCATTTTGGAATTTTCCATAACGATCAAGAAGAAAAAGGTGGTTTTTTACATTAAGGAGTGATTGATGCTCATGCTGGCTATGAATATCTATTAGGATTCCTGTAATATCCCGAAGATCCTTCACCGAAACCTGAAGCCCGTTCACATAGCTCTTTGATGTCCCGGAAATAGTAATGATTCTTCTGATAACAATACCCAGGTCTGGCTCATATTCTATCCCCAGATTTTTAAGTTTATTAATTACCGGGTGATTTCGATCTACATCAATCCTCCCTTCAACCACGCAGTGCTCAGTCCCTGACCTGATAGATGATGTTCTGGCCTTTTGTCCAAGAATAAGGCTCAATGCCCCTACAATAATCGATTTGCCCGCTCCGGTTTCGCCCGATAATACTGTTAAATTTTTACTGAAGCCGATGGTTAGTTCATCAATAAGGGCATAATTCTTAATATACAGCTCTTTTAACATTTCAACCTTTCCATGAGAGCTTTTCACTGACAATATCATAAAAACTTCTCTTTCCAAGAGAAATAAGTTTTGTCACCACAGCCGACTTTTCTACATGAATTTCATCCATGTACTCTAAATCAACTGCCATCTGTCCGTCTATTGTTCCGATGATTTGTCTGTGATCTGACAGTACCTTTATCTTCACTCTTTCTTCTGAAGGGACAACAAGTGGACGGGCGCCAAGAGAATGAGGGCATATCGGGGAAATAACAAAGGCAGCCATAGTCGGTTCTAAAATAGGCCCCCCTGCTGCAAGTGAATATGCTGTAGAACCAGTGGGTGTCGCAACGATTATTCCATCAGCCCTATAGCTGCCGATATACTTTGTCCCGCTCGATACCTCAAGCTGCATAAGCCTCGAAATACCTCCAGTATTGATAACAAGGTCATTGAGTCCTGTAGATTGATACATATGATTCCCATCCCTGTATATGTGTACATCTACCATAATTCTTTCCTCAATGCTAAAGTCACCATTTAAAAAACATTCCACACATTCTGTTACCTCACTTTCCCTGAACTCTGTAATAAATCCAAGTCCGCCTAAATTAATTCCAACTATAGGAACGCCGAATCGTGAGAACACTCTTGTTGCAAATAGCAATGTGCCATCACCGCCAAAAGTTATACAAAGATCACACAGGGGAACTTTTTCCTGCATATCACTCTCTATGACCCCTTTCTTTGAAGGGGTAATAAAATATCCAATAGACTTCTTTTTTAAGTATGTAATGAGGAGATTTGATGCTTCGACAGCCCTGGTGCTTCTATCCTTCAAAACTATTCCTATGAGTTTCACTTTCTATCCTATTTAAAACAATGCTGGATGAATTTCAAGGGTTAAATTACATTTGTGACATCATATCTATCATAACAACCAATCATTCTTTTTTATTTCACAAATCTTGCCTTAACTTTACTATTAAAGTATCGCTCTAATCCCTTTTACTATACTCTCAATATCCTCCTGGGCAAGTGCCGGATATATTGGCAGAGCTACCAGCTTATTGGACATCTCCTCTGTATTTTTAAACTGTTTGATCTCAAGATTTAAGTATGAATGCAGCGGTTTTTCAATCCCTCTTCTTATCGGAACCCCATATTTTCTAAAAAACCGTACACATTCTTTTACAGGGGTTTCGGTTTTCACAACATAACTTGAAAATGTAAGCTCTTTTTCTTCATCTCTTCCGATCAACACACAATTTGAAGCAAGAACGGCATTATCATAATATCCACCGATTTTTTTTCTGGTTTCAATATTCTCTCTCAGCTTGCTTAACTGGGAAATCCCAAGGGATGCATTAAAATCACTCATAAGATAATCAACCCAAAAATGATCATCTTTATAAGACCAGATCAAACGTCTAAGCCTTTTATCCGGTGACGCTACCAGCCCGCCATTTCCTGTTGTGAGTATAGAGTAATCATTAAAGTTCATAGTAACAAAGGTACCAAAACTTCCTACGGGTTTTTCATTTACTTTGGATCCGATTGATCCGTCAATATCTTCAATTATCGGAAGATTAAATTCATTATATCTTGAGATATCATAAGGTATCCCGAACATTTGAGGAATAATAATGCAGCATGTCCTTTTATTTACCTTTTTCTTTATTTCTTCAAATGAAGGTAAAAAGGAATCCTCAACCAGATCGACTAAAACTGGTTTCAGGCGGCATTTCTCAACACAATGTAAAATACCATACCTCGCAAAACTGGGTAGTATCACTTCATCTCCACTTGATGCTTCAAGTAAATAAAAGATACTTTCAAAAGAATGAAAATACGTATTAAAAACCGCTACATTCGCTATATTCAGTTCTTTACTGAGCATTGATAAGAAGGTCTTTAAATAATCCCCTGGAGTTAAATCATCATTAATCATGCAATATAATACTGATTCTAAATCCTTTTTTCCGATAGTTGGTTTATTAAATCGAATCATTTAATTTCCTGGTTTATTTAAGAGAATTTGTAAATATGGATCTCTAACCCCCATTTCTCACAAATTGTTTTAAACTCATAGAATGGGGGGTTGACTCCAGTTCCTGGAGTTAGCGGTTTTCTCAATTCTAACTCTATTCGATGCATGACACTGTAATGTATTAACATACTAATAATTAACTTTATTGTTACTCAATTTATGAGAAAACCGCACTAAGAATTATACTGTATTTTTCAACCGGAAATCAATTATACCTGGTGTCAGCAAATAAATGCTAGTATGATTTATACTATAAAGGAAATCTTTAAAATTTAAAAAGCATTATATTACCAGGGTTTAGAATGCCAATAAAATATCAATAATTATAAATATTAAGTATTATATTTTATTTGCAGATACTACTAAATCATAGCCCATTCAACATTCACGCAGGGGATGCTACGAATGCAAGACTGAATCGCCCGCCTTTACCTTATCCCATCCTTTCAGTATTGATTTATCCACATTAGAAGCAATAAAGCAATTTCTTGAAATTTTAAAACCTTTTGGGATTTCAACATTCTGGCCAATAAGTGTAATTCCACCGTGGATAAATTCGGGATAAAGTACATTTGCCCCTGTAGAGTCATCCTCACCAATTCTTGCATCCTCCCCGATATTAGGGGTTACCCTGGAAAAGAGTTCACCATTATCGCACACTATAGCATTCTGAATAACTGCACCGCCCCCTATATAATTATTATCCATAATAATTGAATTTATTATACGGGCGCTTTTTCCGACTTTAACGCGGGAAAATAGAATAGATCGCTCTACATATCCTTCAATTATACATGAAGTCGAAACGTGTGAATTTTTTACAAATCCTGTTCCTGTTATCCTGGTAAGGTCCTCCTCATTTAAAACCGAGGAAGGAGGTGTTTTTCTGATAAACTGCTCGAGATGATGCCGCAATGAAAAATGAACATTAAAATAATCGAACACAGTTTCCAGTTTAATAAATAGAGTTTTAAATTCTACGCTTTCTGTTGAAGCATGAAGCGTTCCCTCGAGAACTTCCCATGTGCTGTCCACTTTAGAATCTCTTTGATTTATAACAGACCCCGTACCTTTTAATTTCTGAATAAACTTCGTATTATGCAAAAAATATCCAATAATATTCCTCTGCGGAGTTATGATCTCATAATTTCCATTTGGAAGATTTAATAAAAAATTCTTTAAATTTATCCAGTCAGGAAACAGCAGCCCATCTGCCCGCAGTATAAGAATACACTCATTCTGATGTAAATTCAGCACATTGCAAAGAGACCGGAAAACATCCGATTCATTTATAATCTTGATCTTATGTGAGCTGTATGTATATGACACATAATCTTTAATAGCTGTCATATCCCTGTCAGTTATGACCGACAGCCTGCTGAAACCTGCAGTATCAAAAGGTCTGAGATAACAATCAATGATTTTTGTTCTGTCAAAAACCTGGACAAGAGATTTCTCCCTGTTATCTGCAATTGATAATAGGCCTGGTTCGTTTTCTTTTATAATGACTAATACGGATATCTGTTTCATTAACTAATTTCTCCAAAAGATCTTCTCAATAAAGACTAATAGTATAAAAACAGGCACCTTTAATGCTCTTTGCAACGAATGAGAGTACAGGATCTCCCGTTTTGAAATCTTTTCAATATTCCAATTTTTTTTATAAGATGATCTTTTTTTCACATTTCCGGCATAAACATCAAACAATCCTTCTATAAGGATGATGAGTTTTGCATTTATTTTTCTCCTGTTCCTGTTTACCCAGATTTCTTCCTGAGGAGACCCGAGACCTATAAAAAAATAATCGGGTGAGGCCTTTCCAATTGCCATAACAACATTTTCATGATTATGATTTCGATAATTACCCCTCTGTCTTCCAATCACAAAGAGTTTTGGGATTTCCTTTTTAAGATTTATGAAGGCCCTGTCAATAGTTTGCCCTTTACCGCCGAATAAATATACATTCTTCCCAATTTCAACAGATTGCACCATGAGCATCTTTACAAATAGCGAGGGATCTATTACCTCTTTAAAAGGCCTTTTCATAAGATTTGCCGCCCAGAAAAGGTACTTTCCGCTCGGAATAATGAGATCAGCTTCCTCTAAAAACATTCGAAGCATTTTACTGCGTCTGGCCCTCATCAACAATAGAAGAGACATGTGAACTATGGTGTGTGATTTATAATCATGTAAAAAATTTTCTACTTTCGATAATGCTTCTTCAGTAAATACATTATCATATGGGATTCCAAGTATTCTATCTCTTTTCATTTTTTTCCTGAACTGCTACCCCCATTTCTCACAGATTGTTTTAAACGTATAGAATGGGGGGTTGACTCCACTTCCTGGAATTGGCGGTTTTCTCACTTCTTACTCCATTCGATGCATGAAACTTTAATGTATTAACATACTAATAATTAACTTTACTGTTACTCAATTTGTGAGAAAACCGCACCAAACTATACACATAGAAAAACAGCCGCTTCACACTACTGACTTTATACAGAATAATACCGTAAAGTGGACAAGCCACTTTCTTGATTATAAAGATTTCCTTGCCTGAAAGGCAAGAAAATCGGTATAAAGGTACTAATGTGGACAAGCCATATTCAATATTTTAAAAGATATTTTCTTGCAAACTAAAGTTTGTGCCTATTGGGCAAGAAAATCAGTATTAAGGTACTATCCATTACAGACACTATGCTTTCTCTATTCATGCAGATTGAACAATCCTATTTGCCGGAGTAAAATAAACGTATAAAGCCTGTCCCTAC